>Ga0209444_10000031_pt1 | contig 73675 bp, 53 predicted proteins | sample LauGreFaBDMM15DN_2_FD_188215 | JGI IMG/M metagenome (GOLD analysis project Ga0209444, IMG submission 188215) | Freshwater lake microbial communities from Lake Michigan, USA - Fa13.BD.MM15.DN (SPAdes) (version 2) | ecosystem: Environmental > Aquatic > Freshwater > Lake | place: Lake Michigan... | reverse complement strand
CGAAGTAAACAAGAAGGTCGCTAGGCTGTAAATCACCCCACTCATGCCAATGTGGTGAGCGCCGTTGTCGGGACCGAAAACCCAAAGAAAAATTCCGGTAAACAACCAACTGAACAACAATATCTTTACAGCGATTTCCTTGTACGAATAGAACAACAAGGTGATTAACAGCAAGGCAGGAACCGAATTATTGAGGATGTGTTTCGCATCCGAATGCGCATGAATCCACGGCATAAAAAAGATTCCTTTGAGTCCGGACAAGCGCTTCGGTACCACTCCCAACTGATGAAAGTCGTAGACAAATAGGAAATCCGCCCAATAGAATAACCACATGAATACAAGCACCACCAGGGCTGGCGGAAGGGCATTTCTCAAATGAGATTCGAAAGGTGCTTGGTGCTGCATGGCGATGGATTGTCAAAAGATATGCCTAGGAGAAAATACTGACAGACTGTCTTGAAAAAATTCGACTTCCGTTTTCGAACTTGACGTATCTTTGTAGCATGGACGAAATCAAAAATAAGGTAAAAGGCAGCGGTCTCATTCAACTGGACCTCGCGGATTACAAACCGCGCGTTTCCATTGTTGGCATCGACTTAGCGTCGCAACTTTGGCAAGGACTTGTGCTGAAAGAAAAAGATTTCCGCGCGTGGATTAAAGAAAACGACTGGACAGCATACGAGCACAAAGCTGTGTTCATTTACTGTTCCGCGGATGCGATTGTGCCTACGTGGGCGTATATGTTAGTTGCTTCCGCATTGCAATCCCTTGCTAAAAAAGTAGTGGTTGGAACGCAATTGGACTTAGAAAAAGCATTGATTTTAGATGCGATTACATCCATTGATCTGAAGGCATACCAAGATGGAAAAGTCATCGTAAAAGGATGCAGCGATATTGCTGCACCAGAATTCGCCATGGTCACTTTATTGACACATTTACAAGGTGTAGTTCAGTCCATGATGTACGGTGAGCCTTGCTCCACAGTTCCCATTTACAAACGAAAAAACGCATGAAAATAAAAGCTTGGTTGAACGCTGCACGGTTGAGAACATTGCCGCTTTCCGTTTCTGGAATCATTGTAGGCTCAGGACTGGCTGCTGTTTTGGGGAAATGGGACGTACTCATTTTTTCACTAGCGATGCTGACGACGATTGGATTTCAAGTCGTTTCTAATTTCGCAAACGATTTGGGTGATAGTCAAAAAGGAACAGATAATGAAAACCGCGTTGGACCAAAACGAACCATTCAAGCAGGACTACTTTCACAAATAGAAATGAAAATCGGAATTTTCATCACCGTCATGATTTCGATACTATCCGCTATTTCACTCATTTACATCAGCGCAGAAAATTTAAGTTCACAAGCCTTGTTTATTTACTTAGTCTTGGCTGGATTATGTGTCCTTGCAGCCATCACTTACACTGTTGGAAAAAATGCCTACGGATACCGTGGACTTGGCGACCTCATGGTGTTTATCTTCTTTGGATTGGTGAGTGTCATGGGCGTATTTCAGTTGTATGGATTAGGTTTTGAATGGTTAGTATTATTTCCATCCATCACCATCGGACTCTGGAGTACCGCTGTGTTAAACCTCAACAACCTGCGCGACATTGAAAACGACCGAAAATCAAAGAAAAATACCTTGATTGTTCAATTGGGCTTTAAAAAGGGGAAGATCTACCATGCGTTCTTGATCATTGGCGGCGCACTAACATGGTGGTCCACCGTTTATTTATTGGCCATAACGACAGGAAATCTTTTTCTTTTTATTTCCTTGATTCCAAGTGTATTGCTCTTTATTCATTTGAAAAAAGTGTTTTTGACCACGGTGCCAGCAAGTCTAGATCCAGAATTAAAGAAAGTTGCTTTGTTGACTTTTTTCTCAGCCGTATTGTTCTCGCTCGTATTGAATTATTAAATTTATTTCAAGAAGAAAAATGTCCTCTTTTGGTAGATATATTTACTTAAATTTGCATCACTTTTAAAAGATTAGAACATGAATATTTTGGTTTGCATCAGTAAAGCTCCAGATACCACTTCTAAGATTGCGTTTACTAACAACAGTGCGCAGTTCGATGAAAATGGAGTTCAATATATTGTTAATCCTTACGACGAGTGGTATGCACTTGTTCGAGCGCTGGAGTTAAAAGAGTCAATCGGAGGAAACGTAACCATCGTTACCGTTGGAACGTCAACAGATGAATCCATTATCCGCAAAGCCTTAGCGATTGGTGCGGACGAAGCGGTGCGCATCGACGCAGATCCAAAAGACGCGTATTTTGTAGCGATGCAAATTGCAAGTTATGCAAAAGCAAAAGGATTCGACATCGTTTTGACGGGGAAAGAAACCATCAATTACAATGGCTCACAAGTAGGTGGAATGATTGCAGAAGCAATGGATCTACCATTTGTTTCCTTGGCGACAAAATTAGATGTAAACGGTACAACCTTGAGATTAGAACGCGAAATCGTTGGTGGTGTGCAAGTGGTAGAAGTTTCCACTCCAGCAGTAGTTTCCTGTGCGAAAGGAATGGCAGAGCAACGCATTCCAAACATGCGTGGAATCATGGCAGCAAGAACGAAGCCCTTAACGGTTATTCCAGCAGAGGCGATAGAAGATTTAAGCAGTTATGTTTCCTACAGCATACCAAATGCGAAATCATCTGTAAAGATGATCGACCCTTCCAACATGGATGAGCTTGTCGAGCTATTACACAACGAAGCAAAAGTAATTTAAGAAAAGATAATGGTACTCGTATATATCAATTCAACAACTGGACTTTCTAAAGCAGCTTTGGAAACAGTTACTTACGGTAAAAAATTAGGCGGTGATGTGACTGTCATCACAAATGGATCAGCTTCCAACGAGCTCTTGGCTCAATTAGGAGAATACGGCGCAGCAAAAGTGATGGTTGATCGTTCCGTGGACGGAGAAGATCCACAACAATTGGCACGTTTAATTGCCGCAGTAGCTGATCAAGTTTCCGCTTCTAATGTTATCTTCTCTCATGATATTTATGGAAAAGCAGTAGCCCCGAGACTTTCGGTAAGAATGAAAGCTGGATTAGTAGCAGGAGCAATTGCCATTCCAGAAGCAGATGGAACGATTAAAGTAAACGTATTCTCCGGAAAAGCCGTTGGAAATGTGAAAGTAGCAAGCGAAAAACGCATCATATCTTTATTGCCAAATAGCATCCAACCTGAAAAAACAGGAAGTGCTTGTTCGGTAGAAGAAACAAGTGGATTAGCAGGGGCATCTGCGATTAAGGTTCTTGAAACGAAAAAACCAGAAGGAAGTATTCCATTACCGGAAGCTGAATTAGTAGTTTCTGCAGGACGTGGATTGAAAAGTCCAGAGAACTGGGGAATGATCGAAGAGTTAGCGACAGCACTTGGCGCAGCAACAGCATGTTCGCGTCCAGTAGCTGACATCGGGTGGAGACCTCATCATGAACACGTTGGACAAACAGGTGTGGCGATTCGTCCAAACTTGTACATTGCCGTTGGAATCTCCGGAGCAATTCAGCATTTAGCGGGTGTAAACGGTTCCAAGGTGATCGTTGTTGTAAATACAGATAAGGAAGCTCCGTTCTTCAAAGCGGCAGATTATGGTGTCGTTGGTGATGCGTTTGAGGTAATTCCAAGATTAGTGGAAGCCGTTAAGCGTTTTAAAGCAACTCAACATTAATTCGTATCTTCGTTAAACACAACGCTTATGCAGAAAATCAAGTTGGAAATCACAGGGATCGCTTATAGCCAAACACAATCTGGCTCGTACGTTCTGACCCTCCTTGAGGTAGCTGGTAAACGCAAGTTACCCATTGTTATTGGTGGATTTGAAGCGCAAGCGATTGCCGTGGAATTAGAAAAAATGGTTCCCTCAAGACCCTTAACCCACGATTTATTCAAATCTTTTTGCAAATCCTTTGGTGTCATTGTAAAGGAAATTATTATCTATAAATTTCATGAAGGTGTCTTTCATTCAAAGTTAATTTGCGAGCGAGACGGACAACAAACCGAAATAGATAGTCGAACGTCTGATGCAATTGCGATAGGCGTGCGTTTCAATGCCCCAATTTTCACCCTAGGAAAAATTTTGGATGAAGTTGGCGGCGCAGAAACTGACACGAATGATTCATTTGACTTTGACGAGGAAGATGACGACGATCCGATTTTTTCCGCAGCCGGTAATGAATGGAAGGATGTTGATTTAGATGACCTTTCTAAGCAAATGTCGGAGGCGATTGAAAATGAAGATTATGAACTAGCCTCCAAAATACGTGATGAAATCAAACGACGCGATTAACACCTCACTTTCCATCATAAAATACAAGCTAACCGCCATGAGCTTTTTACAGTTCTTTGTGTGGGGAGCTTGGTTGACCACTATTGGAACTTATTGTACAGTTGGAAAAGGTTGGACTTTCGGTCAATTCGGAGCCATTTTCTCCACCTTGGCATTGTCTTCGATCCTTATGCCTTCCATTATTGGTATTATCGCGGATAAATGGATGCGCGCTGAACGTCTTTACGGATTGTTGCACATGTGTTATGGCAGCATTTTGTTGCTCATTCCAAATTTAACTTTCGTTCAAGAAAATATTCCGTTCTTCGCTCAAATGCCCGAATACGATGTGCTGTATTGGGTCATTTTCGCTGGAATGATTTGTTACATGCCAACCATTTCACTCTCAAATTCCGTTTCCTACCGCATCTTAAACATGTACAACGGAAACGTTGTGAAGGATTTTCCTTCCATTCGTGTTTGGGGAACCGTAGGATTCATTGCCGCGATGTGGATCACGAATTTATCCGGCAGCAAAGACAATTCCATGCAATTTGTTATTGCAGGAACGATCGCAATTTTACTTGGACTTTATGCCTTTACGCTACCCGCATGCGCGCCACAGGGGAAAAATACCCAGAAAAAATCGCTGATTTCCCAACTTGGTCTGGACGCTTTTCGCTTGTTTGGGAACTACCAAATGGCGCTATTCTTTTTGTTCTCGATGTTACTTGGAGCAGCCTTGCAGTTGTCTAATATGTACGGCGATGCTTTCTTGAGTGGATTCGAAAAAGGATCCGTGGTAGAGAAATATTCCACCATGATCTATTCCATTTCTCAAGTATCGGAAACAGTTTTTATCCTTACGATTCCTTTTTTCTTGAAGCGCTTCGGAATGAAAAACGTGATGTTATTCGCCCTATTCGCTTGGGTTCTTCGTTACGGATTTTTCGCTTTTGGAATGGTGCCAATGGGCAGCGTATTCATCGTATTGTCCTGCATCGTTTACGGAATGGCCTTCGATTTCTTCTTGATCTCCGGTTCCATGTACATCGAAACAACTACCCACGCGAGCATGCGTTCGAGCGCTCAAGGACTATTCATCATGATGACAAACGGATTCGGTGCTTACTTCGGGACAATTGTCAGCAGTTGGATCATCGATCAATACTTCACAAATAGGGACGGTTCCACCAACTGGCATTTCACCTGGATAAGCTTTGCGGGATACTGTTTAGTGGTAGCTGTGTTGTTTGCTGTGCTATTTAAGCACAAACATCAATCGGAAGAAATCGGTGTCGTCGAGCACTAAGAAAGAAACTTATATCCCACTCCTCGAATGGAAAAGAAGTGCTTTGGATTTTTAGGGTCCGGCTCAAATAATTTCCGGAACACCAAAATGTAATTGTCGATTGTGCGCGAAGTTGGAAATTGATCTGTCCCCCAAACCCGGTCTAATATTTCGTTGCGGGAAATTACTTTTCCTTCCTTCTCGTGAAAAAGTGCCAACAATTCAATTTCTCGCTTAGAAAACTGATGAGCCTCTACTCCATCAGCATCTTGAACGCTAAATGTGGTGAAATCAACTCGGAAATTGCCGATTTTCATGAATTTTTGAGGTTCCGTGCTGACAAGTCCTTGCGTAAGTATTTGCACTTTCAACAATAACTCTTCCAGATCAAATGGTTTGGATAAATAGTCATTCGCTCCTAATTTTAATCCTGCAACACGATCTGATGTTGTTCCTTTTGCAGACAAAAATAAAATGGGCGTGGCGTCGTGTTTTCGGATTTCCTTACAAATGTCAAATCCATTTACGTTCGGCAACATGACATCGAGAATAATTAAATCAAAATGAAACGGTTTCGCTAATACATCAAGTGCTATTTGTCCGTCCGAATAACATTGAACATGATAACCCTCCATTTCGAGATTTAACGAAATGAGTTCAATCAAACTTTGCTCATCTTCTACCAAACAAACACGCAACATATCGTTGAAAATTAAGAAATAATTCTATTTTTGAGGTGAAATTACAACAAACTATGAAACCATGAAAAAATTAATACAATCCTTGTTGGTGTTGATGGTATTGGTCAGCTCGAATGTATTCGGACAATCCGATCTATCAGTGATCAACAAATTTGAATTCTCCAAAAACATTCCCCTTCGATCAGTAGAAGCACCGAACCGAGCTCAACTGGCTGAAGAAGACGCACTAAGAGACCGTCAAGGACTTCTTTACCGCATCGCTGTTGCGCGTTTAATCAACGTAACGGCAGACAACAGTGGACTTTGGTCGACACTTTCCAATGGTGACCGTCAATGGCAATTGATTGTAAATGCTCCAGGAGCAGAAGCGATTAGTTTCTTATTTGAAACATTTAAAATCTATGGTGGAACAACCTTGCGCATTCAGAACATGAAAGGACAAGATGTTCACCCGACAATGACAGCAGTTGACGTTCAAGAACATTTTCGTCAGAACGCCGCCCTATGTTTTGGGGACAAATTAGTGTTGACCTTAACAGAACCAAAATACACAACACCTTCTGATATTTACATCGATCGCCTGATGTACAATTACCGTTCAACGGGGAATCCAAGTGCGCAAAAAATCAATGAATCTGACGCTTGTGAAGTCAATGTGAATTGCACCCCAGTTGGAGATCCATGGCAAGATGAAAAACGCGGTGTAGCCCGTTTATACGTTGTTGAAGGAGCAGGAGCCGGCTGGTGTACAGGGTCATTAATAAATAATACTGCTTCAGATTGTAAACCTTACTTTTTAACAGCCTTGCACTGCGGAGTTAATTCAACCACGGCAAACATGACACAATGGAAATTCTACTTCGCGTACGAAGCGCCTACATGTGTCAATCCAACATCAGGTGGATCACTTGCTAGTCATTTCGTCACAGGATGTTTACGCATCGCAGACTCAGGTGACGGCGGCGGAAACTCAGGTTCCGACTTTTTACTTGTTAAAATGGGAACTGCAAGCAACGAAGCTTCTGTTATTACACAGTTAAAATCCACCTCATTTAATGCCTATTGGAATGGTTGGAATGCAAATACAGCAGCATCGACAGGTGGAGCTGGAATTCATCATCCATCTGGAGACATCAAAAAAATCTCGACGTTTACAGGAAATACAATCAGTACCCAATGGGGTTCCGCATCAGGTTCACATTGGAGAGTAACTTGGACTTCAAACACCAATGGACATGGGGTAACCGAAGGTGGTTCTTCCGGATCTCCGTTGTTCAATGGAGCGCAAGGATATGTGATTGGCACACTGACAGGTGGAGGTTCTTATTGTACCTCACCATCTGCACCTGATCAATATGGAAAAATGGCGTTTCACTGGACGAACAACGGAACAGCAACGAATCGCCAATTAAAACCTTGGTTGGACCCAACGAATTCAGGGGTATTGCAATTTGCAGGTTCGAATGACCCATGTTCAGTTGTAGTTCCAACAGCTCCAGTAGCAAACTTCGTAGCAAACACAACGAATATTGTCCCAGCGATAACGGTTCAATTTACGGATTTATCTACCGGACTTCCAACTTCATGGGCGTGGAGCATCACTCCAGCGACTGGATGGGCATATGCGTCTGGCACAAATGCGACGAGCCAAAATCCACAAGTGACGTTTAACACAGTCGGACAATACACGATTTCCTTAACCGCAACAAACGCGCTAGGATCTGACATCGAAACTAAAAGCAACTACATCATCGTTGCAGCGTCAACAGGTCCGTGTACTGGATCATCTGCTACATGTGATGAATTCATCAACAACGTAAACTTGAACACCATCAACAACACCACAACTTGCTCGTCAGGTGGATATGCAGACTATACGAATACCTCCACTGCTTTAGCAAAAGGAGCTTCTTACAGTATGACCATTATACCAGGAACACCTGGTCAAACAAATTCAGCATACACAGACGATGAAATTGCTGCTTGGATTGATTTCAACAATAACAATAACTTCAATGATCCAGGAGAGCAAGTTGGGTATGTACTCGTTGCAGCTGGATGGTCTAATGCGTTTAACTTTACGGTTCCCACAACAGCAACACTCGGTAACGTGAGAATGCGCGTTCGTATTTCATATTCCCCAGATGGTGCGATTGCTCCATGTGGACAAAGTACCTACGGTGAAGTAGAAGACTACACCGTCAACATTACTGCATCCAGTGGACTTTCTGAAAACCCATTAGACGCCATCAGCGTATATCCTAATCCAACAGACAATGAATTGTTCGTTGACCTGAATAACATTGATGCAGATATAAATAGCATCGAAATCATCGATTTAAGCGGGAAAGTACTTCAGGTTATTTCAGCACAACAAGGATCTGTGATGAAATTGAATACAAGTAACCTAGCACAAGGTATGTACCAAATCAGAATCCTTTCTGATGCTTACACTGTAACAAAACGATTTGTGAAAAAATAAGCTTTTTCCATAAAATGAAAAGGCTCCGATTGGAGCCTTTTTTTGTTCTGCTATTTTCCAAGAATCCAAAAGTACTTTTATTACGCACTTTTTTTGCGTAGTAAACGAATAGCCTTCCCTATGGGCTCATTTACTTCTTAAATTATCTACTTAGTTGAATTGAAATGAAATCCATTAAAGACCAACATAATAAAGGTTTCCAGAGATTTTATCAGGAAAACAAACACGCAAAAGCATTACCTAGAATCGACTTAATCTTTCCTTAACATTTCCTTCATTTATCGGGCAAATAGCTAACTTTGTGGCGTAATAAAAGGAATGAAGCGCATGGATAAAATTACATATGTGGGAAATGCCGATGTCAATGCCATCGACTACTTATACGAGCAGTATCGTCAGAACCCAGAGAATGTTGACATAAGTTGGAGTAAGTTTTTTGAAGGATTCGAATTTGCCCAAACAAATTTTGAAGATAAGGGTGTCATTCCAGAGAATTACGTCAAAGAATTCAAAGTATTAAACCTCATCAATGGCTACCGCACACGTGGACACCTTTTTACCAAAACGAATCCCGTTCGCGAGCGCAGACAATATTCCCCGACACTTGAAATCAGTAACTTCGGATTATCCGAAGCTGACCTAAACGTCGTTTTTCAAGCAGGTGAAGAAATTGGCATTGGTGCAGCGAAATTAAGCGATATCATCGCACACTTAGAATTGACCTATTGTCAATCGATTGGAATCGAATACATCTATATGCGTGATCCAGATCGCATTGACTGGTTCCGCAACAAAATCGAATTGAACAATCGTCCAAGTTTTGACAAAAACCGCAAGATTCAAATTTTCAAGAAGCTCAATGAGGCAGCTGGATTTGAAGCGTTTCTAGGGAAAAAATTCGTTGGACAAAAACGTTTCTCCATCGAAGGTGGTGAAGCCTTGATTCCTGCTTTGGATACACTCGTTCAAAAAGGATCAAGTTTAGGTGTGGAATATTTCGTGATGGGAATGGCTCACCGTGGACGCTTAAATACACTAACCAATATTTTCGAGAAACGTCCACGTGACATCTTCTCCGAATTTGAAGGAAAACAATTTGATTTCGAAGGCTACTTCGACGGAGACGTGAAATACCACCAAGGATTTACCTCGTACGTGAAAATGAATGGCGACAAAGAAGTTGGACTCACATTGGCTCCAAATCCATCGCACCTCGAGGCAATGAGTACGGTTGTCGAAGGTATTTCCCGCGCGAAAATCGATCAAGTTTTTCACGACGAAAGCAAAGTGTGTCCGGTGTTAATTCACGGAGATGCAGCCATTGCCGGACAAGGAATCGTTTACGAAACCATTCAAATGGCACAACTTGATGGCTACCGCGCTGGTGGAACCATTCACATTGTCGTAAATAACCAAGTTGGATTTACCACAAACTATTTAGATGCGCGATCATCGACCTACTGTACGGATGTAGCGAAAACAACTTTATGTCCGGTATTCCACGTAAATAGTGACGACATTGAAGCGGTTGTTCAAACCATCGAAATCGCCATAGCATACAGACAACAATTCCATCGTGATATTTTTATTGATTTGCTATGCTATCGTAAATACGGGCATAACGAAGGAGACGAGCCAAAATTCACGCAACCGAAGTTATATAACATCATTGCTAAACACCCGAATCCGAAGGATATTTACCTAGAGCAACTCGAAAGAGAAGCAATCTTATCAAAGGACGAAGCAAAGATTATTGAAGAAGAATACCAACAATTTTTAGAGGATGAGTTTACCGCTTCTCGTAAAAATGAAAAAGCACTCGTATACGATTTCTTGAGTTTAACGTGGGAGAAATTCCGCCACGGCACTCAAAAAGATTTTGATGCTTCCCCAAATACAGGCTTAGACAAAAAGAAACTTTTGGAACTTGGCGTTAAATTGTCCACACTTCCCGAAGGAAAAAAATACTTCCGAAAAATTGCGAAAATATTTGAAGATCGCTTGAACGCATTCAAGGACGACAAATTGGACTGGGGTTCCGCCGAAATGTTGGCGTATGCAACTTTGTTGACTGAAGGACATCCAGTTCGTATCTCCGGTCAAGACGTAGAGCGTGGGACATTCTCTCACCGTCACGCTGTGGTGAAAACAGAGGACACCGAAGAAGAAATCGAAACATTGAATTTACTTACTGAAAACCAAGCGAATTTCTCCATTTATAATTCCTTGTTGTCAGAATATGGTGTGCTTGGATTCGAATATGGGTATTCCCTAGCAACACCAAACACCTTAACGATTTGGGAAGCGCAATTTGGAGACTTCTTCAATGGTGCGCAAATCATGATTGACCAATTCATCTCCGCTGGAGAGGACAAATGGGCAACACAAAGTGGATTAGTGATGCTTCTTCCACATGGATATGAAGGACAAGGAGCGGAGCACTCATCTGGAAGAATGGAGCGTTTCTTGCAACAATGTGCGGACTTAAACATTCAAATTGTGAACACCTCTACTCCTGCGAATCACTTCCACCTCTTGAGAAGACAAATGAAACGTGAATTCAGAAAACCATTAGTCGTTTTCTCTCCTAAAATGTTATTGCGTTATCCTGCCGCAACCTCTACCCTTGCAGATTTGGCAACTGGTTCGTTCCAAGAAGTATTAGACGATCCATCAGCAAATGTGAAATCGGTAGATACGGTCGTGCTTTGTAGTGGGAAATTCTACTATGAAATGAAAGTGAAAGCGGAAGAACTAGGTGTGAAAAACATGGCATTTATTCGCGTGGAGCAATTATACCCATTGCCACAAATTCAAATTGATGCCATTCTCGCAAAATACAAAGCGAAGAACATTTTATGGGCACAAGAAGAACCTGCAAACATGGGCGCTTGGGCACATATTGCCATGAGCATGCGCCACCTTCCAATACATGGAATTTGTCGTTCTGCTTCGGCAGCATCCGCTGAAGGATCAAAAAAATTACATGAAATTAGGTTGGCTAAGTTGTTTAATGACATCTTTGCTTACGCAAAATAACACGAGCTTAAAAAAGGAAATTATGGCTATGCTAGAAATGAAAGTCCCGAGTCCGGGCGAGTCAATATCAGAAGTGGAAATCGCAACATGGTTGGTTGCCGACGGTGATTATGTCGAAAAAGACCAAGCAATTGCCGAGGTGGATTCCGACAAAGCAACACTTGAACTTCCAGCGGAAGAAAGTGGAATCATTACATTAAAAGCAGCGGAAGGCGATGTGGTAAACGTTGGACAAGTGGTTTGTTTAATTGATACATCTGCAGCAAAACCGGCAGGAAGTACAACAGCAGCAGCAAAACCAGCAGATACAGCGCCAGTTTCAGTACCAGTAAAAGAAGAAAAAGTTGCGGCGGCACCTAATCCTGATCCGATTAAATCCGATTCTTATGCAGCTGGATCAGCCTCACCAGCAGCTTCAAAAATAATGAAAGAAAACAATGTTTCTGCGAATCAAGTGAATGCGAGCGGAAAAGATGGACGCATCACAAAACAAGATGTCATCGAAGCAATGTCAACCGGATTCTCTACGGATGCAGCAAAATCTTGGGGCGGATCTCGCAACCAAAGCCGTGAGAAAATGTCTATGTTGCGTCGTAAAATCGCAGAGCGCTTGGTTGCTGTGAAAAGCGAAACGGCGATGTTGACGACTTTCAACGAAGTGGACATGAAACCAATCATGGACCTACGTGCAAAATACAAAGAAGCATTCGCGAAACACCATGAAGTGAACTTAGGATTTATGTCCTTTTTCACGAAAGCGGTGACAGAAGCCTTGAATTTATACCCATCGGTGAACGGACAAATCAGTGGAAATGAAATGATTTTCCACGATTATGCAGATATCGGTATCGCGGTTTCTTCACCAAAAGGACTCATGGTTCCTGTTGTGCGCAACGCTGAGCAAATGTCCTTAGCAGAAATCGAGCGCGAAATCAAACGTTTGGCTATCAAAGCACGTGATGGGAAAATTACACCCGAAGACATGACTGGCGGGACATTTACCATTACCAATGGTGGTGTATTTGGATCGATGTTATCTACGCCAATTATTAATCCCCCACAATCAGCAATCCTTGGAATGCACAACGTGGTTGAGCGTCCAGTTGCGATCAACGGCAAAGTAGAAATTCGTCCAATTATGTATGTCGCATTGTCCTACGATCACCGCATCATCGACGGAAAAGAGTCCGTAGGATTCCTTGTGAAAGTAAAAGAAATGTTAGAGCACCCAGAAAGAATGATCTTTGGTTCGAAAGATCCATTGGAAGTTCTTCTCGGACTCTAAGTCAAAATACCCCCATTAAATCCTCGTAAGCGATTGAACAAACAATCACTTGCGAGGATTTTTGTTTCCCATATTCAGCGCGTTTTCGTATATTTGCTCCCCTAAAATAATGGAATGTCGAAAATCAGAAAACAAGATGCCTTGGATTACCACTCTTCCGGAAAACCTGGAAAGATTGAAGTAGTTCCTACAAAACCCTATGCATCTCAACGCGATTTATCACTCGCTTACTCTCCAGGCGTTGCAGAACCATGCTTAAAAATCGCCGAGAACAAGGCAGATGTTTATAAATATACAAGCAAAGGAAACTTAGTAGCAGTTATCACAAATGGTACTGCTGTCCTAGGACTCGGTGACATTGGTCCAGAAGCTTCCAAACCAGTAATGGAAGGAAAAGGATTGCTTTTCAAAATCTTTGCAGATATCGATGTATTTGACATTGAAATTGACGCAAAAGATCCAGAGCTCTTTATTCAAACCGTAAAAGCAATTGCGCCGACGTTTGGTGGGATCAACTTGGAAGATATCAAAGCCCCTGAAGCCTTCGAAATCGAACGACGTTTAAAGGAAGAATTAGATATTCCCATCATGCACGATGACCAACATGGCACGGCTATCATTAGTTCGGCAGCCTTGTTAAATGCTTTGGAATTAGCGAAAAAGAAGATTTCCAAAGTGAAAATTGTTGTTTCCGGAGCAGGAGCAGCAGCAATTTCTTGCGCACGCTTGTACCATACGCTGGGCGTTCAATTAGAGAATTTATTTTTGTACGATTCCAAAGGATTAATCCATAAAGGAAGAACAGATTTGGATGAAATGAAGGCATATTATGCCAATCATCCGAAGGATATTCCATTCGACCAAGCCTTTAAAAATGCCGATGTATTTCTAGGTTTGTCCAAAGCTGGACTCGTTTCGAAAGAAATGATTGCCCTTATGGCAAAAGACCCGATTGTGTTTGCCTTGGCGAATCCGGAACCGGAAATCGCTTACAAAGAAGCGATGTCCGTTCGAAAGGACATCATCATGGCTACTGGACGTTCCGACCATCCGAATCAAGTGAACAATGTTTTGGGATTCCCATACATTTTCCGAGGAGCATTGGATGTTCGTGCAACAAGCATCAACGAAGAAATGAAATTAGCAGCCGTTAAGGCGATTGCTTCCCTTGCTAAGGAGACCATTCCAGAGGAAGTAATTGAAGCGTACGGCGGAAAAAATATCTCCTTTGGACGTGAACAAATCATTCCAAAACCACTAGATCCACGTTTGATTTATTACGTAGCTCCAGCTGTTGCTCGTGCTGCCATGGAATCGGGTGTAGCTCAATTTCCCATTGAAAATTGGGAGGACTACGAAAATCAATTAAAGAGTCGCTTGGGCTTGGACAACAAACTTTTAAGAAACATCACCACAAAGGCGCAAGGCAATCCGAAAACGGTTGTTTTCCCTGAGGGAGATAACATTAAAATCCTCAAAGCTGCGCAACTTGCGTATGAAGAGGGTGTGGCCATCCCAATCCTGCTTGGACGAAAGCAAAAAATACTCGATTTGATGACCGAATACGGCATCGAATTACCAGAAGTAGAAATCATTGACTGTAAGTCCGATGAGGAAGAAAAACGCAGAATTGCCTACGGGTCAGAATTTTACGAGAAGCGTAAACGCAAAGGAATGACGGAATTTGAGTCCATTTCATTGATGCGCGAACGGAATTATTTTGGCGCCATGATGGTGGATCTCGGTGACGCCGATGCCATGATTACGGGTATTACACGCAGCTACCGCTCGTCTGTTCGTCCGGCTATCCGCACGATAGGCATGCAGAAAGATGTAAACGTTGTTTCTGGAATGTACATTCTAAACACGAAAAGAGGACCGCTTTTCTTGGCCGATACGACGGTTAACTTAAATCCAACAGCGGAACAAATTGCTGAAATCACTGTGCACGTAGCGAAGATGATTCGTCGCTTGAAAATGACTCCACGTGTTGCTTTATTGAGTTATTCGAATTTCGGTTCTTCACCAGGACCAGATCCAGAAAAAATGGCGAAGGCAGCAGAAATATTGCATGAAACACATCCCAATTTGATAGTTGACGGTGAAATGCAAGCAAATTTTGCATTAAATGGAGAATTGATGAATGAAAAATTCCCCTTCTCTACCCTAGCAGGTAAGGAAGTTAACACCTTAATTTTCCCGAATTTATCAGCTGGAAACATCGCATACAAATTGCTGCAACAAATGAACGAAGTAGATGCGATTGGTCCGATTTTAATTGGACTAAGAAAATCTGTTCATGTACTGCAATTAGGCGCTTCCGTGCGAGAAATTAATAACATGATTAAAATTGCGGTAATTGACGCACAACACAACGAGAAATGATCGGGAGACTAAATGGACGTTTAATTGAAAAAAATCCAACCGACCTACTCATCGAGTGCGGTGGCGTTGGCTATGAAGTCAAGATTTCATTAAATACTTTCTCACAATTGGGAAGTGATGAAGCTGTTCAGGTTTTCACCAAGTTAATTGTTCGCGAAGATGCGCACATCCTATATGGATTTGCGAATAAAGAAGAACGTGAAATGTTTAATCACCTCATCAGCGTTTCAGGAATTGGGCCCAATATTGCCATGATTATGCTTTCTTCTCTGGTCCCGGACGAAATTGCACAGGCAATTCTGACAGAAGACGTGGCTACTATTCAGAAAATCAAAGGAATCGGGACAAAAACCGCTCAACGTGTCATCATTGATTTAAAAAGCAAAGTGTCCAAAATGGAACTTTCTTCAGAAAATATTTTCACTTCAAACAATAGAAATCGTTTTGATGCGTTAAATGCATTGGTATCCCTCGGATTCGATAAGAAGTCCGCTGAGAAAGTATTGGATAAAAGTGATACAGGAAATCAAAGCGTGGAAGAACTGATAAAAGACGCATTAAGGAATTTATAACGGAATAAAAAGTGCATAAATTGATACGCAAGCATTCGAGGAACATAAGCAATAAAGCAACGTACATTGCCTTGTTTGTTCTGATGTGTGCTGGAAACGTTCACGCACAAAACGGATTCAATCTTCCCTTTCCTATTTTTAACCCAATGAATCCCTATCAGAACTTGCCACAAAGTTTTGACTTAGGAGATCCAACATCTATGGATCAAACAATCGTTTTTGATCCTGAAACTGGTCAATACGTGTTTAAAGAAACGCTCGGTAAAAGTGGGCTATATTACCGGAATCCATCCAAAATGAGTTTAGAAGACTACCTCGACTACAACGAGAAAAAGTCTCAAAAAATGGATTGGCAAGAAATCATCGAGGAACAAACGGCAGAAAATCGCGCTTTCGAATTGCCAATAAAAATTGGAAGTAAAGCATTCGCGAACATTTTTGGCTCCGACGAAATTAAGATTATTCCAGGTGGAAATTTAGAATTATCACTCGGACTCAATCACTCACGTGTGGATAATCCACTATTACCACAAAGGCAGCGGAATATTACGCGTTTTGACTTCAATCAGAACATCAACATGGACATCACTGGTCAAATCGGGACCAAGATGAAGTTGAATATGAAGTACAACACCGCCGCCAATTTTGACTTCGAGAATATCTCAAAAATAGAACACACCGGTAAAGAGGATGAAATCATTCAAAAAATCGCTCTGGGGAACGTCGGATTGGAGTTGCCAACAACGCTAATTCAAGGTTCACAAACATTATTTGGAGTGAAGACTCAGTTGAAATTTGGACGATCAACGTTTGACTTAATCGCTGCAGCATCGAAAGGGAAAAAAACAGAAATTAACGTTTCCGGGAAGGCGCAAATCCAAAAATTTGAAATCACTGCAGACAACTACGAAGCGAACCGACACTATTTCCTCAATCTATACCACCAGCAACATTACGACACGGCAATGTCCACGCTTCCAATGGTCAACTCCACCATGTTTATCACCCGCATCGAAGTTTGGGTAACGAATCGAACGAGTAATACAGAGAATACCCGAAACATTGTTGCCTTCTCAGATTTAGGTGAGGCTTTGCCAAGCAATTGCCAAGGAAATCCTGGTTCGTATGCTGGAACTGAAATTCCGGATAATCAAGCAAATGGACTTTATGATTGGGCAGCAAACCAACCGATGATTCGCGGATTCGTGAACTCGACCACGGCACTTGCGACACAAGTAAATTCTCCAGGTCCGTTCCAGCAAGCAATTGACTATGAAAAAGTAGAAAATGCACGAAAATTAACGGAGGCTGAATTTACCTACAATGCATTGCTTGGATATATTTCCCTAAATAATGCCCTAAACAATGATGAAGTTTTAGCCGTTTCCTACGAATACACGTACAGAGGAGAAACCTACCAAGTTGGAGAGTTTTCAACCGATGGAGCAAGTGGACAGCAAGCGCTTATCTTGAAATTAATGAAACCAACCATCACCAATCCAAAAAACAAAATTTGGGACTTGATGATGAAAAACGTTTACTCCATTGGGGCATACCAAGTGGATCAACTTGGATTTAAAATTGACGTTTACTACAACAACCAAGCAACTTCGGTTTTACAGCCATTTATGCCTTTCCCTGGCGTAGATAAAAAGCAGATTGTTACTTTGTTGGACATGGACAAAATCAATCAAAATAACCAACCTTTCTCGGATGGTGTTTTTGACTTTGCTCCGTTCAATATCGTTGGAAATAAAATTGATAACGGTGGAACAATCAACAAGAAAAATGGCCGTATATTCTTCAGTACCGTTGAACCTTTTGGGAAAACATTAGCGGACAAACTAACGGACGCGGGTGTTCCTCTCGTGAACGTAAACAAAATTGCCTACACAGAGTTATACGACTCTACCAAAACAGCTGCACAACAAATTCCAAGTAAAAATCGCTTTGTTTTCAAAGGGGAATTCCAATCATCCATCAGCTCAGAGATTCCATTAAATGTCATGAACATTCCACAAGGGGCTGTTGTGGTGACCGCAGGTGGAATTCGACTGATCGAAGGAACCGACTATACGGTAGATTATGCATTTAGTCGAGTAAAAATCTTAAACACCGGAATCCTTGAGTCCAACACGCCTATTAAGATTTCCATTGAAAGCAATTCTGTTTTCGGTTTCCAAGCGCGTTCAATGATGGGTGGGCACTATCAGTACCGCCTCAATGAGAACTTTAAATTTGGCGCTACTTATGTCCGAATGCTGGAGAGACCAGTAACGAATAAAGTGGATTTCGGAAATGAACCGTTTAAAAACTCGGTGCTTGGTGCAGATATATCCTTGCGTACGAATGTTCCCTTCCTCACAAAACTAGTCGACTTACTTCCTGTTATTTCAACGAATCAAATGTCAACCTTCTCCTTAGCCGGTGAGTATGCGCATTTAATTCCTGGCCAACCGAAAATTATCAGCAAATCAGGAACTTCCTACATTGATGACTTTGAAGCAAGTCAGAGCGCGATTGATTTAAGACAATTCTCTGCATGGAAAATGGCCTCCATACCACAAGGACAACCAGATTTATTTCCAGAGGCAAGTTCAAAGAATTTGTCCGCCGGATTTAAACGTGCAAAAGCCGTTTGGTATACGATTGATCCCGTTTTCTATCAAAGTAATTCCCTCACTCCTGATCACATTAAACAAAATCCAGCAATGCTAACGGATAGTCGCATGCGTTTGGTAAATCAAGTGGACATCTTCCCGAACTTACAACAGCAGTACGGATCCATTCAAAATATTCCATTGCTCGAATTAGCCTACTATCCTTCGGAAAGAGGAATGTACAACTACGATACAACGAATACGATTGACTCCCTTGGATACTTTAGCAATCCGGAAAATCGTTGGGGTGGAATTATGCGCGGACTTACCACTAATGACTTCGAAGTAGCAAACATCGAATTCATTCAGTTCTGGGTATTGGATCCATTTAATGAAGACGCTGAAAATGAAAATCCAAATACCTTCCACACCGGAGGTGATTTGTACTTTAACCTCGGAAACATCTCCGAAGATGTTCTTCCTGATTCGCGTAAAAGTTTCGAAAATGGACTGCCCTCAACGAACGATGTGCCTTTGAGTGATAATATGGATACCACGGCGTGGTCGAGAATTTCCACACAACAAATCGTAGTCAATGCTTTCAACAATGATCCAGCAGCCAGATTAAATCAAGATGTCGGAATCGATGGTTGGAAAGATGATCAGGAGTTAACCGCTCATCAAGCGTATGTAAATTGGGTACAGAATAACCCAACATTAAACGCGGCAGCGAAATCGAGAATGATTTCGGATCCGTCAAATGATGATTACACGTATTATTTGGATGACAATTACGACAACCAGCAATTAAACATTCTAAAACGTTACAAGCGCTACAATGGAATGGAAGGCAATTCACCGACGACCGAAATGTCCGATACGACGAATAATGCTGGGTATCCTACGCAAGCTAGTAATCAACCAGACAACGAAGACATCAACCAAGATAATAACTTGGCGGAAAGTGAAAGTTATTTCCAGTACCGCGTTAGTATGCGTCCAAATGATTTACAACAAGTCGGAAACAACTTCATTACAAATAAACAAGTGTATCAGAGCGGTACGAAAACAGAAACCTGGTACCAATTTAAAGTTCCGGTGAAATCTTTCGAAAAACGCGTGAATGGAATACAAGATTTTCGTTCGATTCGTTTCATGCGTATGTATTTGAAGAACTTCGATGAAGAAGTAATCTTGCGTTTTGCTCGTTTGGAATTGATTCGTGGGGAATGGAGAAGATACACGCAAGATTTGACACAACCTGGACTTAGTGTTCAAACAGATCCAAACCTAACTACTTTTAACATTGCGGCACTGAACATTGAGGAAAACGGACAACGTCAACCAATCAATTATGTCATTCCTCCTGGAATTACACGTGAAATTGATCCATCGCAAGTGTATCAGCGTCAAATGAACGAACAATCGTTGGTCTTAGAAGTGTGTAATTTACAAGACGGTGATGCCAGAGCAGCTTACCGCAACGTGCAGTTCGACGTTCGTACGTACAAAAAAATGAAGCTGTTTGTCCATGCGGAATCCGTAGTGCAAAATCAATTGAAAGACAATGAACTTTCTGTATTTGTCCGTTTAGGAACAGATTACGTAGAAAACTACTACGAATATGAACTTCCGATGAAGGTAACAGATTGGGGTACGTCAAATCCAGAATCCATTTGGCCCGAAGCGAACAACATCGAAATCATCTTCGATGACCTTCTCAATCTGAAGACAGAACGAAATAAGAAGGTGGAACAAGGGGCTCCTGGCGTTTCTTACATCACTGAATATGAAATTGTAGATCCACAAAATCCACAACGCAGATTGAAGGTAAAGGGTAGTCCAAACTTACAAGGAATGCGTACCATTATGATCGGTGTTCGAAATCCATTGAAAACAGATCCAGACAATATCTGGCAACCAGATGCCGGAGATGCAGAATGCGTGAATGTTTGGGTAAATGAACTTCGTTTAACCGACTTCGTGAGCGATGGTGGTGATGCCGCAATTGGACAAATGCAAATGCAATTAGCCGATTTTGCAAATATTTCAGCTTCAGGAAACTATTCTGGAATCAACTGGGGAAGTGTCGATAGTAGGCTTCAAGACCGCCAACGAAATCAAAAAATTGGATTCGATATGAATTCAACTGTTCAACTCGGACAATTCTTCGGAAAACAAGCGCGTGTTTCCCTTCCTTTCTTCTATGGTTATTCATTAGGTGTCATCAATCCGGAATATGATCCGTTCAATCCAGATATCAAATTATCGAGTTACGATTTTGCGACACGAAAAGAACGCGCAAAATTAGGTCAAGACTTCACGGAACGTCGTTCGTTTAACTTTACCAATGTCAGAAAAGAAGCGAAAGCCGGGACAAAAGCACAATTCTGGAGTATCTCTAATTGGTCAGCAACTTATGCATTTGCAGAAAATTTAAAACGCGATTTCAACATTACTGCAGACCGAACAAAAACATGGACTGGTGCACTGAACTACAATTATACCTTTGCTGGAAAAGCAATCGAACCGTTCAAAAAATGGAAGCCAGTTCAAAAGTCCCCTTGGTTAAAATTCATCAAAGATTTTAACCTTTTCCTACTTCCGAAAAGCATGACATTCACAAACGATTATTCAAGAATCTATAACGAACGTCAAATTAGAAACATTATCACGCCAACTTATCAATTTGACCCAATCTATCTGAAACGATTTGATTGGAACAGAAATTATCAAATTGGTTATGATTTGACGAAGAATTTAAAAACGACATTTAGCGCTGGGAATAAATCGATTTTCGTTGAAGGAAATAATGGCGTTGACCGTTTGTCAAATCCAGAGGGATACCGTGAGTTTATGGATACCATTCGCTCACAAATCAACACATTTGGACGCACCATGGAATATTCTCATAACTACAGCATTAGTTATAACATTCCTTTGGATAAATTCCCATTGACGAGTTGGATTACTGCAAACACAAAATATTCTGGAACGTTTAATTGGCAGCGTGCTCCACTTGGGCAAGCGCCCTATGGAAATACGGTTCAAAACAACCGCACCATCAACATGACGCTACAAGGGAATTTAGTGACCTTATACAACAAAGTACCTTATTTCAAACGAGTCCTCTCGGATGGAAAAGGAATGAAATCCAATGTCAATGCTAAAGTTGGAAGCGAAGCAGAAGGTGGCGGAGCTGGCAAACCAAAACCAGGTCCTGCAAAGCTTCCTGAATTCAAACCAAAGAAGCCCATTGAGGAAATGACGGCAAAAGAATTGAAGCAATACGAGAGACAGAAAAAACGCTTCGACAAAAAACAACTTCGCCTTCAAGAAATAAAGGATAAGGAAAAAGAAAAAGTGAATCCATTTGGTGGATTTGTAGCGCGCTTAATCATGACTGTACGCAATATTTCCGGAACATATGCCCTAACAGATGGAACCATGTTGCCTGGATACAGTCAAGAATCGAGTATCCTAGGAATGAACGGAAATAGCCTGGGAATGTCCGGCTTTGTTTTCGGCAAACAAGGGTATGACCTCTTGGGCAGAAACAATGGATACAATGTAAGCACGCTTGCTCGTGACAACAATTGGCTTGTTCAAAATGAAAACTTGAATGAGCAATTTACCACAATCCATACGTCGAATCTCCAAATGAAAGCCACGTTGGAACCTTTCAAAGATTTTAATATCAACTTGAATCTGAGTAGAAATTACAGCACAAATTCAGGTGAATTCTACCGCTGGAATTCTGCAACAAGTGCATTTGAAAGCCAAAGTAAATTCGAAACAAGTACCCTTACCTATACAACGGTCACTTGGGGCTCCGCATTTATCAAAGAAGGCAAAGATTTCTCCTCTTCTGTATTCACAACCATGTTAAATAATCGCAGTCAAGTTTCTACCTTACTTGGATCTCAAAATTCAAACGCAAGTTTGTTGCCAAACGGCTTTTACAGTGGGTATTCAGGTTCGCAACAAGAGGTCGTAATGGGAGCATTTCTGTCCGCTTATACCAATACAAGTGTCAATAGTAAGTCTATTAATCCTTTATCTAATCTTCCGCTTCCAAACTGGACCATCAATTACAATGGACTTTCCAAGTTTGCCTTTGCGAAAGATGTGGTAAAATCCTTTAAACTGAATCATGGGTACTCCTCCTCCGTCAGTGTAAATGGCATGCAAACGAATTTAAATGCGGTGACAGATGCAAATGGACAAGCAACGGCATTGGATATCAACAACAATTACATTGCAGGAATGCAGGTTCAAAACATCACCATATCTGAACGCTTTTCCCCACTCGTTGGAATGTTAGCAACGTGGAATATTTTGGGTAAAAACATCACTACGAATTTTGAATACAAGAAAGACCGTCAAACAACACTTTCATTGAATAACAATCAAATAACGGAAGTTCTTGGAAAAGAAATTGTGGTTGGAACCGTCATCAACATCCCTAAATTAAAACTCCCAGTTCGCAGTTTGAAACCGAGTGATTTATTGATTAATGTCAATTTCTCCTTCCGCGATAACTCCACCGTGATTCGAAAAGTGGTAGAGAATACCAATCAAGCTACGGCAGGACAAACAACAGTAAGTTTTAAATTGGATGCGAACTATAAATTATCGGATCACTTAAGCGCGATCTTCTATTATGAGCAATTCATTAATACACCTAAAGTATTCTTGAGCTATCCAACTGGTAATTTAAAAACAGGAATTACCTTGCGTTTCGACCTTAACGGATTGAAATAATGAAGCCCAACATTCGAATAGCAAAACGATCCGATGTTCCAGCGATTTTCGCGCTGATTCAAGAACTTGCACTTTACGAAAAAGCCCCCGAACAAGTAACGAATACCGCTGAACAATTGTCCGTCGATTTATTCGATAAACTTCTTTGCGAAGCAATCGTCGCAGAAAAAGAAAACCAAGTTGTTGGATTTGCACTTTACTATACCTCCTACTCTACTTGGAAAGGACCTTGTTTATACTTAGAGGACTTTTACGTCGTCGAATCCGAACGTCAACATGGAATTGGACAAATGCTATTTGATTGTATAGTAGAAACAGCCAAAGAACGGAAGGTACAACGCATGGACTGGCAAGTACTTGCATGGAATGAACCAGCCATTCGATTTTATGAAAAACAAAAAGCCATACTCGATCCCGAATGGTTAAATGGACGAATGTTCTTTGAATAAGGCACAAGTTTTTTATGCATTTGACATCTAATATAATCGTGTCTCAGGAAGTTGATCTCATCGCGTTTCAAAGTGGAAACATTCAGGCTTTCGAGCAATTGGTCAATCTCTATGAAAAAAAAGTACTGAACATGTGCTGGTACATGCTCCAAAATAAAGAAGAGGCCGAAGATGCTACGCAAGATATCTTTATTGCCATCTATCAATCCAAACACTTATTTAAAGGACAATCGCAACTTTCAACATGGATTCATCGAATTACCGTAAACAAATGCCTTGAGTACATTCGAAAAGCCAAACGAAAAAAACGGTTCGGCATTCACATACAGATTGATGGGTCTTTTATGGATCAAACCATTGACCAAGAAAAAAACCCAGAACAAGCGATGGTGGAAAAAGAACGTAATATCACTTTTTTAAAAGCAATTCAGCAATTACCCGAAAATCAACGAATTGCTTACACTTTACATCACATGGAGGAGTTCAGCTACAAGGAAATAAGCGAAAGTATGAACCTCTCTTTATCCGCCATTGAATCACTTATTTTCAGGGCTAAACAACAAATAAAGCGCAAATTAGAAGAGTCTATAAAAAATAATTGGATTTAACTGCAAGATTTACAACATGATAACATCTAATACGATATGATGAACGAACATCCATTTCACCAGCAACAAATTGAGGTTTCTCCGTCCTTACATGAAAAACTCATGAAAGCGCCTATACAGGCAAAAAAAATGAAGAGAAGAAATACGATCTTCACACTTGCCACCATTGTATGTGTGACAGTTAACCTGACTTATTTTAGTGTCCGTCAAGAAAAAGTGGCGGAAGAACAATTACTTGAAACACCATATGCTAATTTTAGCGCGAATCTTTCCATTTAACGAACGATGAAAACTAACCGACTTTTGTATTTTCTTTTAGGTATTCTGATCATCATGAATGCCATTATTTTGGTACAGTTCATGAAAGGGAGAAATCCTGAACATCCACCCCAGCATCCTAAATTAAGTGTCGTATTGAAAATGAAGGGTAAGCAATCCGAATGGGTTGATGCCGAATTTAAAAAGCATATAGCTGAAAAAGACGACCTATTGGAGGAGCAAAAAGAACTTCGTTCAAGCATAAAATTAGACTTAAACGCAAAAATACAAAATCAAGTTATTTACCAGAAAATCGGGGCCTTACAAACCAAGATTGATGCCTGTACCTTTGAGCATTTTTCCCGCGTAAAAGCTCACTGTAACGACAGACAAGCGAAAAAACTCACAGAAGTCGTTCACCGAATGATTGAACGAAGTGACCGACCCGGAGCAAGACCATGATCTTAAAGAAACTCACTTTTCTACTTCTTTTCTTTGCTCAACAGGTAAGTGCACAATTACACCTTCAGTTTCTGTGGGGAACAGAACACATGTCATTAGGGAAAACCTACCATATTGGTCAGGATTCCATCAAATTCGATGAACTAAAAATGTATCTGTCCGATTTTCACTTTCAAAAGCAAACCCGACAACACCATATTCTCGGAGCCCAGCTCATTGATTTAGCCGAGGACCAATCCCTAACGCTATTTCCCGATTTTCCTGTAAGTGAGTATGAATCCATGTCCTTTCGATTTGGACTAGATAGCTCCTATCACGTTTCGGAATCTGTCGAGGGTGATTTAGACCCATTAAAAGGCATGTATTGGGCGTGGAATTCCGGTTATATCCAATTTAAATGTACAGGAACTTCATCCTCCATTCCTTTAACAGACCAAACTTTTGAATACCATTTGGGTGGATATCGTCAACCCTTTGAAACGGTTTTGCCCATGGAAATCAAGATCAAAGGAAACAAGCTGATCCTGAACATAAAACCATTTTTTGAGCACACGGTCAATTTTCAGCAAGTGCAACGAGTGATGATCCCAGGAAGAATCGCTCAATGGTATTGTCAAGAACTAACCGAACACTTTCGTTCCGAATGAAATCGTTTTTGATCGTTTTAGCAAGCTTTGTTTCTTGTTGGATTTTCCTTTCTGGAATTCAAGATGAAACTCCTTTTTATATTCCCGCCAAATGGCCCAAACCCCACTATGACTTTGCGCAAAATCCTCTTTCCAAAGAAAAATTTGAGCTTGGACGCACCTTGTTTTATGACCCTGATCTTTCTAGAGACAGCACCATTTCATGTGCGAATTGTCACCTCCAATATTCGGGATTTACACATATTGACCATTCCTTAAGCCATGGAATTGACGGGAAAATTGGAACACGAAATGCTCCCGTATTAATCAATTTGGCCTGGCAGCAATTTTTCCATTGGGACGGTGGAGTGAGTTCATTGAATAAACAAGCTATCAATCCCCTGACTCATGCGAAGGAAATGGACAATCGCTTGGATGAAATTTTGCGCCGCTTGAATCAATCTTCGTTCTATCGAACTCGTTTTTATAACGCATTTGGCGATAGCCTTATTGAAACAACATCTTTATTGAAAGCACTAGCTAGTTTCACTGTTTCTTTGGTCTCTGCCAATTCAAGGTACGACCTTGTGAAACGTGGTGAAACGAACTTCACAACACAAGAAAAATCCGGATATCAACTCTTCAAAAAATACTGTGTATCATGCCATCAAGAACCGTTGTTCATGAAAAATGAATTTAAATCAAACGGTCTGAATTATTCCCCAGTATTAGGTGACTTGGGACGAATGAGCATCACCAATCGAAAAGAAGATTCTTTGCTTTTTAAAATTCCTACACTTCGGAATGTGGAATTCAGTTTTCCCTACATGCATGATGGACGTTTTAAAAAACTGAAGGATGTTCTCAATCACTACGGAAATTTGCATGAGAATCAGACATTCTATAGCAAAGAATTGAAAAAATTAAATAGACCACTTAATTCAAACGAGCAAAAGGATCTCATCGCTTTCTTAAAAACATTGAGCGACCAAACATTTCTATTCAATCCATCTTTTAAATACCCAAAAAATGAGCGAAATGCAAGTTTTTAAACAAAATAATCTCTAACTAAATTAAACGAAAAAGTATGAAAAAAACAACCCTCTTATTTCTGATCATTATCTGCAGTCAACAGGCAATGGCACAATTAAATCCAGCTATTGAACACTGGCTCATCAATACAACTGGAATCACTGGAAGACACTATGTCCAAGGAAATTCAACGCCAATCAATGAAACAACTTTGGCAAATGTTCAAACGGTTCAGTACTCAAACAATTGGGTTTATGTAACAACGACAGGAGTACCGTCGTACATCACGGGTCCATTTATGGATGGGAATCCATCCCTAGCCACCAATCAAAATGCGATTTTCAAAATGCCATTGAATCCAGCTCAAAACACCGGAACAGCAACAGCAACATCTGGTGGAAATATTGGAATTTTCGCAAATGGTGTTGCCTTATTTGACTACCGAGATGGCGTTGCATGGAATCCAGCAACCAACGCGCTTTGCGGCGGACCTGGCAATCCACCGTGTCCTGGAGGACCAACTGCGGCTATGTCCTGGAATCGAGACGCTATTCCTGCGGAAAAAGCAGGTTTTGATTGTTCCAAGGGACATCCAGCGATGGGTAATTACCACCACCACCAAAATCCAAGTGCGTTTAAATTAGACCTTACCGTTATTTCCAATGTGTGTGATTTATATGATGCAGATGGACTATACGTCATTGATTCTACCGTTCATTCGCCTATCATTGGTTATGCGTATGATGGCTTTCCGATTTACGGTGCATATGGTTTTAAAAACGCCGATGGAACGGGCGGAATTACCCGCATCAAATCCGGTTATCAACTAAGAAACATCACTGCAAGGACGATTTGGGCTGATGGTACAGACGTGCCAGACGGACCCGCAGTTAGCACAACCTTTCCACTTGGTTACTTTCGTGAAGATTATGAATTCGTAAGTCATGGAGGACAAGCAGATTATTTAGACATTCATAATGGACGAGTTTGTGTCACTCCTGAATATCCAAATGGGATTTATTGTTACTTTACGACAGTGAACGAAGAATGGAATTCAGCATACCCATACGTTGTTGGACCAACATTTTACGGAGTGAGAACAGCAGCGAAAGTGAACGCTATTTCAGAGACAGTCACCACCTATACTTCGAATGTGGGAATTAATGAGTTGAAAGAAAACGACTGGTCCGTTTATCCAAATCCAAGTAACGACATCATCATGGTTCAAGTAAATGACTTGACAAATCAGTCTTACACCGTTGAGTTGTATGATGCATTAGGAAAACTCATTCAATCAAAACAAATTATTCAAGGAAGTACAATTGCCTATTTACAAGTGGACACCCTGTACAAAGGACTTTACCAAGTTAAAATTAGCGGTCAAGCTGGCACAAAGAAATTAGTCATTGAATAAACGATTATTTTGAAACAAATTTGAAAGGCACATGATTCTCATGTGCCTTTTTTGCTTCATATATTTAGATATTCTTCTTCTTTTTAAGAAAACTAAATGCAAATGTTCATGAAAATGGGTGCTTTGTTCATTTGATAGTAGAGTATATTCATTTGTATGATTTTCATTCAAACGAACACTTTATATTTAATTCGAAATAAGGAGAGAAACAGGATTCTTCTTATATATAGAAGTTGACAGGCTGCTTGGAGAGGCAGTTTCATTTTCTAGTTTGATAAGAGTTTAATAGTTTTTGTCAACGTCCTACGGGAATATATATAGGAAGCTCCTGTCCTTATTACTGAAATCGTACCACTCAGACTTTAATGTCTACTACTAGGAAGGGCTGAAAAGCCCTTTTTTTATTGTATCTTATATAGAACAGGCCTACTCGGACTAGCATCATTTATGAATGCTGCCATCTGGATTTCAAGAATATAGGTTCCATCTTGCACTTCATTCGGCACATAAATCAACTCGGTAATGGTACGCTCGAAATTTGGATTGTTTGGGACATCCCAAAAAGCATGGTGAAAAATTAATTCTCCACCATCCTCTTCTCGATCAACGGATGGTTGATCAATCAGAAAATGTTTTACATCGAATTCATTCAATAATTCCACGATTTCAACATCGAAATAACATGGATTTGTTCCAGAGTAATTCAGTGCTTTCTTCTTTGCCGTATTTGGTAGCGTGCGAATGATGACTGCCTCTGAAAATTCTTTTGTTAAAAAGGGAGCTATTTTTTCAGCTCGAACAAGCGCATCTCCATTGTCAAGAATACTTGGCTCCACCGTAATAAGTGTAGCCCTCCAAAAATACTCTTTTAAGATGTCATTTACGGCATAGACTTCATTTGTGATGTGTCCACAACACTCGGTATGCGTGCCATGTCCGTGCGGATTAAAAAACACATCGCGGAAATTTACACTTCCCCCTTCTTTGATGCTGCCGATGAACCCATTGGCACGAACTACTTCCATTCGAGGTGGGTCAACGTACCAAGCCCTAACGTTTTCATTCGAAGCTTGAAGCGGAATAGAAAGATCGATGGCTTCGCTCGTTTCTATAAATTCGGATTTGGAAAGGTATAATCGCATAAGGTAAAAGTACGCAATCGTGGCAATCTATCAAAAATGCCTTGTTGAAATTGTTTTCAGAATTTGACGCTCAAATCTCAAGAAGGGCTAACTTTGCATCATGGATCAAAATCAAGACAAACTCAAGGACATTATTTCGCATTCAAAAGAATACGGATTTATTTTTCCGTCATCGGAAATTTACGACGGACTCGCTGCAACTTACGACTACGGACAATTGGGTTCAGAGTTAAAAAATAACCTTAAAACATACTGGTGGAAAGCGATGGTGCAAATGCACGAAAACATTGTTGGAATTGACGCATCCATCTTTATGCATCCAACAACATGGAAAGCTTCCGGACACGTGGATGCCTTTAATGATCCATTAGTTGATAATAAAGATTCCAAAAAAAGATACCGTGCGGATGTTCTACTTGAAGAACACATGGAGAAAATCCGCCAGAAAATAGAAAAAGAGGTTGAAAAAGGAAAAAACCGCTTTGGTGCTGATTTCGACGAGACACAATTTAGAGCAACGAATCCAAATGTACAACGCAATGCTGAAAAAATTCTTTCCATTGAAAACCGCATGCGCGATGCATTGGAAAAGAACGATTTAGAAGCCGTTCATAACTTGATCGTCGATTTGGAAATCGTTTGTCCCGTGTCTGGAACAAAAAATTGGACCGATGTCCGTCAGTTCAATTTAATGTTCTCCACAGAACTCGGTTCAGTTGCCGGTGATGCATCAACGATATACCTTCGTCCAGAAACGGCGCAAGGAATTTTCGTTAACTTTTTGAATGTTCAAAAATCTGGAAGAATGAAAATTCCGTTTGGAATCGCCCAAATTGGGAAAGCGTTCCGAAACGAAATCGTTGCGCGTCAATTCATTTTCCGCATGCGCGAATTCGAACAAATGGAAATGCAGTTTTTTGTACGTCCAGGTGAAGAGATGAAATGGTACGCCTATTGGAAGGATGCACGCGAAAAATGGCATAAAAACCTTGGGCTTGGAGAAAAATTATACCGTTTTCACGACCACATCAAATTGGCGCATTATGCGAACGCAGCATGTGATATCGAATACAATTTCCCCATGGGATTCAAAGAATTAGAAGGAATTCACTCGCGCACAGATTTCGATTTAAAACAACACGAGCAGTTTTCAGGTAAAAAACTACAGTTCTTTGATCCAGAATTAAATCAAAGCTATGTACCGTATGTAGTGGAAACATCCGTCGGACTCGATCGCATGTTCTTGTCCGTTTTAAGTGCTGCATACCAGAATGAGCAATTAGAAGACGGTTCAGAACGCGTTGTTTTACGGATCCCAGCAGTGCTCGCGCCATACAAAGCCGCTGTTTTGCCATTAGTCAAGAAAGATGGACTTCCAGAAAAAGCGCGTGAAATCATGAAGCAACTTCAGTTTGACTACTCGATTCAGTACGATGAAAAAGATTCTATTGGAAAACGCTACCGCAGACAAGATGCGATTGGGACCCCATTTTCTATAACCATCGATCATCAGACTTTGACGGATGATATGGTCACGGTTAGAGATCGTGATACCATGGAACAAATTCGCATAGGAATTTCCGATTTGGACGGGCTTTTAGCAGAGAAAGCTAGCTGGAAAAGTGTGTTAAGCACTTTATAGGAAAGTAGTGAGAATCGGACTTTTTTTGTTGCTACTTTTCATTCTTCCACTGAAAGGACAGGTACAAATCCTTCTAAACCAAGAAGGTGAAGCATTTACTGATATTCCTTTTTTTAATAGTGATGTGATTCGTGCAAATCACATTAAATCCATGGAAGGAAACTACTCCACAAAAAAACCAGGAGAAATTATTCGTGAAACGACCGATTGTTTTCGTTACCGCTTCGACGAAAATGGGCAACTAATCGAAAGCATCGATATTCGAACGGTGAACCGCAAGAAAGACACGACACTACATCAATACCAGTACAATTCACTTCATCAACTCATTGCACATCGAAAAACAGAAAATGGAGGATTCACAAGCTTAAAACCAAGGTATGATTCACTAAATCGATTGGAATCTGAACGCACCTTTCGGGAAATTTATCATTACGAGAAAGATCAAGTGCTGCAGTCAAACCTAGTGAATACAGAGTATTTTCAACACCTCTTTCGTCCAAACGAACACGAAGTCGTACGTTACAACTCCTATAAACTTCCATACCTAAATGAAGTGAGGTATTACAACAAAGATGGGTACTTAACAGAGGAAAAAATCAATTACCGGATGAGCTCCATTGAGCATACCACAAAATATTCCTACAATGATCGTGGACTCTTGGAGTCAAAATCTCATTACAACGAAAAAGATGAATTGGCGGATGAAGAATGGAAATACCGCTATGACAATTTTGGAAATTTAATCGAAGTACACTATTTTAGATATGGACAGCTCCAAAAGGACCTTCAAGTCGTTTTCGATACAAAAACACAACTTCTTGGTTCAACCATTCAACGAGATGTTGTAACAAATTTCCTGCTCATACTTCGATTTACAAAACTCACGTATTACCAATAAGCCTTACTTTTCCTACTTCTAAACCTCTTCATTTTTTTTCTCCTTGATTTTTTCGGAAATTTGGCATGAAAATAGGTGTGACACCTAAAAATTCCGATTATGAAAAAATTGTACTTTCTCAGCATACTCATACTAAGTATCACATTCGCACAAGCACAACGAATCAATTACGACATCAGCTCTAAGTGGTTTTTTGGATTAAATGCAGGTGTTACTTGGAATACTAATGATGTTAAAAATGTCAATAGTTCAGGTTATGGACTCATTCTTGGCCGTTCTTATAATTACGATTATGGTAAAAAGATCAGCTTTGATTTAAGGGGGCGTTACCTTGCTGGAACTTGGGTAGGACAAGATACAACTGCGTTTTCCTTAGTAAATTACCAAGGTGGACCTTTAGACAGTTACAACGTCGATAGTAATTCTATCTACGTAAACAACTTCCAAACAGATGTTCGTCGACTTAGCTTGGAACTCGTTTTACACCTCAACAGTATTCGAGAAAAGACAGGAATTGATCCTTACATTTTTGGGGGAATCGGCCTGACATGGACGCAAACATTTGGGGATTTGTTGAATTCTATTGATTCAACAAGCTTTTACGACTACACTTCATTGCAACAAACGGGACCAATTGGACCACAATTATCCTCCACACTTGATGGACTTTATGAAACAAGATTAGATGGCGGTACAGATAACCAATACCTGGTAAAATGGATGCCAAGTTTAGGATTTGGATTAGGTTATCAAGTGGGGAAAAGAACGAGTTTAGGCATCGAACATAAGACAACATTTACTAAGGGTGATTCATTTGATGGATTTATTTCGGAAACTCCACGCTTTAAAAATGATTGGCATCATTATACTTCCGCTTACCTGAGAATTAACTTTAAATCACGTGGAGGTGGAAACGATTCAAATACATCAAGCAACGTAAATAATTACACCACAGCAACAAATTGTCCAAAGCCAATAGTAACATTGGTTTCTGGAAACAATAAGACCGTCACCAACAGTCAATACCGATTAGAATTCAAGGTGAGTAACTTATTAACCGCAAGTGGTGCAACGTTGTTGAACGACCTCAATCAACCAGTTTTATTTAATTACAATCCTTCTACACATGTAATTGATGCAGTGGTTTCATTGCATCCGGGACAAAACACCTTCCAATTAAGCGCAAGTAATAATTGTGGAAGTGAAACCGCAACGGCGATTGTAAACCTATTAAATTGCGTCACTCCTACCGCTACTTTCACGAGTCCAAACGGAGGCAACATTACCGTGAAAACAAACGATTTTGCCTTCAGTGCCATCGTTCACGGAACGGTAAATGCGAATGGCATCAAATTATTGATGAATGGGATGTCTTTAAATGGTGCGACATACAATCAAGCAAATGGATTAATCCAGCGTCCAATAACATTGGTGCCCGGAGTAAATACTATTCAATTAACCGTAACAAATGAGTGCGGAACGAATACATACACCACAACAATCAATTACGACAATTGCGTGGCAGCGAGTATTCAACTCTTAAATCCGAGCGCCTCAGGGACAACAACAAATAACGCCAACTTTACATTGTCAGCAAACATTACCGGATCATTGTCAACAGCCACTGTGAAGGTATTCCAAAATGGTATTCAATTAGGGAATCCGACATTAAGTGCAGTAGGACAATTTCAAATGCCAACAACATTGAGCCCCGGAATCAACACCTTCAACATAGAAGTAAGCAATGGTTGTGGGAACGATGTGGAAATCACTTCCATTTATTATCAGAATTGTAATGCCCCAACTATTACCATTCAAAGCCCAAGTCAAAATCAATCCTACACAGCAAGTAACATTGCGTTACGATTTAAATCCATCGTCAGTAACGTCGTTGCAAAACAAAATATCAAAGTAATTGTCAATGGAATTGAACAATCAAATTTCACCTATAATGCAACAACAGGAGTAGTTGAATTGGGCTTAACGCCAATCAATGGGAGCAATAGCATCACGGTTACGGCAACAAATAATTGCGGTTCAGATGTCGAAACAATCCAGTTTAATTACATCAATTGTACAGGAATTACGCCAAACGTAAGTATACTTTCTACAGGGGGAACAACAAACTCAGCGATTTACACCCTTTTAGCGAGCACGATGAATCTTGGAAGTATTGTGCCATCTGGTCAAACGATCACGGTGACTCAAAATGGCTCTCCGATTGCATTTAACCAAATTTCAGGTCAAATTAATGCCGTTACTACCTTGATACCAGGTGTAAATACCTTCGTTGTTACGGCGACGAGTATTTCTTGTGGAAGTGATTCAAAATCCGTCACCTTAAATTACAACAACTGTATTGCACCGCAAATCACCCTTATTCAACCCACAACCACGGGTGGAACAACGAATGTCGGTACACTTCTATTTAAAGCAACGGCAACAAATATTGCACAATCACAAAACATTCAGTTGGTTAAAAATGGACAGCAAATTCCTTTTACGTTTTCAAATGGATTGATTGAATCAACAATTTCCTTGACAAATGGAATAAATACCATCACACTCTCCGTAAACAATGTCTGTGGGAACGATGCGGAAACATTTACCGTGAACTACGTTTCATGTACGCCTCCAACCATTCAATTAGGAGCGAATGTCATCAACGGAGTAACCGTTACAAATGCCGCATATTCATTCAACGCAATTGTGACAGGAGTCAACAATGCTCAAAACATCAACTTTAAATTAAACGGGGCAAGCACTCCTTTCAATTTCGCTAATGGATCGATCAATAGCACCTTGGCATTGGTTCCTGGTCAGAATACACTTGTCTTCTCCGCAAGTAATGATTGTGGAGTAGATGTGGAAACGATTACAGTTAACTACGATAATTGTACCGCTCCTGTCATTTCCAATTATTCAACGAATGCTACAACTGTCATCGCAAACGCAGCTCAAACAATTACGGCGAATATTACCAACGCAGCAACTCAAAACATCGTTTTTACACAGAATGGCATCCAACGTCCGTTTAGTTTCGTGAATGGACAATTCAATGCGGTCATTTCGTTAGTGCCTGGAACAAATTCATTTGTGCTAACCGCGGATAACAATTGCGGGTCAGACCAACACGATTGGAATATTCAATTTACACCTTGTACAGCACCAACGATTGGTATAACGAATCCAAGTAACAGTGGGATCTCTGTGAGCGCTGCGAGTTTTGCTTTTCAAGCCAATATCCAAAACATAACGACTTCACAGGGCGTTCTTCTCAGTTTGAACGGAACGACCTTAAGTAACTTCACGCTCACAAATGGATTAGTAACCGCTAGTCTCAGTTTACAAATCGGATTAAACACGGTTGTATTGAAAGCGACAAATACCTGTGGGACAGACATCAAAACCATTACGATTTTCTACAACAATTGCACCGCACCAGTGATTACCGTTTCCACTCCAACAAATTCAACGGGGATCGTTACATCTGCTGCCTATACCTTTTCAGCAGATATCCAGAACATCACAAGTGGACAAGGTATTTTGTTGAGTTTGAATGGTTCTGCGATTACAAATTACAGCTTCAATAATGGTTTGTTATCTGCGTTGGTCAGTCTGACATCTGGAGTGAACTCGTTTGTGCTGAATGCTACGAATGCATGTGGAACGGATTCTGAAACGAGAACCATTCAATACAATGCGTGCACAGCTCCATCCATGACCATTACCAATCCGTCAAGCATGAGTTCTACCGTTTCAAACGCAAGCTTTGCTTTTAGTGCTGCTGTTCAAAACACGAACTTACAAGAATTGAGTTTAACAGTTAACGGAGTCTCCGTGAGTAACTTGAATCTCCTAAATGGACAAGTGAATGCAATGGTGCCACTAGCAAATGGAAACAACGAAGTGGTGTTGACGGCAATTAACGCATGTGGAACAGCGATAAAGACAGTCTATATCAAGTATGAAGAATGTTTAGCGCCTATTGTCTCTATTACCAATCCAAGCTCTGCTAACTCAACTGTCAGCACAGCTTCGTATACATTTAGTGCAGAGATTCAAAATATTGGCGGTGGACAAGGAATCAACTTGACACTAAACGGAACTGTTATTCCAAACGCATCCTTTAACAATGGGCAATTAAGCGCAGTGTTGAACTTATCGAATGGACAAAACGTGATGGTATTAACTGCATCTAGTTCGTGTGGGACAGATTCTAAAACCGCAATGGTCACTTTTGAGCAATGTGTGGCACCAAGTGTTTCCATTTTGAATCCAGTGGATTTATTTTACGGCGTAAATAGTCCCATTTTCCCTTTCCAAGCGACCATTCAAAACATGTCCAATAGTCAAGGGATCAACTTAACGGTTTCAGGTAGTACTGTGAGCAATTTCAACTTTGTCAATGGAGATTTCACTTCTACATTAACCTTACCAGAAGGAGTAAATGAAATTGTTTTGACTGCAACCAATGCCTGTGGAACAGCCACTCAATTGCGCACCATTCGTTACCAAAGTTGCATTCCACCGGTAGTGAACGTGACAACGGATCCAAGTTCCGGAAGTACTACTAATTCAACGAACCTTAATTTTACAGCAACGGTGACGAACTACGCACCAAGTACCGTTATTCAATTAGTGTTGAATGGAAGCACCCTCACAAATTACAGCAACTTGAATGGCGCAATCAGTGCAAATTTGACGCTCATACCAGGGAGCAACGAAGTTATTTTAACCGCAATTAGTTCGTGCGGTTCAGATTCGAAATCTTACCTCATAACGTTTAATGATGGAAGTCAAAATGGCGGATCAGGTAATTCCGATGGAATGATTCAACAGAATCAGCCAACGCAAAATAAGACAAATGGACAACAATCTGGACAAACACCGACTATTCCAGCAAAACCAACACCGACTCCCGTAAAACCAACGGTTACTCCAACGCCTACAAAACCTGTTGTGACACCTCCAACTCCAGCACCAGTAAAACCTGTTGCCACGCCGCCACCTCCCCCACCAGCAAAACCAACTCCAGCGCCAGTAAAACCTGCTGCCACACCACCACCGGCAAAACCAACTGCAACTCCGCCACCACCGCCACCGCCAGCGAAACCATCCCCTGCGCCAGCGAAACCAACTCCAGCACAAGTAAAACCTACAACGTCGACTGCGCCAGCGAAACCAATAACGACTGCAGCACCAGCAAAGCCCACTCCTGCTTCAACAAATGGAACACCGACTACGGGAGGAGGAAATAAACCTTCTACTGGACAACAAAGTCCAACAAATCAAACAAATCCATCCGCACCGAAAGGTGAGACACCACAAAAGGGAGGAGGCAAATAAGCCTCCTTTTTTATTGCTATTTAGTAGTGAAATTGACGAATTCTTGCTATATTCGCAGTCTTAAAATTTAGTGAAATGGCAATTATCGGAAAAATACGTTCGAAATCAGGATTACTTGTTGGAGTTATAGGACTTGCATTAGCAACATTTATCTTATCAGATTACCAACAAATGTTGGGAATAAATGAAGGTCAATATGGAATTGGCACTGTTTACGGGGAAAAAGTTGACCCGAAAGAGTATACTGTTGCAAGTACAAAATTCCAAGAGCAAGGTCGCAATCAAGCGATGCAAGCAAATAAAGAATATACAGATGCTGATATGGAATCAGCATTGGATAATAGTTGGAACTATTTAGTGGATTCCACCATATTAAGTAAAGAATATGATGCTTTAGGTATCTCTGTTTCTGAACGAGAATTCAATGCCTATTTGTTAGCAACAGACGGATTCAATATCATTCAAGATTTAAATCAATTCTTTGTTGATTCATTGACTGGTGCTGTATCACCTCAATCGATGGTAGAAGGAAGAAAGAAACTTCAATCGACACTAACGAAGTTAAAAACGAGTAAAGAAGCACAAGCTGTTCAACAGTGGAATGGCACAAAACAATACTACACAGATACAAGGAAACGTGAGAAATACTTCGGATTGTTAGACCAAGCGGCATATGTAACAAACCTTGAAGCAGAGGACAAATACTATGCAGCTAAGGAAACGAAGTCAATCTCGTTTGTATTCCGCCCTTATTCAGATATTGCAGATGCCAATGTTAAGGTTTCAGACAATGAATTAGAAGCGTATTACGAAGAGCATAAAAGCGACAAAAAATATGCCATTCGTTCTTCCTCCCGAGAGGTGAAAGTATTTGATGTGGTGGTTGCACCATCGAAAGCGGACACGAACAAAATGAATACCGCATTAAATACACTGAAAGCAGGTTTCATCACTTCAACGAATGATTCGATGTATGTATTGCGAAACAGTGATGTGAAAGTATATTTCAACAACAAACGATCTACTGCCGTTCCAGAAGGAAATCCAAAAGCAAATCAATACCAAACATACCCAATTTCTTACGATACTATTTTCAAATTAGCAGCTATTGGACAAGTAGTAGGTCCATATGCGATGAAAGAGAACATGGTGATTTCAAAAGTGATTGGTTTTACGCCATCAAGATTGAAAGCAAGACACATCTTATTATCAACAGGCGGTTCTAAGGATGCAAAAGTCATTGACGCAAAACGCAAAACTGCAGATAGTTTATTAAAAGTGATTAACAAGGATAACTTCGTAGCACTATCCGATAAATTCTCAGACGATACACAATCCAAAAAAGCGGGTGGTGTTATAGATAATTTCCTTGAAGGCGACATGGTTGCAGAATTCGGGTCTTATTGCGCTACTGCTCCTCTTAATAAATTTGGCGTGGTTAAAACGGAATTCGGTTTTCACATTGTTGAGGTAATGGAAAGAGACGCAACGAAATTCCCTGTTTTAGCTTCTATCTCAAAACAATTTAAAGCATCAGAAGAGACCATCAGTAATAAGGAGAGTGAAATCAGTAATATCCTATACAAATTGGATCGTAAAATTGGTAAAACAACTGACCTATTGAAGAAAGTAAGTTTATTTGACACCATCGTACGTCAAGCAAACTATGTATCTAGATCGATCTTACTAGAAGATAAAGCTCCGAAAACATACGGATTCACAACATCAATGGCTTCTGATAAAATTTTAGAGCTAGCTTACAGTGATGGTGTCGAAGTTGGTTCGTTGACCTCTTATCCAATTAAAGATAAAGACAAGTACATTATCGGAATGGTAAGCTCTATTAAAGAAGAAGGAGAACCAACTTTCGAAAATGTGAAAGCAGAAATGGAAAGAGAACTCATCATCGAGAAAAAAGCAAAACGATTAATGAATCAAATGTCAAAAGGCAATTCGTTGAAATCAGTAGCGAAAAAATGCAACGTTATGGTGCAAAATGCTGAAATCACATTTGCTAATCCGCAAATTGCCAATGTTGGATACGAACCAGAAATCATCGGAATGCTCTTTGCTTCTGTAATGAAAGATGGAAAACGCACCTTGCCTTTAATAGGAAAAAGCGGTGTTTATATGATTCAAGTGTTGAAAACAACCAAAGCTCCTGCAAGTACTTCTTTCAAAGTTGAACGTGATGAAATGACGAAAACACTGAAGGGTTCTTTCCAAGGTCAAGCAATTGGGGCCTTGAGAAAAACGGCAGCGGTCATTGACAACCGTAAATTAAATGAATTAAGATTGCGCTTGTAATCCAATTATTGATCTTTTGATGCTAAAATCGGAAATCAGATCCTTTTTTAAGAAAAAAAGATCCGGACTAAGTCCATACGAAATTTCAAGAATCTCATCGCAAGTTCAAGCACTTGTGATGGATTCTTTTTCGTTTAAGGATAAATACGTGAGCTTGTATTTACCCATCGAAAAACAACAAGAAATCAACACCTACGAACTGCTAGAAGAAATCATTCTACAAGGTGGATTCCCGGTTCTTTCAAAATCAAATTTTTCAGATCTTAGCTTAAGCTTATTTCTTTATGAGCAGTCTAGCCAACTTACTTTAAGTGAGTATGGCATACCTGAACCAAAGGATGGTAAAGAAGTTTTTGCGAAGGTCTTAGATGTGGTGTTTGTGCCGCTTTTGGCCATTAATAAGCAAGGACATCGGGTTGGATACGGAAAAGGATTCTACGATCGCTTACTTTCCAATTGCAAGCCAGATTGTCTATTCATTGGTTTACACCTTTTCGATGACTTCACAGAGATTAGTGACTTACATCCAAACGATATTCCCTTGCATCTTTGTTTCACACCGAGAGGGATGTATGATTTCAGATAAAAAACTTCAAGGTAGGTTTCATTTGTTGGCTATTTTCCTTATACCAGCAAACATGATGGCTATTTTCCTCTCCAGAAGTTGGTGGGTAGAAATCCTGATTCATGCAGGATCCGCACTGCTCGTTATTTTTGCTTTGAGGAAGAAGAAGGAATAAGTACTCCATCCGCTTGAAAATTTAATTCAAACTTAGGAGAAACGATTTTGTCTATTTCAGATTGTGGTGCATGACCATCTTCTAAAAAGTGTTTCTGCAATTCGACAGAAATTGTGTCGTAATAAGCGATTCCATGAAAATAGGCCGTATTACCGGTTTCCGTCTTTGGCGGAATACCAAAGTGATCTTTGAAGCGAATGCGCAATAGTTCGCCATCTTCTTTTTTCACATTCACCCAGCAACCAGCACTTTGACAAACATTCACAATTGGTTCGGAAAACGTAAAGGTATTTGCCTGTGGATTTTGATTGAACTGTTTCACCATGTCCGCCAATGAAATGGCTTTGGACATATCTACCGCTTCAGGTCCGTAATGTTTAAATCCTTCTTTTGAGGATGAACAACTTTGTAAAGCTAATCCAAAGACTAAAAGGGCACTAGATAAAATTCTCATTTTTCAAGGAAGTTTTGATAAAAGTCTTGTAATTGGTATGACTTTCCATCTACAACGACTATTTGAATTTGATTTGCCGATAAAAATCGTAGAATTACTCTACGTGAATCAGCTGTGTTTGAAACCATCTGAAATGTTGCTACGTGATTTTTTGAATTAAAATCCACGAAGAAAAACGGCTCATAATACTTTGCGTAGCTCGCTACGTCTTCTGGACTCAATTGACTTGGTAATGTTACCTCGATTTTACCTGAAGAAACTCCTTCTTTTAACATTTTAGAAGAGGGACAACTAGCCGTGTTTGCTGTTTGAGCAATAGAAATTGAACCCGTCAAAAAGAAAAGGATTCCAAAAAGTACATGTTTCATAGCGAGATGGTTTAAATCGTATACGCTAATTTACAAAATATTTTGCAATTTTGAATCCAATGGCAAATTTATTAGCATACTTTGAACTCGGACAAATTGAAGGAGGCTGCGATGAAGCAGGTCGCGGTTGTTTAAGCGGTCCCGTTGTTGCTGCAGCCGTTATTTTAAATCCAGAGAAGCCAATTATTGGACTAAATGATTCCAAAAAAATAACAGAGAAAAATAGACTCCTACTTCGAGATCAAATTTTAACGAATGCCCTTGCCTATGCAATTGGAATCGTTTCACACGAAGAAATTGACGAAATAAATATCCTCAACGCGAGTTTTCTAGCCATGCATCGCGCTGTTGATCAATTAAGTATTCATCCTGAATTCTTACTGATTGATGGTAATCGTTTTAAAGCATATGCGGATATCCCTCATACCTGTATCATTAAAGGCGATGGTAAATACCAATCTATCGCTGCTGCATCCATATTAGCGAAAACGAAAAGGGATGAAATCATGGACTCTTTACATGAACTTTATCCCGAATATAATTGGAAACAAAACAAGGGATATCCCACAATCGAACACCGTTTAGCCATTGAAAAACATGGTCCCAGTCCGCATCACCGCATGACTTTTCGTTTACTCTCGGATAAAAGACAGCTCGAATTATTCGATTAAACATTTACTTGTTAATTTAAATCAACAGGCCTTTTTTATTTACTCCAAATTCAGGTTAAATTTGAATAAAAACCTGAAATGATTAAACGTTCTCTTCTTGCCGTTCTCAGCATCCTCATCATGATGTGGATAGGTTTTGTCTCATATGACCTGCTACATCAAGAAAATACGAGTAATTTCAGAAGCTATTTTCAAGAATCCGATGGAGCTGTTTGGGCAATCCATCAACCCTATGAAGTGAATTGGGACGATCACAGTATTCAAACAATAGCACTTAATCAATCTCTATATTCATCCTTGTCGCCCCGCATTACTGAAACTTGCTCCTACATATTTAGTTCACGTAAAGTGTTGTTCTTACTCGAAAAAAGAAATTCATGGTCCAATAAAGAAATCGAAGAGCTCTTCAAAAACGGCCTATTTCCCTTTGAACAAGGAAAACTAAATTCCTTTGAGTATGGTAAACTCCATGGTATTTTCAAAGGGAATCAGCTATTGATATATGAAGGCGAATTGCCCAAATCCAGTGGATTTATTTTCCAAATGGACACGAAAGCAAGCCTGAGCAAAATGTTTCTATCTTCTGAAAAGAAAGGACTTCGCTCAAGTGACATGTATATCAAAAAGGGCCGCATATACACCTACACTAAAAGCTACACGGGCAGGAATCAAATTAAAGAAATTGATGATCGAAGAATTTTTTCTCCATTTGTCCCCGCAAACATCGACACCTATGCATTTTATGAAAAATCATATTTGAAGCAAATTGATCCCGTTTTTGCACATTCCATTTTTTCCAAGCAAATGATCTCCAATGGGGTGGTGTTTGTGTCTAAGGATAAGCAAAGCGCTGCTATTTTTGACTACCAAGAAGATTATAGTCCGATCGACATTTTAAATGAACACTTGCAAGTGGAAGGATCAAATGAAATTAGTGCCGAATACAAGCACATCCGATTCTCTAGTTTCTTGGAAGAGAAATCTGATAGCACATCGCTTCAAACAACACTTCATGTAGCCTTAATCGATGGATTTGCCGTTGTATCCACATCCAAAGAATTTCTTGATTATGTGATCTCTGAGGCGGAACTCGCAAACACCCTTTCGCAAGATGAAAAACGCATGACGCTAACGTATGGATACCTTCCGAAAAAAGTGGCGCATCGACAAGTGTCCAAATCTAAGCAACAGTCGATTAGCGTATACGGTAAAAAAATGGTGGAGACGAGCTGCCGAATGATTGATCTGGTTGAACGAAAGGAAAATCAGAAAATAAAAGACTATTTCGTGATGAATCCCGGTGTGCGCGTCATCGACTTTGCTGCCTTCCCGGAAAGAGGGAATGTTATCGCCTTAACCGAAAACCACCAGCTAATTGGATACATCAATGGATTGAAAAAATGGGAGAAGCCTTGTCCACAAGAAGTGATTTCGATGCAACTTATTCATATCGGACAAAACTTCGTGTCGGTTCAATTCGCTACAGAAAGCCAACTATTTGATCGGAACGGCCGTCTTGTTTTTCGTATGTCCAACCAAAAGAATTGTCACCCCATAGCATGTCAAGTAAAAAACAACATCGAATTTGTTGTGGCCAATACAGAAAAGAGTATTCAATTAATGAGTGACAAAGGATCCATCATCAAGCCTTTCCAGGTGCTTGGTAACATCAGACAATTGGAAGCAACTTCCCAAGTAAAAAAACCGACGTTAGGAGTATTGACTTCGGATATGTACTACACAATCGACTTGGAAAAACGCAAAACATTAACCAAGATTTCCGTTGATAGTACTTATAACCTCATCAATACGGGCATTGAATTAATCCCAATTTCTGTGAAGAATTCACGTTTAACGATGATTAAAAATGGCAAGTCAACACAATTTCCAATAAAAAATAACGTTAAACTGCTTGGATCTTACTCGCTAAACAAAGAAGTTGTTTTCGTGTTAACAAGAGGAAAAGAATTATACGCATACCAACAAAATGGGAAGGTGCTGTGGGAAAAGACGCTGCCTGCACAAGAAATTACCTCAATGAGCATCCAAAGTTCTAAACAGGGGATTCCCTTGATTTGCGTGTTGGATGGACTCGAAAATGAATTATATATTTTAGACCAATATGGACGAGCTAATGACCAAAATGATAAACACGGTGAAACGAAAGTGCAAGTAAGTTCTTTCGGATCGAATGCCTATTCGATTACCACCTTTTTAGGTTCTTATATCATCCAATATACCAAACAATAAACTATGAAAAAACTACTCATCTGCCTCTCCCTTTTAGTTTCAACAGCGACACTGAAAGCTCAAAGCTACCTAGGTATTAGTGGCAGTAACTATTCCGGTGTCATTGGGAACCAAGTGAATCCAGCAAGTTTTGTCGATGGACGCTACAAATTTGACATGCTCCTTTCGGGAACGAACCTGAATATCTACCAAAACTTCGGGTATTTTGACGCAAATGCCATGCGCAATGCACAAGGAGGAAAAGGATATGGGTGGTATAAATCATTTGCTGATTCAGCTATTTTTGATGCTTGGTCGAAACCAGATTCCAGTTTTATTGACCGTTTCGTCGTGCATAACTACGATGAAACAGATACAAAAACGCTAGGGGCAAACATCAATTTCCAAGTGGACCTGTTAAATACGATGTTCCATATCAATGAAAAAACGGCGATCGGATTCAATGTTCGAAATAGAACAATTGTCAATGTGGACAACATGGATCCAAAGTTGGCCGTTTTAGCGGAAGACGGATTAGAACACCCTAGTTTATGGGACGATGTATACAATGAAGAATTATTCAACATGAACTACATGACTTGGTCGGAAGTTGGATTCAACTATTCTCAAGTTTTAATCGATAACAAAGAACATTTTTTAAAAATTGGTATCGCTCCGAAGGCTTTACTCGGACATGCAGCGGCCTATGTACACACGGATGACTTCTCTTATAATTTAGTCAATGAAGATACTTCCCAATACTTAACAGGTACGTTTGATTACGGTTACTCAAACAATATCAATGGAATCTTTGATATTGGAATGGCAGGACTGAAATATGTCATTGCATACATTATTAATCCATCTTCTAAACTAGGTTTTGGCTTAGACATCGGAGCAGTATACGAATGGCGACCAAAATATGCTAAATTCAAATACGACATGGACGGCGAAACCAATTTATGGCGCCGAGATGAAAACAAATACAAACTACGCGCCGGATTCTCCATTGTAGATATGGGAAGCATGAAATTCACCAAAGGTGGATTAAGTCGTAATTTCGCGGTAAATACTTCGAACTTATTCAACCTTCAAACCTTTAATACGGCGACGAGCCTAGAAGGATTTGACGGAATAATTGACAGTTTAATCCAACAATCTTCTACTGCAGGAAACAAAGAATGGGTTTCGTTGCAAGATCCATCTGAGACATTCAGAATGCGCACACCAACAGCGGTTAGTTTTCAATTCGATTACCAGATTTGGAAAGGATTTTACATCAATGCTACTTCCATGGTGAATGTAATCCCAAGAGGGAAGGACTCCAAAGTGAAAACGGCGAATCAGTTTTCCATTACACCAAGTTTTGATAGTCCCTATTTCGGTGTTTACATGCCGATTTCGATGAATCAATACAGTGGAATGAAATATGGATTAGCAACGCGAATCGGTCCACTTATTTTAGGAATCACCGATATGAAAACCCTCTTGGCAAAAAATGACGTGAGCGGAATTGAACTTTATGCCGGTGCTCGTTTACCAATCCTTTATCACCGTGTAAAAGACAAGGATAAAGATAAGGTGTCCAATAAAAAGGATGAATGTAAAGATGTACCTGGAACATGGGCATTCAAAGGTTGTCCAGATACAGACAATGATGGTATTCCAGATTCTGATGACGACTGTATTAATGATCCTGGAACAGCTGAATTTAATGGTTGTCCGGATAAAGATGGGGATAAAATCATTGACAAAAAAGATGCGTGTCCAGATGTGGCCGGATTAAAAGAATTCAAAGGTTGTCCAGATACCGATGGTGATAAAATCATCGATTCAGAGGACGATTGTCCAACGGTTGCTGGCTTACTTGCACTCAAAGGTTGTCCAGATCGCGATGGAGATGGCGTTCAAGATGCAGAAGATGCGTGCCCGGATAATGCTGGTCCAAAAGAAAACAAAGGATGTCCAGATAAAGATGCTGATGGCGTCTATGACTTCATCGACGAGTGTCCGGATGTCGCTGGTCCTCAAGAGAATCGTGGTTGTCCATACAAGGACACCGATGGTGATGGAATCTTAGACAAAGATGACGATTGTCCAACATTAGCTGGACCTGCTGCCAACAAAGGTTGTCCGTATAAAGACAGCGACAAAGATGGATTGTTAGATAAAGACGATGATTGTCCAAATACACCTGGACCTAAATCGAATAAAGGGTGTCCTGTGATTGAACAAGCCGTTATTGAAGTATTAAAAACAGCATTCGACAACTTAGAATTCGAAGTAGCGAAAGATGTCATCTTAGAAGGATCGAAAATTTCTTTAGGTGAATTAGCCGAAGTATTGAAGAAAAAACCAACGTGGAAACTCGAGATTACTGGACATACAGATAATCAAGGTGACGATACCGCCAATATGCTTCTTTCTAAAAAACGTGCAGAGTCCGTGAAAGCATACCTCGTTTCACAAGGAATCGATGCAACACGTTTCGTTACACAATATTACGGCGAAACAAAACCAATCGCCACGAATGATACACCGGAAGGACGTCAGAAAAATAGACGTGTAGAAATGAAAGTGGTTTTCGACTAATTATACAACCATTTACGTAGAATGAAAAGGAGGGCAATTGTCCTCCTTTTTTGTACGTTAAGGAACTGTTAATTTTAGGAAGTATTCTCTTAACGTAACCTTAACTTTTCATTAATTTACGGATGAGCGAGTCGGCGTTTCTTTGCATCTTGAATTAATCCTGCTTTATGAAGACCTATTTTCGCTTTTTCACCCTACTTATTTTCTGTTCTGTTCAACTCATTTCCTTAGCGCAATCGGGTAGTATCTCTGGAGTTATTAAGGATAAAAACAACAACAATGCATTGGAGTCCGCAAAAGTTATGTTGATGGGTCTCAATAAAATGGCAATATCCGATGCAACTGGAACATTCACTTTTCCAACTGTTGAGCCAGGAACCTATGTAATGGAAGTTCGATTCATGGGGTACCTATCTCAGAAAGTAGAAAGCATCGTTGTAAAAGCTGGTCAGAATACAGTGGTTGATTTCGACATGGACAATGCAACCAAAACGGAAAAAGACGTCAAGGTTATTTTCCAGACCAAACCGAAAGGAGATGCGGAAATCACAAAAATGCAGTTAAATCAAGGTGGCCTTGTTGACGGAATAAATAAAAATACCTTTATTAAAACACCTGATGCGCGCGTTTCAGATGTGTTTAAACGTATCAGTGGAGCAAGTGTACAAGACAATAAATTTGTTGTGGTACGTGGATTAAGTGACCGATACAATTTTGCACTGATTAATGGTGCCTCTTTACCAAGTACAGAAAGTGACCGTAAAGCATTCGCATTCGATATTTTTCCATCCAATATGTTGGAAAATCTATTTGTCATGAAAAGTGCGACACCAGAACTTCCTGGAGAATTTGCAGGTGGAGTAATCGATATTAAAACCTTAGAACCACGTGATGAAGCTTTTCAGAATATTCAAATCGGTGGAGCGTACAATACCATTAGCACATTCAAAAACTTTAAGACCTATACAAGTGGCAACTCCGATGTTTTCGGTTTGGGTTCAAACACACGTCAGCTACCTGAAGGACTTCCTTCCACAGCAGATTTCAATGCGTTGACAAGTGATCAAAAGGCAGCATTCGCTAAGAATATCCCGAATTCGTGGGGGTCATCAAACATGACGGCAATGCCCAATCTGAGTTTACAGTACTCCATTGGAAACATGTTTAAATTGAAAAACAAACAAAAATTTGGTTATGTATTTGCTTACTCATATACCAATAGTTTTCAGTTCAATTACGTGACGAGAAGAGAATTCGAGGAGCAAGCTACTGGTGTAGTAACAAAAAATGAATTACGTGACTCGGCTTACACCCAGTCTGTGTTAAATACGGGAATGCTCAATTTGAAATACCAATTGAATCCAAAAAATGACATTCAATTAAAGACATTGTATTCTATTAGTTCAGATGACAAAGTAAATACACGAAATGGAAAACGCGACATGGATGTTGAGTCCATGTATAGTGAGAAATCAACGAATATCTGGTATACCCAAAACAACTTATTAAGTAGTCAGTTAATTGGAAATCATACCATTAAAGACAAATTAAAGTTTTCTTGGAATACAGGGATTAGCGACATCTCCCGACAAATTCCATTCCTTAGAAGAACGGTTTACCAACAAGTAGATACCACACTACCTTACTTTGCGGTCATTCAAGCTAATGACATTTCGACGCTGGGTGCTGGAAATATGTTTTGGTCGAACTTAGATGAACGCATCTATAGCGGACGATATGATGCTTCGTATCAACTTGGAAACGAGGATTCTAAAAATTACTTGAAAGCAGGTGGAATGCACCAATACCGAACGCGATCTTTCGATGCAAGAAACCTTGGATTCAGTAAATTGGATCCTACTGGAAGTTCTAACTTTAATTCTAACCTACTTTTATTACCTGAAGACCAAATTTTTAGTGCGGAGAACCTTGGGCTAATGGCCGATGGTCAAGGTGGATTCAAGTTAGAAGAAGGAACAAACGTAGATGATAGTTACCAAGCATCTTCCTTTTTAAATGCCGGTTATGCCATGATTGATGCACGTGTCTTCAGTAAATTAAGAATCGTAACAGGTGCACGTATAGAATCGTACAACCAACAGTTCCACTACATCGAATTTGGTTCAAATGCGCAAAAAGACCTCGATACAACGGTTTTAGATATTTTGCCATCGATCAATTTAACGTATAGTTTTACGAAACGTTTTCAATTCAGAGCAAGCGCTTCAAGAACATTATCTCGTCCTGAATTCCGTGAACTTGCTCCATTTACGTTTTACAACTTCTTGAATGATAACTTAACATCAGGAGATCCAAAATTACAACGTGCACTCATCAATAACTATGATGCACGAATAGAGTATTTCCCTGGAGAAGGACAAGTGATCAGCGTCTCAGGATTCTACAAAGATTTTCAAAATCCAATAGAACTTATCTTGCGCACTGGAACATCTGGTACACCAGAATTATACTACCGCAATGTTACAGCTGTTAAAAGTTATGGAGCAGAAGTGGAATACCGCAAAAAATTAGATTTCTTGAGCAAAGACACAACATCCTTCTGGAAAAACTTTACTTTCTACACAAACGCTTCTCTCATACAATCAAAAGTGGATCTTAGTAGTGTATCTGGGCAAGAGGAGTATCCAAATTCATCACGTCCAATGCAAGGACAATCACCGTTTATTATCAATGCTGGGCTTTTCTATACAAATGAAAATGGACTGAATGTGAGTATGTCGTATAATTTAGTCGGACAAAGAATTGCCATTGCTGGTAGTATTCAAGAGCCTAGTGTTTGGGAAAACGGTCGAAATGTGCTAGATTTTCAAATTTCAAAAATGTTCAATGATAAATTTGAAATCAAATTAAATGTGAAGGATGCCTTGGCTCAAGATTTAGTTTTCTTCCAAGACATTAACAAAAATAAAAAATATGACAAAGGAATTGACAGTGCTTGGCAAGAAATTACATTTGGTCAGACGGTTAGCTTGTCTTTGAAATATAAGTTCTAACCCACTGTAATCTATCTTTTTATGAAAAAGCGGCTTAGGCCGCTTTTTTTGTTTGTTAACATTAGTGCAACATCCTTAACAAACTCTTAAAGTATAATTAAGAGTCGATTAACGTAAGGCCTGTCATTACGACGGAACTTTGTAGCGATAAAAAAAAAGAAACATGAAAAAAAATTATTTATTATTCGCAGCATTACTTGCTAGCTCAATGCTAAGTGCACAAGATGCATTTTGGTCAGTAACTAACTACAAAGGTGCCTTTCCGGTAACGGACAACACACCTGCTACAGACTGGACATCAGGATGGTCTAACTTCGATCCTGAAAACACAGTTTATCCAGCAACAATTACAACTGTCTCTGCAGACATCACAACCAACACAACATGGAGTGGTGTAGTTAAATTGCAGAACAAAGTGTATGTCAAAAACAACGCGACATTAACAATTGCACCAGGTACAATCATTCGTGGTGACAAATTAACTCAAGCGACACTTATTATTACACGTGGAGCAAAGATGATTGCAGACGGAACTGCTAGTAACCCAATCGTATTTACTTCAAACGAAGCAGTTGGAGTACGTAACGAAGGTGACTGGGGTGGAATTGTCATGTTAGGACTTGCTAAAAACAACCAACCAGGTGGTGTAGCAAACATTGAAGGTATTGTACCTACAACGGATACTCAATTCGGTGGTAACTTCGATACGGATAACTCCGGAATCGTTCGTTACGTAAGAATTGAATTCGCTGGTATCGCACTTGAGCCAAACAAAGAAGTAAATGGAATTACTTTCGGTTCAGTAGGAAGCGGCACAACAGTAGATAACGTTCAAATTTCTTTCAGTGGAGATGATTCATTCGAGTGGTTTGGTGGAACAGTTAACTGTAAACACTTAATCGCATACAGAGGATTGGACGATGATTTCGATACGGATTTTGGATACAGAGGAAAAGTTCAATTCTTCTTGTCAATTCGTGACAAAGATTTATTTGATGCTCCTGGAGACTCAAACTGTTTTGAATCAGATAACGACGCAGCAGGTTCAACAGCTCAACCAAAAACAAAACCGATTTTCTCTAATGGAACAATTGTTGGTCCAAAAGGAAATGGAACAATTGCATTGCCTGTTGGAGAGAAATTCGAAAAATCATACCGATTGAGAAGAAATACAGCTACGTCTGTATTCAACACATTGACAACTGGATGGGAAAAAGGACTTTCTATTGAAGGGACTGCTGTTGTAAATAACGTGAACGGTGACACACTTGTTTTCGCACACAACAACACCGTTAACTACGCAAACAACACCAATACAATCTACAACGCTGGAACAAGTGGTGGTGCAGCTTCTACTTCTGCTTTCTACACATCTTTCTGGGGTGCTGATGGAAATGACTCTACACAAACTCTTGCACAAATCAACTGGGTGAACTTGTTTACTGCTTTAGGTACAACTCCAGATGCGCGTTTGGCAACTGGTTCTGTCGCTGCTTCAGGTGCGAACTTCATGAATGCAAAATTCTACAGTGTTGCCGTTCCAACAACAAGTGCAGCTTCTTACACATATTGTGAAGGTGCTACAGCTTCTGCTTTAACAGCTAATGCTGCTTTGGGTAACACATTACGTTGGTACACGCAAGCAACAGGTGGTGCATTTACAACTGCTGCTCCAACACCTGCAACAACATCTGCTGGAACATTTACATATTATGTAAGTCAAGCTAACGTAAACAATGACGAAAGTCAACGTATCGCAATTAACATTACCGTAAACGCTTTGCCTGCGACACCAACGATCACAGCAAACGGAGCAACAACGTTCTGTACAGGTGGTTCAGTTGACTTGTCTTCAAGTGCTGCAACTGGTAACGTTTGGTCAACAATGGCAACAACGGCAACAATTTCGGTTACAACTTCTGGAACTTACTCTGTAACAGTAACAGATGTAAACGGATGTGCTGCAACATCTGCTGCAACAACAATTAATGTATCTAACGCTCCCGTACCAACTATCAATGCTACTGCAACAGAAGCATGTGAAGGTGATGTTGTAACAATTACAGCTTCTCAATCTGATAGCTATTTATGGTCAACAGGTGCAACTACACAAAGCATCGATGTAACAGCGACTACAACTAACATAAATGTGATTACAACAAATGCAAATGCATGTAACGGTGTTGGTGCTTCTGCTCCAATTAGCGTAACATTTAATGCTAGTCCAACTGCTGCTGGTACTATGACATTATCTGGCAACGTTGCAACATTCACGAATACGTCTACAAGTGCCGCATCATACTCTTGGGATTTTGGTGACTTCACGAACTCATCTGCTACTGCACCAGCGCACGCATATGCTGTAAATGGAACGTACACAGTTGTTTTAACTGCCATCAATGCAAACTGTACAGATACAATCATTTTCATTGTTGATGTAACGGTTGGATTAAACGAATTGGCTTCAAGTTCAAACTTGACGATCTTCCCTAATCCAGCTAATGAAATAGTAAACGTTGCTTTCGAACAAAACACAAATGACCTTATCCAAATCGAATTAATCGATGCGACTGGTCGTGTGATTACTCAAATGAACTCATTGGAGATTGGAACAAATAACGTTTCCTTCGATGTTGCGAATCTTTCTTCAGGTTTCTACACAGTTCGTTTGACAAACTCAAATGGAAGTGAAAATCAGAAATTAATGATTCAAAAATAATCACGCTAAAAATAATTTCACTTACGGCTGCTAGACCAAGTCTAGCAGCCTTTTTTTTAAAACCATGGAAAACACTAAAGGACATACCATTTTAATCGTTGATGACGAACCAGATATCCTAGAGTTTCTTTCCTATAATATCCGCAAGGAGGGTTTTAAAGTTTTTGTAGCGTCTAACGGACAAGAAGCACTGCGCATTGTTCAACAAATCAATCCATCGCTCATTCTTTTAGATGTCATGATGCCAATCATGGATGGAATTGAAACGTGTCAAATCATACGTAAAGATTTAAATCTAAATCAACCCATCATTGCTTTTTTGACTGCACGAACTGAGGATTATGCTCAAATAGCAGGTTTTGAAGCTGGCGCTGATGATTATATCAATAAACCCATAAGACCAAGGTTGCTGCTGAGTAAAATCGAATCATTACTCAGAAGAACCAAGAATTCAGAAACAAAAATAGATTCTAGTATTCAGATTGACCGAGATCGTTTTTTGGTGCTCGTTAATGGTGAATCTTTAACCCTTCCTAAAAAAGAATTTGAGTTACTCGAATTACTAGCGAGTAGACCAGGTAAAGTCTTCAATAGAGACCAAATTCTATCTGTTGTTTGGGGCAACGAAACCATCGTTGGTGAAAGAACAATTGATGTACACATAAGAAAATTGCGTGAAAAGCTTGGAGATGATTATATTCGCACTATCAAAGGAGTCGGATATACCTTCAAGGAAAAATGAAAACAGCAAGACCTAGCGTATTAATTTTGTTTGGAAGTATAGCATTTATGCTCCTAACTTTCCTCTTCACACTTTTCATTCATCACAACATTTTAGTTTTAAATCAAAACCTGATTGTTACAATCCCCATCATTTCAGGCATCTTAGCTTACCTTGTTTTTTATTTCCTATTAAAAGGATTTATTCAATACCGTTTATCCCTCATTTACCGATCGATTCAAATCAAAGCCCCGGAAAATAGTGCGTTTAAAAAATCCATCGATTCCTTAATGGAGGATGCCGAAAAGAATGTCGCTGATTGGAAAGAAAATAGTACGATTGAAATCTCTAAATTAAAAGAACAAGCCGCTTTTCGAAAAGAGTTTTTGGGAAATTTAGCCCACGAACTTAAAACACCTGTGTTTTCCATTCAAGGTTACCTTCTTACACTTCTGGATGGCGGATTAGAAGATCCCAATGTCAATAGAGCTTTTCTTGAACGAGCTTCCAAGTCAACAGATCGAATCACCGGTATTTTAGAAGACCTCGATCAAATTACACGAATGGAAACAGAGAATTTGCGGCTGGAAATACGGTCTTTCGACATCGTAGAATTAATCAAAGATTCCTTTGAGTCTTTTGAACTCATTGCCAAGACAAAAAATTACCATTTACTTTTTGAAAAAACCTATTCAGCGAAATATGTGAATGCGGATAGAAATAAATTGGGACAAGTTTTCACGAATCTGATTTCAAATGCCATTTCCTACGGTAAAGAAAATGGACAATTAATTCTTTCTATTTTGGATATAGATGGGCGCTATTTATTGGAGATTAAAGATGATGGTCCAGGAATAGAGCCACATCATTTACCCCGATTGTTTGAACGCTTTTACCGTGTAGAAAAAAGTAGGAATCGGAACGAAGGTGGGTCTGGACTCGGTCTCGCTATCGCGAAACACATCGTTGAATCTCATGGTCAAACCATTCAAGTAAAAAGTCAAGTAGGCATCGGGACAACCTTCGTTATGACCGTTGAGAAAAGTAAAAATACTGGCCCAGTAAGCTCGCGTGGAATACCCTTGAAATAAAAATAGCCGGATTATTCCTACCTTTATTTCCTAGTGCCAAAACATGAGTCAATCCGAAAAACAAGTCTTCTCCCTAAAACAAGTTGTCCAATCGATTCAAAAAACCATCGAAGACAGGTATTCGACTTATTATTGGGTAAAAGCAGAAATGCACAAGATGAACCGATATCCAAGTGGACACGCATTTCCTGAACTTGTACAGAAAGAAGATGGTAAAATTGTCGCTCAAATAACAGGTACGATTTGGAAACAACAACTGGAGCGAATAAATGAAGCTTTTGTTCGTGTCGTAAAGGAGCCGCTTCAAGATGGAAAAACACTGCTGCTACAAGTCAAAATTAATTTTCATCCCACCTTTGGACTCACCCTTCAAATTTTAGACATCGACCCCTCCTACTCGCTTGGTGAATTGCAGCGAGAACGGGAAGAAACACTTCGGAAATTAGAACAACTACGCTTGATTAATTGCAATCAGTCTAAAGTATTCCCCCTGCTTCCGAAACGAATTGCCATAATTTCTGGTGATTCCAGCAAAGGACTCTCCGATTTTTATCAAGTTTTACAAGATAATCCAAATAAATATTATTTCGAAACGAGCCTTTTTGAAGCGTATGTCCAAGGGGATTTAGCCGTTCAATCCATTTGTTCTGCTTTGGAAAACATCAAAAAGCAAATCGATCAGTTTGACATTGTTGTCATTGTCCGTGGAGGGGGTGCAGAAGTTGGAATGACTTGCTATAATCATTTCGAACTTTGTCAAGCAATTGCAACATTCCCTATCCCCGTTTTGACAGGTATCGGTCATTCTACAAATTTAACAGTTGCCGAAATGGTGGCGTATCGAAATGCCATTACACCGACTAAATTGGCGGAGTTTTTAGTGCTCACATTCCGTGAATTTGATTTGGAAGTTCAACAAATGACACACTCTATTTTATTGGAAAGCAATCGGTTTCTAAACATGAAACGACAAAGCCTGATCGCCCTTGCCAACGGAATACACCAAGGAGTTCAAAAAAGAGTGCAGCACGCGAAAGAACGTTTTTTGTCTGTTCAATTTCAAGTCCAACATCAATCCAGAAATCAGTTGTCCGTTCACCATCAAGCACTGCAAAATCAAGAAACACGACTTAAACCACAAGTCCTATTCTACTTGGATAAAGAAACGCAGAAAGTAAATCAAATCGAAGAAAAAGTACAGTTTCTAGATCCCATTCATGTATTAAAAAGGGGATATAGCATCACCAGAATCAATGGAAAAGCTATTGACGAAAAGTCCATCATTGACATCGATGCTGCTATAGAAACAGAAACTATACAAGGGATTATTTCCGCGAAAGTAACTTCGGTTTCCAGAAATGGTTAATGTGTTCGAGTCATTGATTCAGGCACGCAAATAATAAAGTCTGCTCGTCCAAGATGCTCCTTGTCCAGTTTGCGTACATCCGCTTGTGTTACCGTTGAAATGGTTAAGACACGAATATTGGCTTGTTTTTGTTGCACATACCAAAGTATTCCTTGATGAAAGTCTGAATGAAATGCACCGTTAAAATGCAGATGGACAGTTCCCGCTTTTCTTCCCGGATTCGCTAATATAAATTGAGCCATCGTTGCATCTTTAAATGCTTGTGATTCGACCATGTTCATGCCCATATTCACTCCCATGTGTCCACCCATTATAAAAACCTCGCGGTATTGGGATAGACTTGAATCCACTATAAAATCAATCGGTGCCATTTGAGCTTTTACTTCTGTTGACAGCGTGTCCAAGGCGTTTCTTCCTTTTTTAAATAACAAGGATGCATATTTCCGTTTAACGTTGGACGCAACGCAAAATAACTTGTTGGTTTTGGCAAATTCGACGATTGGCGCATAATCCGTTTCGTAATTTGGCCAAAGGCGCATCGTATCTTTGAACTGTTTTGCCGTTAAATTACCCGTCAAATATTGACTCAACAATTCTTGTTGGTCCTGCTCGAACATTTCAAATCCCAATTGAAGATTTGCGCCATTTTCTTCAAAAAGTTCTTTCGTTAATTCAAGTTGCAACCAATGAGAAATTGGATTGTCGTGAAATTCACCAAATAAGACAAGTTCCTTGTTCTCACTCGCATCGACAAGCTTTTCAAATGTCGTTTTTTTGCCATTACTCGTATAAATGACATACGCTGGAAAGTCCTGTGCGATGGATGGAAAGATCGTTACTAAAAAAATGAGAATGGAAGTGAGACTAACTGGTTTCATCTGAAAGGATTAAGTTTTGTTCGACTAAATTTAATACATTTGGTAAAACCCAAGTGTAAACTCTGAACTCTTTAATGAAAATACTTTGTTTGTCTTTAACTATTTTTTGTTCACTGCTTTCCTATGGACAAGGGTTTCAGGTGAATTTTCAAGGTCAAAAACAACAAGGGATGGGTTGCGCCGGAACAGCACTTTATACGGATGCCTCCACCCTTTTTTTCAATCCTGGAGCGGCTGCATTTGCCAATAAATCGGAAATAAATCTTGCGACTACTCCCATTTTTGCGACGGTTCATTATACAGATTCTGCCACGCAAGAAAACTACACAACAAACAATCCTGTTGGAACGCCCTTTTCTGCTTACGGTTTATATCGTTTTAAAAACAAGTTGGAGCCTTTTAGCGCTGGATTAGCCATTTACACACCATTCGGAAGCACGGTTCAATGGGAGCCAAATTGGATTGGACGCTTCGCAATAACAAGACTTTCCTTGAAAGCCATTTTCATCCAACCTACTTTTTCTTATCGCATCAGTGAACGCTTGGGAATTGGCGGTGGATTTGTCTTCAGTTCTGGAAGCGTTAACTTGCAAAAGGATATCCCTGTTCAAGATAGCCTAGGAAATTATGGTCACGCCGAATTGGCAGGCAAAGCACTTGGATTTGGATATAACGCAGGTATGCTTTTTCATGTAAATCAGCTATTTTCCATCGGGCTTACTTATCGATCCAAAGTTTCCATGGCTGTTGCAGATGGACAAGCAACATTTACCGTTCCAAGTTCCTTAGCAAGTAATTTTCCCAACGGAACTTTTTCCGCGGCTTTACCCTTGCCAAGTGTACTTAGCCTAGGTTTTTCAATGGATGCAGCTAAGAAATGGAAGTTTATCTTGGATATAAATTACGTCAATTGGAAAGTTTACGACACACTAGCTTTTGATTACGCCTTGAATACTAGTTCGCTATCTGATACAAAATCCGCTAGAAACTACAAAAGCATCTTCGCTTTTCGAGGTGGCGTATCTTATACCCCAACTGAACAATTAGTGATTCGAGCGGGAGCTGGATTTGGATTCACACCTGTTCAGTCTGGTTTTGTGACACCCGAAACACCGGATGCGAACCGCGCGTATGGAACTTTCGGACTTAGCTACATCTTCAATAAACACTTTTCCATAGATGCCTCCTGCTACGCAACGAAACTAACTAGAACAGATAAAAATTTGGAAACACAATTGAACGGCACTTTTCAAACCGTTGCGTTGGCTCCTGGTATTTCCCTAAACTACAAATGGTGATGAGGATGACCCGCTATATTGTTTTTATTTGTTTCAGTGGACTGGCTTTGCTTTCATGTGAGCCAAAAAACCAATTGCCGAATCCAGCAGGGGAGATCGATGTTACGCAGATCATTTACATCGGTGATGGACAAATGGGTGGATACATGAATGATGGATTAACCAAAGAAAATCAGGAAAATTCGCTTGCTAATATCTTGGCTGTCCAAATGGACTTAGTTGGCGCACCAGCAAGCAATATTCCCTTTTTAGACGGCTCGTCGATTGGAGTCAGTGTATCTGGACTAGCGCCCTTTCATCTTTCGTTCAAAACAGATTGTAAAGGTATTAGTAGTTTATCTCCTGTGAGAACTGCTTCCGTTGGAGATTTAAGCTGTTTGACTCAAAGCGTGTATCAAGCAAATCACCCATTTCATGTATTTGGTATTCCTGGATTAAAATCCAATCAATTCACGAATACCAATTTGTCGGCAAGCAATGCCTTCTTTCAACGCATGTCCTCCTCTGCAAATACGAGTCTGTTAAATGAACTTGTCGCTAGTAATCCAACTTTTTTCCAATTATACATCGGATTAGAAGATGTATTGGACTTCGCAAAATCAGGAGGCACGCATGAAACCTTACCTTCCGAACTTGAGTTTCAGCAGAACTACGAACAAATCCTATTCAATTTAACTTCCTCAGGTGCAAAAGGCGTCGTTGCAAGCATTCCAGATGTGAGTCAAATGCCTTATTTCACCACCATCCCGTGGAATGGATTAACATTAGACAATAGTAATCTAGGAACCTTGAATAATATCTACAATCCACTTGGATTTTACTTTCAATTGGGTGCAAATCCATTCATGATGGTCGATTCAAGCGCAAATATGTTCGCTGTACGCCAAATTCAATCGACTGAATTATTGCTCCTTAGCTTGCCACTAGACTCTGTAAAGTGCAATCAAATGGGTGTCCTTTTCCCGATTCGCGATGAATTCATTTTGGATGCGGGTGAATTAAACACGCTTCGAAATAAAATAGAAGCATACAATGCCATCATACGAAATGTCGCTCAGCAATATCAATTAGCCGTTGTCAATACCGAGCAATTCTTTTCCAAGCTGAATGATGGGTTTGTCTACAATGGAGTCAGCATGAGCGCAAAATTTGTTTCCGGAGGCGCTTACTCCTTAGATGGGATTTACCTGAATCCGCGTGGTAATGCACTTTTTGCCAATGAATTCATCAAAGCAATAAATCAAAAATATCATTCATCGATTCCACAATCAAATGCCCTCAAGTACGATGGCATTCGATTTCCTTAATTAAACCAAATCTTATGAGAAATTTTACTTTTTTATTGAGCTTGCTTTTGAGTGTTGCTGCCTACGCTCAATCACCGTGTAGCAGTGGACGCTATGCGAACGATGTGTTCACAAACTTTACAGTCACTAGTAATGTGATTTACGGTCAAAATAATACCTGGAGTGGAGCAGCAAATCAATTGAAACTAGACGTTTATGAGCCAACTGGTGATACAGAACTCGCTAGACCTTTGATTATTTGGGTACATGGCGGAAGTTTTATCGGAGGATCTAAAACGGACAACGATGTTAAAACATGGTCAGAAAGCTTCGCGAAAAAAGGATACGTATGTGCAAGCATCGATTACAGATTAGGATTCTTTCCCTTTGATTCCGCAAATGCCGTGAAAGCTGTCGTTCGGGCTGTGCAAGATTTAAAAGGAGCCATTCGCTATTTTTATAAAGATTGTCAAACAGCAAACTTATTTAAGGTAGATACGAATCACATTTTTATTGGAGGCAGTTCCGCAGGGGCAATTACCGCCTTACACGTCGCTTACCTTGATGATCCGTGTGAGATTTCTGATTACTTAAGTTCAAGTACCATTAATACACTCGGTGGACTCGAGGGAAACAGCGGAAATCCAGGTTATTCAACGAAAGTCCATGCCGTAATTAACGGCTGTGGTGCCTTAGCCCGTTACAGTTGGTTAGAAGCGGGAGACGTTCCACTTTGTTCGTTCCACGGGACAGCCGACGGAACCGTAAAATACAACCGTGGTGTGGTAAATCCAGGTACTCCACTCATGTACTTAGATGGAAGTCGGATGTTGCACGAACGTGCTTGTGCAGTTGGCGTAGAAAATCAATTTTATACGTTTCCTGGCGCTCCTCACGTTCCTTACCTAGGGAATGCTTCCTACATGGACACTACCCTTCGCTTTATACGTGACTTTTTGGTAAAACAAATGGGCTGTACAGAAACCATGTTACAAGCGGAAAATGCACCGATGCAATCTGTGAATTTATACGCCATTAACTACTGTGACGGGACTCCGGTGAATGAAGTTTGTACAAGTGTAGGAATACAAGAAGAGAACATTTCCATTCAACTTTATCCAAATCCAAGTAACGGCATAATTCATATATCGTCTGATGGAGCAAGCATACATTCCGTAAATGTGATGGACGTGTTTGGAAAAATGCAAGCTGTTCACCTATCCAATGGAAACGAAATAGATTTATCGGACCTTCCAAATGGCACTTATTTCGTTGCTGTTGAGTTAACGAATTTTCAAATTTGGATAAAACCATTAATTTTACAATACTAATTTGAATGTATATGAATGTTAGACACTTATTTATCCTTGCTGGAATGCTAATTAGCTTCCAATCAAAGGCGCAAACTTGGAGCGGAGAGGTCGCGCAAATTTTCTATAATAAATGCACGAAATGCCATCATCCAGGTGGTGCAGCCCCCGTTTCACTGATGACCTTTAATGATGTGAATCCAATGGCATCATTGGTTTATCAATGCATCAATACCAATGAAATGCCGCCGTGGCCGCCGGACAATAACTACCAACAATACCTACATAACCGTTCATTGTCTACTGCGGAGAAAACCACCATCCTTACTTGGTTGAATAACGGTTTACCGGAAGGAAATGCAGCAAGTACGCCACCGCCACCTGTTTATACAAGTAGCACTTACCTAGGTAATGGTGACTTGACGGTTCAAATTCCGACCTACATGAGTAAAGCAACAACGCACGATGACTATGTTTGCTTTTCCATTCCAACGAATCTGACGCAAAACAGAACGATAAAAGCAGTTGAAGTGGTGCCAGGGAATCGCGAGATTGTGCATCATGCTTTAATATTTGTCGATCCAACAAGTGCGGAAAGCACGGACACACTCGATGGAAATTGCGCGAGTCCAAGTAATGCCTCGACAAAACTTGTCATTGGTTACACGCCTGGTGCAACACCGATGATTTTGCCTTCGGTAGATCCCCTCAAACTCGGCATTGACGTTGGTCCAGGATCGAGCATCTACTTTGCCATGCACTATCCTATGGGAAGTTACGGCGCTTTTGATAGCACCAAGGTAATCATCCATTTTTATCCGCTTGGTACGACAGGTGTCCGGCAAATTTCTGCAGGACCACTTATCGCTGACAATAACTTTAACCTACCCGCTAACCAAGAAACAACATTGACAGCTCAATTTCCGCCGAGTGGCACAGGCCTACCGTCAAACTATTCCATTCTCTCCGTTTTCCCACACATGCATTTACTTGGGAAAAACATCAAAGCGTATGCATTCAAACCCAATATGGATACGATAAAATTCGTAAATGTGCCGAAATGGGATTTCATGTGGCAGGACTTCTATTTCTTTCAGAACATTCAAAAAGTCCCAACAGGATATAAGTTAAAAGGAGAGGCTACCTATGACAACACGTCATCTAACGAAAATAATCCAAATAATCCACCTCAAAACGTTTATAGTGGATTTAATACGACAGATGAAATGTTCCTTGTTTATTTTCACTACATGCCTTATCAAAATGGCGATGAAAACTACGACCTGAGTCAATTCGTGGATGCCAGTATCGGGGAATATTACCAAAATGAATCCGGATCTATTGAAATAGTGCCAAATCCGTTTATCGATGGCTGCGACATCCATCTACCAGAAATGCTGGGAGTAAATGATCAAGTCTACCTTTATTCTGTCTCTGGTGAATTGATTAGAAAACTGACTAATTTAAACGGTATTCAAGACTTACATTGGGACGGAAATGACGATTCTGGAGACGCAGTTTCCAATGGACTTTTCTATGTTTCAGCGAGAATTGGCAATAAATTGTTGTCAAAAAAGATAATGAAGTTGGATTAATTCGCGCGAATTAAGAGAATTTTCATATTTTTGCAACCCTGATGGTCTCATGGCCGAGCGGTTAGGCAACGGTCTGCAAAACCGTCTACAGCAGTTCGAATCTGCTTGAGACCTCAAAAAAAGCCCTGACGATTCTGTCAGGGCTTTTTTATTTTCTTGTCTTTTGAACTTTTGTTCATTCGAGGAAGGTTAAGATTCTGTTAAGTTTTTTCAGTTAGATTTATGGATTATCCGCGTTTGAGCATCAGATTAAGTGAATTCCGGTTAAAAAATCAATAAAATGAGGAATGAACGAAACTTTCTACTCAAAGGTAAGTTCAGAAAGTAACAAAAGTTTTATATATTTGGCATTCGAAAAATTTAAAAAATTAGAAACATTAAAATCTATTTATCATGAACAATAACAAAAAGACGGCAGGAGGATTTTCAGCAATCGTTTCGTTTCTCGCTATTGCTATCGCATTAGTAGCAGGAGCATTGATTTACAGTAAAGTTTTTGGAGATCCAAGTAACTTCGTTGACAACGATCCCACAGGTGAACCAATGGAAGGTAATTTGTATGGAGTAATCTACAAAGGTGGATTTATCGTGCCTATTCTTGTTGCCATTAACTTAATTATTCTTATTTTCTCTATCGAACGTCTAGTTACTTTGTTACTTGCAAATGGTAAAGGAAACACAGATAAATTCATCGCGGCTATTAAAGGTCACATGGAGAAAAAAGACTTCAAAGCAGCAATTGCACAATGTGACAAACAACAAGGTTCATTGGCAAATGTAGTTCGTGCTGGCCTTGAGAAATATGATCACATTAATGGCGATACTTCATTGTCTAAAGAGCAGAAATTAGAGTCTTTGAAAAAAGAATTAGAAGAGGCGACTTCATTAGAATTGCCAATGCTTTCTAAAAACTTAGCGGTTCTTTCTACAAGTGCTTCTGTTGCAACCTTAATCGGTTTGATCGGAACAGTACTTGGGATGATTCGTTCATTTGCTGCGATGTCAAAAGGTTCGCCGGATACAGCTGCACTTGCAACAGGTATCTCTGAGGCCTTAATCAACACGGCATTCGGTATTATCGCTTCTACCTTAGCAATCATCTTGTACAACTTCTTCTCTACGAAGATTGATACAATGACATACAGCATCGATGAGGCAAGCTTCACGATTGTTCAAGATTTCTCTGCATCTAACTAATTGTTGATCCAACATTTAAATTAACAAGCAATGCCAAAAATAAAAATACCAAAAAGTTCCCCGTCCATAGACATGACGCCTATGGTGGATTTGGCATTCTTGCTTGTTACATTCTTTATGTTGGCCGCTTCTTTCCGTGCAAGTGAACCCGTTACAGTCAATACACCTTCCAGTATCAGTGATAAATTTATTCCTGAGAATGTAATTATGGTGACGATTGACCAAGATGGACGTGTGTTCTTTAACTTGTCAGGAGCTGAAGCGAGACGTGAAATGCTAACCAACATGATTGGGAAGTATAAAATGAAACTTAACGACGAGCAAATCGAAAAGTTCACGTTCATGTCAACATTTGGTTGTACCATGCAAGAATTACCTTCTTACATTGATACAGGTGCGGATGACCGCATCACCTTCCAAACAAAAGGTATTCAAGTGGATTCAACCACAACGAATGAATTATACGATTGGATCAGTTACGCTGGTACTGCCGCTTTAAATTCTGCGAAAACAGGATTCGAAGAAGCTAAATTAAAAGGCGAAAATCCAGACGCGGAAGATTTTAAACCGAAATTCATTTTGCGTGTTGACTCCAAAACAAAATACCAAAAAGCGGAAGATGTCATCAATGTGTTCAGGGAATTGAACTTAAATAACTTGAATTTCATAACTTCTTCGGAGCTCGCTCCGATTAATTAATCAGACATGGCAGAAATGGCAGAAGGCGGTGGCGGTGGCCACGGCAAAGGAAAGAAAAGAGCAAAGAAAAGCTCGACTCGTGTTGACATGACACCCATGGTTGACTTGGCTTTCTTACTCTTGACGTTTTTCGTATTAACATCGACTTTTAGCAAGCCTAAAATGTTACCATTGGCTTATCCATCAAAAGTTGATGACAAAACAGATGTGAAAGGTCCCAAAATGAATAACGGTATTACGTTCTTGCTTTCGGAAGATAAAATCTTCTATTATCAAGGTGAATATTATTTCAAAGGACATATAGCTCCTGATGGATCAGTTACTGAACTAAAAGAAGCTGATTTTGGTCCAGGAGAAAAAGGTGTAAGAAAATTGTTAGGAAAGCTAAATAATTACGTTTTAGTCAAAAAGCAGGGTCTTGATGAAAAGCTAAAACGCAAAGAAATCAATGACAGTATTTACTTGAAAAAACTTGACGGCCTTAGAGTTGAGAGTGAAGCACTAAAAGTACTGATCAAAACAGATGACAAAGCGTTGTGTAAAAACTTCATAGACCTAGTGGATGAGTTGAAAATTGCAGAAATCGGGGTAATTGCACCAGTTGACATTACACCAGGAGAGCTGCAGTTGATGAAAGAAAAACTTAAAAAATAATTATTATGGAAGTCCTCTATGTCATCGTTGCTTTAGTCACAGGGTTTTCTCTCCTAGACTATTTTACTGCTCGAAAATGGCAGCAAGTAACATCAAACACGAGAAATGAAGTCGTTTTCGCGCACAGAAATAAAGCGTACGGCGCTTATGTTTTAAGAAGTAGCTACAACAAACGCATGGTGATGATCATGGCTGGATTGGTGCTTTTCGCTGGACTTTCCTTTGGAATCTCTGAGTTAATCAAACGCCTTCCGAAGGAAGAGATTGATTTACCGAAAGACAACAGCAAAAATATTACCCTTCAACCACCAAAAGATGATGTGCCACCACCGGTTCCTCCTCCACCCCCACCTCCGAAATTGGAGCAAATGACGGCTTTCTTACCGCCAGTTATTGAGGATGATGTGGTGACGGACGTACTACCTACTCAAGCTGAATTGGAAAACACAAAAGCTGGAGATCAAGATCAAGATGGAACGGACGAAGGTTGGGATATGCCAACTGACGAACCAAATGGAGGACCCGCACTAACGCAAGAAGTTGTTGAGCCAATCGAAACTTGGGTGGAAGTAGAAGCCGAATTTAAAGGTGGATACGATAAATTGAATGAATTCATTAATGATAACATTCGTCCACCAGCAGAAGCAGCTGACCTTGGCGTAAATGGACGTGTAATTGTTCGCTTTGTTGTAGAAAAAGATGGAACCATTTCTAATGCAGTTGTTGAAGCTAAATTAGATGAATGTCCAGCTTGTGACAAAGAAGCACTTCGTGTAGTAACGAAAATGCCGAAATGGAAAGCAGCATCAAATGCTGGCCGTGAGGTTCGTACCTACGTACGACTACCGATTAAATTCGAATCTCAATAGTCTCTAACAATATTTATAGATCCCCAATAGAATTTTCGATTGGGGATTTTTTTTGTCATTATGAAAACAAATATCTTTCAACATATTACGGGCGGACTCGTCGTGGTAGTAGCCATAATATTTGCTGGCATGCTCGCATTTCAGGATATTTTGACTTACCTTAATGGATGGAAAAGAATCGTGACAATTACGGTACTCTTTCTATATGCCGCATACCGATTTTCAAGAATTTACAAAGACCTCAAAAGACAACAACAAAAAAAAGACTAGCATGAAACAAGCCATTTTTTTCCTTTTAATTGGATTGAGTACGTGCTTCATGGGCTGTGACTCCCCTCAAAACCCCTTGGCTTATGTGAAAGACGCACATGGACGCGGCAAAGCAGTTGTATACGTAGAAGAATCTTTCAAGCCACTCTTCGAAACATGTATATCGACCTTTGAAAGCCTTAATCCAAAAGCGAAAATTACAGCGAAATATATGTCTGAAGCGAAAATCGTTCAAGCATTTTTCGATAATAAAGTAAAGACAATTACGATTACTAGAGACTTTACCAAGGCGGAGAAAAAATACCTGAAAAGCAAAAATGTCGAAGTATCCAGTGATCGCATTGCCTTGGATGCCGTCGCCTTGATTGTCAATCCTGCAAATACAGACACAGTGATCAGCATCGCACAATTGAAAAAAATCTTAAGCGATAAAACAAGTGTTTGGCCAAGTTCAAAGCAAGAAATTTCCGTAGTATTTGACCAAGTAAATTCGGCGAATTTTAATTACATCACCGAAATGCTGCAAACGAAAAAATTGTCTCCCAAAGTATTTGCGGCACATTCAAACGAAGAAGTTATTCAATATGTGAAAAACAACAAAAATGCCATTGGAATCATTGGTCTGAATTGGATTTCAGATCAAGAAGATTTTGACGTATTGAATTTCCTTGATGGAATCCATGTGATGGACGTAAAACTAAGGGACGATGCGGAATCATTTAAACCCATTAATGGATTTATCTACACCAAAGAATATCCACTTATTCGCGATGTCTGGATGATCAATAAAGGAAGTCGTTCTGGCTTAAACTCCGGATTTGTAAATTTCATGATTGGTGAAAAAGGACAAATGCTGATTCACAAATCAGAATTGGTTCCTGCAAATAATCCCATTCGATTGATTCAAATGAGTCCTAAATAATAAATCTCTATCATTTCTAAGCGCTTTTTTTTGCCAAACCATAAAACAAAGCTATTTTTGGCAAGCAAATTGATTAGCATACAAAAACACACAAAATGAAAACCTTATTTTTAATCGGAGCAGCATTTTTTTCTACATTGACATTTGGTCAGACTTTGAAAGATGCCATTTACAAAACGGATAATGAGCGTTACGTTGATGCCTTAAAAGACTTCGCGTCTTTGGTCAAATCAGACCCAATGAACGGTGAATTATATTTCTACTACGGAGATTGTTATTTTGACAAAGGATTGGTTGATTCAGCTAAAATGATGTGGAACAAAGGTTTTGAAGTGGACAAACTTCGAGCGTTGCCCTTCGTTGCTGCGGGACGCGTACTTTGGATTGATGGTAAAAAAATAGAGGCGAAATTGGAGTTCGACAAAGCATTTGCCTTTACAAAAAAAGACAAATTAAAACGTGCGGAAGTGATTCGTGGGATGGCGAAGATTTTTATAAAGTCTGACAATAAAGACTACGATCAAGCCCTGTTGATATTGGAAGAAGCAATCCTAAAAGATCCGAAAAATGAGGATAATCTATTGTTAAAAGGTGATGCGCTTTATGCAAAAACACCTGACAACGCAAGTTTGGCGATTAAATCATATTTGGCTGTATTGGACATCAATCCAAAATCTGCTCGTGGTGTCGTACGTGTGGCGAAAATTTATCAAGCAGCACAAAACCAGGAGAAAGCAAATGAAATGTACAAACAAGCAAAACAAATTGATTCTACTTATGCGCCAGCTTACCGTGCGAATGCTGAATTAAATATGCTTTTCGGAAAGAAAAAAGCGGCTATCGATGATTGGCAAAAATACTTGAACTTAAACAATAACTTGGAAGCTCGGTACCTTTACACCTCTGCTCTTTTCAATGCCAAACAATATTGCGAAGCAATTACTGAAGTAAAAAACTTGAATGCAAACAACTTCACCAACTTTTATACGGAACGTATGTTAGCATTTTCTTACCTAGATTGTTCATTAGACAGCAATGCTATTAGAAATGGACTAGAAGCTTCCAATCGATTTTTTACGATAGCTCCAAGTAACATGATTAGCTACATGGACTACAAAACAAAAGGTGCCTTGTTGATCAAAGCTGGTCAAGATTCTTTAGGGCTAATCGAATACGAAAGAGCAATCAGCACGAACGATATCGCAGCGAAAGAATTGACTGCTGAAGTGGCAAGTAAATATTTCAAAGCGAAAAAATTCGATAAAGCTATTGAGTTATATACACTTCGTTCGAAACTATTGACCTTGACTTCTGCGGAGGAGTATGAGCTTGGAAAAGCGATTTTCGCTGGACCAAAAGATTACGTATTGGCTGACACCACTTTTTCGAAAGTGATTAAACTGTCCCCAAGTTATGCTCCGGCATACATGTGGAGAGCGAGAAGTAATTATAAATTGGACGTGAACAACGAACGTTGGGCAGCTCAACCATACTATGAAAAAGTGATTGAATTGGTAAAGCCAGAAGATCGCATTACCCCAGCAAACAAAGGAATGGTGATTGAAGCTTGTCGTTACTTATGTGACTACTACGCAAAATCAACAGCAAAAGATTTGGCTAAAACGAAATCGTTCTACGAAATCATTTTGCAAATCGATCCAAACGATGCGACAGCTAAAACAGCGTTAGGAATCAAATAAGAACATTGAACATAAACGAAAGGCGGATGAGTGATCATCCGCCTTTTTTTGTTGTTTGAATTTATTTATACTACTTGGGATTAATCATCCTTTATTCATCAAACGCGCAACGTATTTTCCAATAATATCGAATTCCAAGTTTACCTCATCGCCTACAGCTAAGGTGTGGAAATTGGTGTGCTCGTATGTATATGGAATGATGCAGACCGCAAATGATTGATCCTCCGAATCAACGACCGTTAAACTTGTGCCATTGATCGTAATGGAGCCTTTTTCAACCGTGACAAATTCGGATTGATAGTCAAAACGATAACGCCAGCTGCCATTTTCATCCGTGATTTCAAGGCAACGCGCTAATCCATCGACGTGTCCCTGGACAATGTGTCCGTCGAGACGTCCATTTAAGCTCATGCAGCGCTCCAAATTGATTTTTGACCCAACTGTCCAACGACCGAGATTTGTTTTCTGCAAGGTCTCGTGAATCGCTGTGACAACGTGTTGATCCGGACTCAATCCAACAACAGTCAAACAGCAACCATTGTGTGCAACACTTTGGTCGATTTTCAATTCATTGCTTAAGTTGGATTGTATGGTAAAATGTACATTTCCCCCATCTTGACGAATCTCCGTCACCAATCCTATTTCTTCTATAATTCCTGTAAACATCGTGTTCAAATTTACGTGAAAATCGTCATTCAATGGCACGAATGTCCTTCATATTGAATTGTAAATTCGTTTTTCCATTGAAATCATTTGTTTCAAGCGTATATGCCATTTCAAAGGACATCCCTTTCAATGTGAATGCTTCCTTCTCTGCTAAATTAAATCCAATGGCATCAAAAGCCAATTTGGAGTCCGCTTGAACGACGCGTAATTTCAAATGTTTCTCCTTCAAAATGCGTGCATCCGTCGCATACAATTCCTTGGTACAAAAAACAGGCTTCATGTTTCCGGGTCCAAAGGGTTCAAAGGCATCAATGATTTTTTTGATTCGCGGTAGCTTTCCATTCCAAACGGTTTGAATATCATTCAAATCAATGTTTAGATCAATAAACTGCCGCGCTTCCAACGCCGCACCGTTTAAGCGTTGTTTAACTTCCTGATCGAACGCTAAACGAAAAGCCTTTAAGTTTTCTTTCGGCATGGTTAATCCTGCTGCGTAATGGTGTCCACCAAACTGTGTCAAGTATTCCTTGCAGGACTCCAACACCTCATACAGATTAATCGAACCAACGCTTCGTGCTGAACCCGTTAATAGTCCATTCGATTCCGTTAACACAATCGTTGGACGGTAATGCGATTCAATGATGCGCGAAGCAACAATTCCCACCACTCCTTTGTGCCAATCTTTCTGAAAAACGAGGTTTGTACACTGCGTGGAATGATCTTTATCGTTTGAAATTTGAAGGAGCGCTTCTTCCGTAATGGCCTGATCAATGGTTCGTCTCAAGGTATTGTCATCGTGAATTTCCTGCGCCAACTGTTTTATTTCTTCATCATTAGAAGACAACATCCAATCCACAGCTGTTTTACCACTTCGGATTCTTCCTGCTGCATTTACCCTAGGAGCAATGACAAAAACGACATCTGTCAAACTGAGTGGGAGCTTTTTTCCCGCTAACGTCAACAATTCTTCAAATGCTTTTCTAGGATGTTGATTCAATCGAATGAGTCCATGGTGACATAGAATGCGGTTTTCGCCCGTCACATCCACAATATCCGCTCCAATACTTAAGGCGAGTAAATCCAGACTTTCGAAAAGTGAATCAAGCGAAGTTCCGTGATCAATATACAGCGCCTGCATTAATTTAAATCCAACACCGCAACCCGAAAGTTCTTTAAAAGGATAGTTGCAATCTACTCTTTTTGGATCGAGTACAATTCCATTTGGTAATGTCGAACCTGGTTGATGGTGGTCGCAGATGATGAAATCAATTCCCTGTTTTTTTGCTTCTTCTACTAAGTGATTCGACTTTATTCCGCAATCAAGTGTAATGATGAGGGTACATTTCTCAGATTGAGCGTAATCGATGCCTTGTTGACTCAATCCGTATCCTTCTTTGTATCGATCGGGAATATAGTACTGAATATGCGCGTGAAAAGGCAGTAATTGCTCATACATGAGTGCAACGGCAGTCGTTCCATCCACATCGTAATCGCCAAAAAGCAAAATGCCTTCTTTGTTTTGAATCGCTAAATTGATGCGTGCAATGGCGAGATTCATGTCCTTCATGAGAAAAGGATCATGTAAATCATCTAAACTAGGACGAAAAAACGCGCGTGCTTCAGCCTCTGTTTCTAGTCCACGTTGGACCAACAGTCTTCCTACAAAAGGTTCAACCTTTAATTTTTCCGCTAAAAATTGAACTTTTACCTCATCAACTTCCGGTTGAAACACCCATTTTTTTTCCATCTCACTTGTTCTTTACTTTAAGTTAAGCATTTTTTTTGAGATGAATCCGTCGAAAATTAATCGACGTAACTTAATTTCAACATATTTGAAGCGCCGAGGTCTTCTAATGGAATCGAAGCAATATTAATCACTAAATCTCCTGGGTTTAGGTATCCTTCGGACTTCATAATGTATTTAATATCCGCAATGGTATGATCCGTAGATATCAGTTTGTCGTAATAGAATGCGCGCACTCCCCAAACCAAATTCAATTGGGTCAAGATGTTTCGGTTACTCGTGAAGACATAAATCTGACTATTTGGACGCTGAGAAGCAATTTTATAGGCAGTGTATCCAGAAAACGACATCGTGATAATGGCATCTGCTTCTGCACGCTGGGACAAACGGCAAGCATTAAAACAGATGGAATCAGAAATGAATCGCTCGCTATTTTTCACTGGCAATTCTTCTTTGTTGTACATCGCACTGTGTTTTTCCATCTCTTTGATGATGTTTGCCATGGTTTGAACCACCTGAACAGGATAATCTCCAACGGAAGTTTCTCCGCTTAGCATGACCGCATCTGCGCCATCCAATACCGCATTTGCCACATCATTCACTTCCGCACGACTCGGAGTCAAATTAGACATCATAGACTCCATCATTTGAGTCGCAACAATAACAGGTTTGGCTAAAGAAATGCATTTTGAAATCAACATCTTCTGGATGGAAGGAACGGTTTGATAAGGAACTTCCACACCTAAATCGCCTCTGGCAACCATGAGACCATCGCTTTCTTCAATGATGCTATCGATGTTATCTAAAGCCTCTGGTTTTTCAATTTTCGCAATGACTTTCGCGTGGTGATTATTTAAGGCGATTCTCGCTTTTAAATCGATGATGTCTTCTTGAGAGCGCACAAATGACAAACCAATCCAATCTACCTTCAAAGCCAAAGCAAATTCCAAATCAGCAATGTCCTTCTCCGTCAAGGAAGGCATCGAAATTTTTGTGTTTGGAAAATTCACGCCTTTTTTAGAGCAGAGGATTCCACCTTGAATAATCTCACAACGAATCGTAGCATGTCCATCTGTTTCGAGAACTTCCAAGACAATTTTACCATCATCTAAAAGGATTCTTTCTCCTGGTTTCACTTCCTTTGGAAGTAAGGTGTAGTTGATGGAAAAACGCGCTGCATTTCCAAGTACTTTTTCCACAACAAGTAGGATTTCCTTTCCATTTTCCAAGGGAACGCCATTGTTTTCCATTTCGTTGGTACGAATTTTCGGTCCTTGTAAATCGGCAAGGATGGCCACGTTCAATCCCAACTCTTCATTCAAAGATCGAATCAATTCAACCGCTCCAGCATGATCATCATAGGAACCATGAGAGAAATTTAATCGGCATACATTCAGCCCTTCCAACATCATATTTTTAAGCACTTCTCTTTTTAAAGAAGAAGGACCCATCGTGGCAACTATTTTCGTTTTTTTCATGCTAACTTGTTAAATATTCTATTAATTCAAATTCATCAGGAGGGAAATCAAATACCGCAACGATTCCATTTATTTTCCTTATTTTTTGGATGAGGATTTCCTTTTCGAAGGAGTAATTTTCTCGCAAAACAAGAAAATAATCAATCATTGGACGTTCTACATGAAAAACACCTTGTTCTTGCTTGTTTTTTATCAAGTAAAAACGGGTTAAACATTCGTCGTCAAAAAATGAAAAATAACGAAAAGAAATGAGTTCTTTAGCTTTGTTTGGGCGTACCTCAAAGACCTCATTCGACTTGGTTAAGTTGACATTCAAACACTGATTAAACTCCCAGGCCAAGCGATAATCAGCAAAAGCAGATGAAACGCCATAAACTTCTAGCGTTGTTTCATCCTCTAATATCAATTCATATTTTTTGACCTTTGCCATATCGTTTCAAAATTAGGCATTCTACTTGAATGAGAAATACACAATCGCTTGTCAATTGATGGATTTAAACAAAAGAATCTCTCTTTATTTTTAATTACTTTTGTTAACGTAATCACACTACATGAAAATTCACAGACTCTCCACCTTTTTATTTCTTTGCTTGATCGGAACAAGCATTGCACAACCTACTAAAAAAATAACCAACCGTGATAATTATGCTTGGCAATTTGGACTTGCATGGATGTTAACGGATGATGATGGTTACGAATTAAATCCTTTTTCATCTTCGCAATTTCACAGCGCTCCTTTTCCGACAAGGATTTTCGTTGATAAGTATATTTACGATGGCTGGAGTGTCGATGGAGGGATAGGATTTCAAAAATACGATCCAAGTAAACTCGTGAACGACTCCATCGGAATAACGGGAAGTATGATTTCAACAGATTTCGCCTTAAAATATTCTTTTTACAAGCAAATTGGTAGAGGAATCGTAGACCCTTATCTTGGTGCTGGATTAGGAATGACTTTGAGAACCTCTGATCGTCGAAATACCGCTAAGGCCTTCTCTCCTACTGCCAATTTTACGGCTGGTTGTACTTTTTGGATGAGCAGCAAATTAGGACTGCAAGTGCAAGGAACCTTAAAACTTGGTTTAACAGACTTGTTTAAAAGTTCAGACTATATGCAATATAGCATTGGTTTGACGTATCGAATTGAAAAAACTGACGGTTATAAAAGCAATTTTGATAAATCGAAATACAAGATTTCTGGTCACCGCACGAGAATCAAAGTGAAGAAGCCAAAAAGTGAATCCTAATTCTGAACAGTAAAACGCTTTTGCGTTTTTTGTTTCGTCGTTTCTATACCGAAATAATACAAACCATTTTCGATATCCGACGTTTGGAATTTCAGAAGGTGTCCACCATTTTCATATTCCTGGCTTGTGAGTTTTTTGATGATTTCATCTCCTTTCCAAATAGCGAAGGTCACGAAAGTTGTTTCCGGACAAACAAAATAAAAACTCACCTCACCACTTGCTGGCTCATGGTCTAAGGTATAGAGTTCACAAAATAATGCTTGATCCACCCTTCCTTTGGATAAGTACCTCAGCAAAAATCGA
>Ga0209444_10000030_pt1 | contig 74109 bp, 69 predicted proteins | sample LauGreFaBDMM15DN_2_FD_188215 | JGI IMG/M metagenome (GOLD analysis project Ga0209444, IMG submission 188215) | Freshwater lake microbial communities from Lake Michigan, USA - Fa13.BD.MM15.DN (SPAdes) (version 2) | ecosystem: Environmental > Aquatic > Freshwater > Lake | place: Lake Michigan... | reverse complement strand
AGAGCTTGGCATTTTCCTGCTCCTTCTGACAAATGGGTCATTCACGTGCATGGCAGAAGAGCAGGCATGGGGGAGACTCTTCGCAATGTTGAGCAATTCGCGAACCTCGGCTTCAGACAGCTAACTATTTCAATGGAAAGCGACCCTAAGCCATTTGGTTTGGGCAAGACCAAGTCAAATCTTGGGGAAACTGAATGGGATCAAATAGAGCTAGCGGTTCTTCACGCCCAGAGTGAAGGAGCTAAAGAGATTCTTTTGTTTGGCTGGTCCCAAGGCTCTTTCATGATTGGCCAGTTCCTTAGGAACTCAAAACATGTGGGCAAGGTTCGTGGCGCAATCTTTGATTCGCCGCTACTTGATTACAGGTCGACTATGCAATTCCATGCAAAAAGAGCAGGCCTTGCAAGCCGTCTTGGCGATCGTGTGATTGACGCGATTCAGGACAGCAAGATAGTCAGGCTACTTGGCTATAGAAACGTTGATGTTGATGGAATTGCTCTCAATAACAAGCCTGTCGGTGTTAACATTCCATACCTTATTCTTTACTCTTCAACAGACGGTCACGTTGAAAGCTTTGATGTGCATTTGTTTGCGGGCCACAATCAGGACGTGACTCTAGTTGAGATTGAAGGGGCTAAACACTGCCGACTATACAATCACGATCAAGAGAGATATCAGAACTCGATAAGTCAGTGGCTTAGACAGCACCAAATCTAAAGAACCAGGTGTCTTCTGATCTAAGGATTTGCATAAGCTGAGCTTCGAATCCAATCTCATTAAGGAAATCTGTGGCAGAAGCTTCTGCATCGATGCTGCTACTGAAATTTGTAAGGGTCAGATCGACTTCGTTGATTTTGCCCGCATTTGCAAAGATCTTTGCAGTCTCGACTCCTGATTCCAAAACTGCGTTTCTAAAGTTGTTAGCTCGGCAAAAAGAGTCCACAAACTCTGGCAGTTTGTCTTGAACTCCACCAATTGCAATTGCTTTCTCACTTGGATACTGAGTTCCTAGCCTTTGAGTGATGTAGACAGGCTTTCCTTCGTTGGCTTGGACCGCAGCAATGTCTAGGTCTTCAGTAGATGTAGTGAGTATCAGCATCGGAGCGAACTTTGAAGCCGCTAGGTTCTCTGCTCTAGCGGTCTTACCTGTCGTGATAATCAGATCTGATTGAGTCCTAATGAACTTCAGTAGTTCTCTATCCAGCTTGTTACTTGATTGATCGCTAGCGGTATCTAATGTATTTCCGTTAGCAACTACGAAGTTGAACCGGAGTCCATCTACTTTCGGATACAACGCAGTTAGGTGTTCAGAATCGAATGGAACTTTCGTTCCAGACTCTGGAAAGACTTGTTCGAGAATCAAATCATCTTCTCTTTGACTTGGCGTTTGATCCTCATCAGCATTCCCTGAAGACCTCTAATTCGAAGAGGAGAAACTAAGTCAGTTATTCCGAGAGCATCAACGAATGAGTCATCGAAGTTCAGTACTGTGTCAGCTGGCTGTTGATCTAAAGCCAACTGCAGAAGACTTGCAAAGCCTTTTGTTGTTGGGGCTTCATCGGGTGCTGTTAGGAAAATGTTTACTATGTTTTGTTCATCTAGTTCCACAAAAAGGTAAACAGGGGACTGGCATTCCTCAACTCGTTCTAGAAGTTCAGGATGATCCTTGTATCGCTCAGGCAGGTCAGGAAGGTTCTCAGAGTATTCAAGTAGAAGCTCTAGCTTCAGATTCTGAGGCACCTCTGCAAATGCAGAAATGATCTCTTGTGCTCCTGGAGTTGTTGACATGCTTAGAAACCTACAGGAACTGCTCCTGGTTCTTCACCCTTAACAATTGGAACACGCACGGTGGAACCCCACTCAGTCCATGAACCGTCGTAGTTTCTAACCTTAGGAATTCCCAGTAGGTAGGTAAGAACAAACCAAGTGTGGCTAGATCTTTCACCGATTCTGCAATAGGCGATTACATCGCTTGCATCAGAGATGCCAGCATCAACGCGGTAGATCTGGTTTAGTTCTTCAATTGTTTTGAAGGTCTGATCTTCGTTGACTGCCTTGCTCCAAGGAACAGATCTAGCGGTTGGAATGTGTCCACCTCTAGATGCACCTTCGTTTGGATAGTCAGGCATGTGTAGCTTCTCACCGGTGTATTCAGCTGGGCTTCGAACATCAATCATTGGCTTTCCAAAATGAGCTAGGACGTCATCCTTGAACGCTCTGATTGAAGAGTCATCTCTTGCAATCACTGGATAGTCAGTAACTGAACGCTCTGGAACATCTTTGGTTAGAGCGCGACCTTCCTCGACCCACTTTGAACGTCCACCATCCATGATGCGGATATCTTCGTGGCCAAATAGTTTGAATACCCACATCGCGTATGTTGCCCACCAGTTGCTCTTGTCGCCATAAAGAACGATGGTGTCCTCGCGGCTAATGCCCTTGCTAGAAAGTAGCTTGGCCATCTCAGAACCGTTGATGTAATCGCGGTTGTCTGGGTGATTTAGTTCGGTGTGCCAGTCAATCTTTACCGCACCTTCAATGTGGCCTGTTGAGTAAAGGAGGATGTCCTCGTTGCACTCCATTAGAACCAAGCCAGGTTGTCCAAGGTTTTCAGCTACCCATTGGGTTGAAACTAGAGCCTCAGGATGGGCATAGTTCTCGAAACGCGGGTTAGATTCAACTGGATAACTCATAAGAAAACCTCCGGGGTTTAGGCTGTTGATTGCGGTCCCTCTATTCTCTCAAAGTTTCGAACCAAAAAGAATGGCAATTTCCTGAATGCTTATCAAGATTGATGATCTGGACTCTGATGTTTCCGTCTCGGAACTATTATCAGAGCTAGTTCCGCCTGCTGAGTTTGCCAAGGTATCCTTCGACTCCTACATCCCAGATGAGAGATTCTCTAGCCAGTCAGAGGCAAGGAGTTTAGCCTCAGAATTCGCGAAGAGCATTGGAAAGAAGAACTCAGCAAACCTAGGCATCTACCTTGACGGTGGATTTGGTGTTGGAAAAACACACCTCTTGGCTTCTATCTACTTCAACGGTGGCAAGAAGTCTGCATTCGGAGCATTCCTTGCTTACACAAGCATCATCGGCTACCTAGGGTTTGCTCAAGCAGTAGCTCAGTTCTCAAAGTATGACTTGCTCTGCATTGATGAATTTGAACTTGATGATCCAGGGGACACCATGATTATGTCTCGCTTCCTCAAAGAGCTTGCTGCGAAGGGAGTTCGATTCGCCGCTACGTCAAATACGCCACCAGCAGCTCTTGGTGAAGGACGCTTTGCAACCGATAGCTTCCAGCGAGAGATTCAGTCTGTAGCAGACAAGTTCCAGATGGTTCGTATCGATGGTGACGACTACAGACACAGAGATTCTTCATTTGCCTTTAAGGCCTCTGATGCCAATAAGCTCAACGAACTTGAGAACCAAGAGGGGAGAGTGCTGTCTGCTTCCTTAGATGAGTTAGTTTCTTTCCTTGGTTCAATTCACCAGTCAAGATACGCCAAGGTTTCAGAGCAGTTCAATCAGCTGATTGTCACTGATGTCCGCGTAATTAACGACCAGTTCGAAGGAATAAGGTTTGTAAGTTTCATTGACCGCTGTTATGAAGCCGGAGTTTCTCTGGCCTACACAGGTCTAGACCTAGGTTCAATCTTCAGGGCAGACCATGTTGAAGGGGCATATAGGAAGAAGTATCTGCGCTGTTTGTCTCGTCTTGCAGCCATGTGCTCCAGATAGATCTTTCAAATGTTTAACAATCTCGAAACATTTTCTGAGGTTTACTGAAACATAGTTTGGCCATCCTTGTCTCAATCCCACACTGGGCGTTAATCTTTGGAGGCACAAATGGATCAAGGAAACACAACATTCATACTCTTCTCAGCGGCTCTTGTTCTGCTGATGACACCAGGGCTAGCTTTCTTCTATGGAGGTATGGTCAAAGCTAAGAGCGTAGTGAGCATGATGATGCTCTCTTGGGGCTCTTTAGGTCTAGTTGGAGTGCTGTGGGTTCTCTACGGCTACGCAGTTAGCTTCGCTAGCTCAGACAGCCCAACCTTCATTGGTATTCCTGGTTGGTTTGGAATTGATACAGCTTCTCTGGGTCTGACAGCTGAAACAGCAGCATCTCTCACAGAGACAGTGGACTCATATCCAACCATGGCATTTGTAGCTTTCCAAGCAACCTTCGCAATCATCACAGTTGCTCTTATCTCAGGCTCGATCGCTGACCGTGCAAAGTTTGGTGCATGGATGATCTTTGCTGGCATCTGGGCAACAATTGTTTACTTCCCAGTTGCAAACTGGGTATTCAACTACGGTTCAGCAGAGGACAACAGTGATGGTGGATGGCTTGTTCAGTTAGGTGTAATTGACTTCGCTGGTGGAACTGCAGTTCACATCAACTCTGGAGCCGCTGGTCTTGCTCTTGCACTTGTTCTTGGTAAGCGTTTTGGATTTAGCAAGGGAATCACTCAGCCACACAACGTTCCGCTAACCCTTCTTGGTGTTGCACTTCTTTGGTTCGGTTGGTTTGGTTTCAACGCAGGTAGCGCTCTAGCTGCCGACGGTGTTGCCTCCCTTGTATTCATTAACACCATTGCAGCTCCTTCTGCAGCAATGCTCGGCTGGGTTTTCGTTGAAAAGATTCGTCACGGTAAGGCAACATCTATCGGTGCAGGTTCTGGAGCTATCGCAGGACTAGTAGCCATCACTCCTGCTTGTTCTGTTCTTGATCCAGTTTGGGGAATGCTCCTTGGTGTTATCGCTGGAGCTCTATCTGCTCTTGCAATTGACCTGAAGTACAAGCTTGGTTTCGATGACTCTCTAGATGTTGTCGGTATTCACCTTGTTGGTGGAATTGTTGGAACTCTATACATCGGTGTCTTCGGTCGCGATGTTGGCTTCGCCTTCGGAAATGGTTTCGACCAGTTATGGAAGCAGGCAGTTGGAGCTGGAGCAGTACTCGTCTACTCCTTCGTAATTGCCTTCGTAATCGGTTGGATCATTGAAAAGACAATGGGCTTCAGAGTTACAGCAGAGGACGAAATCGCAGGTATCGACACAGTGGTTCACGGTGAAGAAGCCTATGCTTTCGGTGCTGACAAAGGCTAAATAACTCAATGTAGTAAGCCCCGGTGTATTCAACACCGGGGTTTACTTTTGACTAAATTTGCCTAAATCGGTTAGGGTTTAGTTGTCTTGAAAGAGACATGCGGATGTGGCTCAGTTGGTAGAGCACAACCTTGCCAAGGTTGGGGTCGCGAGTTCGAATCTCGTCATCCGCTCGAAGCGGTCTAAACCAAGATCCTTTGTTACATGGTGGAGTGGCTGAGCGGCCCAAAGCAACAGCCTGCAAAGCTGTCAACCCACGGGTTCAAATCCCGTCTCCACCTCCAAGAAACACCTACGGACGATTGGCGCAGTGGTAGCGCACTTCCTTGACATGGAAGGGGTCACTGGTTCGAACCCAGTATCGTCCACCAATACACCCCAGTAAATGCGGTCGAAGTAGCCTTAGGCAGAAACTTCATGCCCAATACATGCCCTGTATATTTGTCGCTAACTCAAGCAAGTCCGCTTAAGGGGAGGCGGAGGGCTTTCTAAGTTTCAAAGCCCAGCTTGACGCTCCAAGCCTGGGCGGAAAAACTCTAGGTCTGATAGAAGGCATGTTGTACTATTCCAACTAGATTTGCATTCCGCAATTGGAATTTCGAACAAGGAGGAAAAGTGGAAAGTTTAGCCCTGTTAGCTTCACTAATTCTTTTAGTCATCTATTTATCAGGTTTCATTGCCTTCGGTCTTTCGTGGCTTAGGAATCGAATCGGCAATATATTGACATTGATTTTCGGTTCAATTTCAATTCTCGCTGGCTCATGGCTTGCGATTACTCTAATCAACGGAAACGGTCTTATGGTTGGCGGGATCCCAGTGCTGCTAGGCGTATTCAGTATTTGGAACACACTAAGGGTAAAAAAGCCCAAGGCCAATTAGCTACGTTTTATTTATTGGACGAGTGCCTGCACCTGTTACACCAAGTGTGTACCAACCAGTAGTCCAATTACGTATGTGATTCCCATGGTCATTCCACTGACTAGTAAGTTTCTAATAATTCCTCGACCAGATTTAGCTTTACCGATCTTTGCTGCAACGAAGCCTGTAATCACTAGGGCTATTGCTACTGAAACAACAGTTGCTGGAATTCTGTATTCGACCCAAGGACCAGTGACTGCAATCAGTGGAAGTAAACCGCCAAGACCAAAAGCTACGAAAGATGAGATAGCGGCTTGGGAAGGGCTTACGTGTTGATCTGAATCAATTCCGAGTTCTGCTTCGGCGTGAGCCTTCAATGCATCGTGAGCTGTTAGTTCTTCAGCGAGGTTGATGGCTAGTTCAGGCGAGATACCCTTTTGCTCATAGAACCAAGCAAGTTCTCTTAGCTCCAGCTCTGGATTATCTTTGAGTTCCTGTCTTTCAACTGCAAGAGCTGCTTTCTCACTGTCTTTCTGAGCACTAACAGATGTGTATTCTCCACCAGCCATTGAGATGGATCCAGCAACTACGGCTGCAGTTCCTGCAATAAGAATTGATGATGCAGTTGCTCCTGGGGCTGCAGCAACACCTAGGACTAGACCCGAGGTGGACATGATTCCATCGTTAGCACCCAAGACACCAGCTCTTAGCCAGTTGAGTTTGGCAGCCATGCTTTGGCGTTGGAACTCGTCTTGAGCAATCTGGAGATCAATCTTTTTAGAATTTGGTTTAGTCATAGTCCTAGGAAACACCATCAGAGGTGTTTGTAGTAGTAAGGGATGCCTTAGTTTCTCTGGAATAGACTTGGCAGATACAAGGTTATGGAGCAATTTTGAATAGCAACACAGAAGTATCAATAGTCCTAGATGGTCAAAAGCAGCAGGTTCCTGCTGCCTCGACGGGCTTTACGCTATTCACTGAGAAGAACATTGTTGCCATGAAGGTCAATGGCGAGCCTAGAGATCTTGCACACAACGTCCAGGAGGGCGATGTTGTTGAAGCCATCACTATTGATAGCCAAGATGGCCTAAACATCCTGAGACACTCAGCTGCTCACGTTCTAGCCCAAGCTGTGCAGAACATTAACCCAGAAGCAAAGCTGGGTATCGGCCCTCCAATCAAAGATGGCTTCTACTATGACTTTGATGTTGAGAACCCATTTACTCCTGAGGATCTCAAGGCATTAGAAAAGGAAATGGAAAGAATCATTCGTGCCGGTCAACGATTCGTAAGAAGAGTGACTACAGACGAGGATGCCAAGAAGGAACTGAATAAGGAACCTTACAAGCTAGAACTTATTGGTTTGAAGTCAGGTAACTCTGATGTTGGTGAAGCATCTGTTGAAGTTGGCTCAGGCGAACTGACTATCTATGACAACTTTGATGCCAAAGAGGGTGTCGTTGTTTGGAAAGACTTATGTAGAGGTCCACACTTACCAAACACAAGAATGATTGGTAATGGTTTTGCTCTAACTCGAGTTGCAGCAGCATATTGGCGAGGCAATGAAGCAAACAAGCAGTTGCAAAGAATATATGGAACTGCGTGGCCTACCAAAGATGAACTTAAGGCTCACCAACTTCAATTAGAAGAAGCTGCGAAGAGAGATCACAGACGTCTTGGTGCAGAACTTGATCTATTCTCTTTCCCAGAAGAGATTGGTTCTGGTCTTGCTGTGTTCCATCCGCGCGGTGGAATCATTCGAAAGGTGATGGAAGATTACTCACGTAAGCGTCACGAAGAGAGCGGTTATGAATTTGTATATAGCCCTCACGTAACCAAGGCAAACCTTTTTGAAACTTCAGGTCACCTCGAGTGGTACGCAGAGGGCATGTTCCCTCCGCTAAAACTTGATGAAGAGCTTGATGCTGAAGGAAACGTAAAGCGTCAGGCGCAGGATTACTACCTAAAGCCGATGAACTGTCCTTTTCACTGCTTGATTTATAAATCCCAAGCTAGGTCCTATAGAGATCTTCCACTTCGCATGTTTGAGTTTGGAACTGTCTACAGATACGAGAAGTCTGGTGTTCTACACGGAATTACTAGAGCTAGAGGTTTTACTCAAGACGATGCTCACTTGTATGTAGATAGAGAGAGCATTGAAGTTGAACTAACAAACGTTTTGAACTTCGTTCTTGAGCTACTTCGTGATTATGGTCTAACTGATTTTTACCTAGAGCTATCTACTAAGGAAGAAGGCAATCCAAAGTTTGTTGGAGACAACGACATCTGGGTTGAAGCTACCGAAACTCTTGAAAGAGTCGCTACCAACTCAGGTTTGCAATTAGTGCCAGATCCAGGTGGAGCAGCTTTCTATGGCCCAAAGATTTCGGTTCAGGCAAAAGATGCAATTGGTCGTACCTGGCAGATGTCTACCATTCAGCTTGATTTCAATCTTCCTGAAAGATTCGATCTTGAATACACCGCTCCTGATGGAACTAAGAAGCGTCCTGTGATGATTCACAGAGCGCTATTCGGTTCCATTGAAAGATTCTTCGGAGTTCTAACCGAGCACTACGCAGGTCACTTCCCACCATGGTTAGCTCCAGTGCAAGTTGTTGGTGTTCCTGTTGCTGAGGAGTTCAGTCCTTACCTGCACGGTATTGCGTCCGAACTTAGAGTAGCTGGTGTTCGCATTCAGATTGATGACAGCGATGAGCGTATGCAGAAGAAGATTCGTAACCACACCTTGGCTAAGGTTCCATACATGCTTATCGCAGGTGCTGAAGATCAATCTCAGGGTGCAGTGTCATTTAGATTCAGAGATGGTTCACAGATCAATGGCATTCCAAGAGAGGAAGCAATTGCTCGCATCTTGAAGGAAATAGCTGAAAAGGTCCAGGTTTAGTGAACGAGGAGATGGCTGGAGCAGAGGATGCTGCAACTCTTCAAGGCGTTTCTGATCCTTTTCAAAGACTGTGGACTCCACATCGTCTCGTTTACATTCAGTCGGGTACTCAGCCGCATGATGACGATTGCCCGTTCTGCATAGCGCCCACTCTGACTGACGAACAGGCTCTTATTGTTCATAGAGGAAAAAGTTGCTACGTCTTATTGAACCTCTACCCATATAACTCAGGGCACTTGTTGGTTGTGCCTTACCGCCACATCCCTAATTACACCGACGCCACTTCAGAAGAGATTCTTGAGTATGGAGAACTGACACAGCAGGCTATGAAGGTTCTAAAGGCAGTTGGTGGTGCTCATGGCTTCAACATCGGCATGAACCAAGGGGAAGTGGCTGGAGCAGGCATAGCCTCACACCTTCACCAGCACGTAGTCCCTAGGTGGCGAAACGATGCCAATTTCTTCCCAATCATTGCTCAAACCAAGGCTCTGCCTAAGCTTCTGGGTGATGTGAGAGTCGAAATAGCCAACGCCTGGCTAAACAATTCTTAACCTTGCCTTCGCCTCTTATTTAGGCATTTAGAATAGTGGCATGACTGATAAAGCAAAAGACTCTAAATCAACCCCATTAGTAAAGCGCGGCCTAGCAGAAATGCTCAAGGGTGGCGTAATCATGGACGTGGTTACCGCTGATCAAGCAAAGATTGCTGAAGACGCGGGTGCAGTAGCGGTAATGGCTCTAGAGCGTGTTCCTGCTGACATCAGAGCTCAAGGTGGAGTTGCTCGCATGAGCGATCCAGACCTAATCGATCAGATCATTTCAAGTGTTTCTATTCCAGTCATGGCTAAAGCAAGAATCGGTCACTTTGTAGAGGCGCAAATCCTTCAGTCTCTAAAGGTTGACTACATTGACGAGTCTGAAGTTCTTTCTCCAGCAGATTACGTTCACCACATTGATAAGTGGAAGTTTGATGTTCCTTTTGTTTGTGGAGCAACAAACCTTGGTGAAGCACTTCGTCGTGTAACTGAAGGTGCCGCAATGCTTCGTTCAAAGGGTGAAGCGGGTACTGGAGATGTTAGTGAAGCGATGAAGCACATCAGAACCATCCTTGGTGAAGTTCGCGCTCTATCAGCTAAATCAGAAGATGAACTTTATGTTGCAGCTAAAGAGCTGCAGGCTCCTCTAGAACTCGTTAGAGAAGTTGCTCGCACAGGAAAGCTTCCACTAGTACTTTTCACTGCTGGTGGTATTGCTACTCCTGCAGATGCTGCTCTCATGATGCAGATGGGTGCTGACGGTGTATTCGTTGGTTCAGGAATTTTCAAGTCTGGAAACCCAGCAGCAAGAGCTGCTGCAATTGTCAAGGCAACAACAAGCTACGATGACCCAGATGTTCTAGCGAATGTTAGCCGCGGACTAGGTGAAGCAATGGTTGGTATTAACGTTTCTGATCTACCTGCTCCTCACCGGTTAGCTGACAGAGGCTGGTAATTCTTGCTTCCAATTGGGGTTTTATCCCTTCAAGGTGACTTTCGTGAGCATCTGCAAACTTTTGATGAGCTCGGCATTGAAACTGTCCGGGTTAGAAAGCCATCTGATCTAGTTGGAATTTCTGGACTAGTTATTCCTGGTGGCGAGAGCACTGTTATCGACAAGCTGAGTCAAATCTTTGAACTCAGAGAACCAATAATCAAACTAATCAAACAGGGTCTGCCCGTGTTTGGAACCTGTGCTGGTTTGATTCTTCTAGCCGATCGAATTGTTGATGGAATTGAAGGTCAAGAGAGCTTTGGCGGTCTGGATGTTTCAGTCCAAAGAAATGCTTTTGGTTCACAGGTAGATTCCTTCGAAGCTGATCTGAACTTTGAAGGTATTAGTAGTCCTATCCACGCAGCATTCATCAGAGCACCAATAGTTTTAGAAGTTGGTTCTGATGTTCATAAACTGGCTGAGTTAGCGGATGGCAGAGTGGTCGCCGTGCGTCAAGGAAACCTATTAGGTATTAGCTTTCACCCTGAAGTTACAGGTGAAACTGCTGTGAACAAGTACTTTGCTGATATGTGTAAAGCCGAAGATTTCAATTCTGCTAACTAAACTTGTCTAGAAACAAACTCAAGGAGCATCATGTCGGGCCATTCCAAATGGGCAACCACCAAGCATAAGAAAGCCATCATTGATGGCCGCAGAGCTAAGTTATTCGCCAAGCTAATCAAGAACATTGAAGTAGCGGCGAGAATCGGTGGCCCTGATCTTGAAGGTAACCCAACTCTTTACGATGCAATCCAAAAGGGTCGTAAGTCTTCTCTTCCTAAAGACAACATTGAATCAGCAGTTAAGCGTGGAGCTGGACTAGATGGTTCAGGAGTTGAGTATCAAACGATCATGTATGAAGGTTATGGACCGAACGGTGTTGCACTCCTCATTGAATGTTTGACCGATAACAAGAACAGAGCTGCTGCTGAAGTTCGCCTTGCTGTTTCTAGAAACGGTGGAACCATGGCTGACCCTGGCTCAGTTTCTTATCAGTTCAGCCGTAAGGGTGTCATCCTTGTGGAGAAGAACGAAACAACTACTGAAGACACTGTTCTAGATGCAGTTCTTGAAGTTGGGGTAGAAGACGTTCAAGATCGTGGCTATCAGCTAATGATCACAACCGACCCATCAAAGATGGTTGAGGTTCGTGAGGCTCTGCAGAGCAAAGAGATCGACTATGAGAGTGCTGACGTGGAGTTTGTTTCTTCAATGCCAGTTCAGACCGATATTGACACCGCTCGTAAAGTTATCGCACTGATTGATGCTCTAGAGGATTCAGATGAAGTTCAAAACGTCTACACAAACTTTGATATGTCTCAAGAAGTAGCGGCTCAACTAGATGCCGAATAAATCGCAGAGCGTTCTTCTAGGGTTTGACCCAGGTCTTACTCGCTGCGGTTTCGGCATAGTTGCAAAAACATCTTCTAGACAAGCCAACTTCATGGAGGTCGGCATTTTTGAATCAGATAAGAGTCTTGATGATACTCAACGCATCGCAATTATCGGTGACCAGATTGCAAAGCTCCTTGATCGAATAAAGCCTGAGCAGATTGCTATTGAAAGAGTCTTTGCTCAACAAAACCTAAAGAGTGTGATGGGTGTGGCTCAGGTTTCTGGAGTCATTGCATATCTAGCTCACCTAAGAAAGATTCCTGTTACTTACTTCACCCCAACAGAGGTTAAGGCAGCTGTCACAGGAAGTGGTCGAGCCAACAAGATCCAAGTTACCAACATGATGATGCAGATCCTCAAGCTCAAGGAAGTTCCTAAGCCAGCTGATGCTGCTGATGCTCTTGCCATAGCAGTCACCTTGGCATGGCGTGGGGGAAAGAACAATCTGTCTCAACAATCAACAGAAACTAAAGCTCAAGAGAAATGGCGCAATGCCATCGCTTCATCTAAGAAATCTCAATAGCCCAGTTATCCTTGTTCTGTGATTGCACATCTAAGAGGTTCCGTACTTAGCCGTAAGGCAGGTCAAGTAGTTATTGACTGTGGTGGTGTCGGCTATCTCGTAAATGTGACTCCTGATGTTTATCAGTTGAGCTTCACTCAACAAGAGCTATCTCTTCACATTGCTCACATTATTCGTGAGGATGCTCAGATTCTTTTTGGTTTTCAAACTGAAGACGAACTAGAGGGCTTCAATCTCCTTTGTTCTGTATCAGGCGTTGGACCTAAGTCAGCTATGTCTGTCCTTACTCATCTAGGTGTAGACGGTATTGCCACAGCTGTGGCAACAGCTGATGATTCTATGTTCAAGTCAGTTACCGGTATTGGCCCTAAGACCGCCAAACTAATTGTGCTAAGCCTCACCGGAAAGCTTGTTTCGCTTGATAATGGCTCAAAGAGTTCAGGAAGTTCAGAGAGCTCTGTTATCGCTGCTCTTGTTGGTCTTGGTTACCAAGAGAAGATGGCTAAGAGTGCAGTTGAATCTGCATTGAAGAACAACCCTCAATCAAGCGAATCAGAGTTATTGAAATTGAGCTTGTCCAACCTATCTAGCGGGCGGAAGTAACACTCATGTCTGATGAGTTGATGGGTTCTGAGGCAGATAGTTCAGATTTAGTGTTCGAATCTGCGATTAGACCGCAGTCACTTAGTGAGTTCGTCGGACAGAACAAAGTACGTGGGCAGATTCAGTTACTTATTGATGCAGCTTCAATTCAGCAGAGAACTCCTGATCACATTCTGCTTGCAGGCCCTCCAGGCTTAGGTAAGACAACACTTGCGATGATTGTGGCTCACGAGTCTGCAAGACCATTGCGAATGACTTCTGGTCCAGCTATTCAGCACGCGGGGGACATGGCTGCAATTCTGTCCTCGCTATCTGCGGGAGAAGTTCTCTTCATTGATGAGATCCATAGAATGTCTCGTTCTGCAGAAGAGATGCTTTATCTAGCGATGGAAGACTTCCGCGTTGATGTCATGGTTGGTAAAGGTGCAGGTGCTACAAGCATTTCCCTTGATCTAGATCCATTCACCCTCGTTGGAGCAACCACTAGAAGCGGGCTACTGCCTAACCCTTTGAGAGACAGATTCGGGTTCACCGCAAATCTAGATTTCTATTCAGATGAAGAACTTAAAGATGTTGTGTCTCGAGCAGCCAGCCTAATGAGCCTTGAAGTTGGACATGAAGCACTTTCTCTCATAGCTTCTCGTTCTAGAGGCACTCCTAGAATCGCTAATCGCTTGCTACGCAGAGTGAGAGACTTTGCTCTAGTTCACTCATCTGGTCAGGTTTCTGTTGGTTCTGTCACTTCAGCACTAGATCTTTATGAAGTGGATGAACTCGGTTTGGACAGGCTTGACCGCTCTGTCTTAGAAGCCCTAATCGTCAAATTTGAAGGTAAACCAGTTGGATTGAACACCCTTAGCGTCGCTCTTGGTGAGGAGTCAGACACCATCGAGAGCGTGGTTGAGCCATTCCTTCTGCGAATTGGGCTCTTGGTTAGGACAACTCGTGGCCGCCAAGCTACCTCTGCTGGCTACAAACACCTTGGATTGACCCCTCCAGCGGGCTCTCAGGGGTTATTCGACTAGCCCTGTCGCTTATAATCGACTAGTAGCAAACCCTCAACAAACGATTGGTCCAACATGGAGTTATTAGTCATCCTTGCCGTTTTCTTGGCATTCATCATCTTCAGCAACAGCAGAAGATCTAAGCAGGCTAAAGCTCTTGAGGCTTCTGTTTCAGTTGGTGCTCAAGTCATTATGTTGGGCGGAATCAAGGGCAAGATTGTCTCAATCTTGGATGACACAGTAGTAGTTGAGTCAACTCCTGGTACACGTATCGAATTCCTAAAAGCTGCTATCAGAACAGTAGTTCCAGCCTCTTTGGACGCTAAAGCTGAAGCTTCTGCTCCAAAAGCTAAGGCAATGCTTGCCGCTACAAAGCCTGCTGCAAAGAAGCCAGCAGCATCAAAGACCACAGCTACAAAGAAGACTGCTAAGTAATTAGCTTCCACAAATAGAGAAAAGGCACGATTTTGTCTGAAAAGCGCACTGCAACTAGAGCGGCACTGAGATCACTCACTTGGCTTCTGACCTTGATGGTTGGAATCGTTGGAGTTATCGGGCTTGGAATGGTTTCCGGTGAACAGAAGGCTACCTTCGTACCGAACCTAGCTCTTGACCTTTCTGGTGGTACTCAAGTTATCCTGACCCCAATCGTTGAAGAGGGTAAAGAGATTCTTCCTGAGCAACTAGACCAAGCTGTTTCAATCATTAGACAGCGCGTTGACTCAACTGGTGTTAGCGAAGCTCAGATCAACACATCAGGAAACAACATCGTCGTTTCTATCCCTGGTATTCCAGACAGCAACACTTTGGCTCTTATCAAGAGCTCGGCGAAACTAGAGTTCCGACCAGTTCTTGCAGCATCAGCTGGTAGCAAAACTGAAATCGGTAAAGATGGTTCAAAGCCAATCAAGACTTCTACAGCAAAGCCAACCAGCCCAAGCGATTTGAATCAAATCTCTCCTGCTCTTCAGAAAGAGTACGAGAACCTAGACTGCTCAACTAAGTTCCGCGAGCCAGGACAAATCGATGACGCTGAGAAGCCTCTGGTTACCTGTGATAGATCTTTGACCGAGAAGTACATTCTTGGCCCTGTTGAAATTACCGGTGTTGATCTAGAAGGTGCAGACGCTGGAACTGTAACTGGAGCACAGGGTGTTGCTACCAACGAATGGGCAGTAAACCTAAACTTCAATGCTGAAGGTGGCGACAAGTTTGCCAAGGTAACTGGTCGTCTATTCCCGCTGGCTGAACCGCAGAACAGATTTGCAGTAACCATCGATGGTTACGTCATCACTGCACCAACCACACAGGCTGTTATCACCGGTGGTTCTGCTCAGATTACTGGATCATTTGATCAAGCAAGCTCAAAAGTTCTAGCTGACCAGCTGAAGTATGGTTCATTGCCAATCTCATTCGCTGTTCAGTCACAGGAAAACATTTCAGCAACCTTAGGTTCAGAGCAGCTACAGGCTGGTCTACTTGCAGGTCTTATTGGTGTCATCTTGGTAGTTATCTACTCAGTGTTCCAATACAGGGGACTAGCGGTTATCACAATTGGTTCATTGATTGTTGCCGGTATCTTGACCTACATCCTGATTGCGCTCCTAACCTGGCGCGCTGACTACAGACTGTCACTATCAGGTATCGCAGGTTTGATTATGGGTATTGGTATTACCGCAGACTCGTTCATTGTTTACTACGAGCGTGTTAAGGATGAGCTCCGCGAAGGTAAACCATTGTATGTTGCCGTTGAAAGCGCATGGAACAGAGCGAAGAGAACAATCATCGTTTCTGGTGCTGTAAGCCTTCTAGCCTCTGTCGTCCTTTACGTTCTCACAGTAGGTAACGTAAGAGGATTCGCGTTCACACTTGGTCTAACAACCCTTATTGACCTTACTGTTGTGTTCCTATTCACTTACCCGGCATTCAGATTGCTCACCAAGAGCAAGTTCTTTATGTCTGGAAACGCTTGGACAGGATTGCAGTTGAGAGATAGCGCTGCTTTTGGTTACACAGGAAGAGGAACTTTTAGAGTTGCTCCAACAGTTTCTGCGGGCAAGATCGCTCAATCATCTAAGGAAGCTGAACGACGTCAAACTATTGCCGAGCGTAAAGCTGCAGCAGATAAGAACAAGGAGAACAACTAATGTCTCGTTTTACCGATCTTGGTAACCAGCTTTATAGCGGTGAGAAGTCTGTCAACTTCGTTGGTAGGAGAAAGTATTTCTACATTGCAGCAGCCACAACTGTTGTTCTAGCAATCTTGATTCCTGTTGCTAAGGGTGGATTCAACTTTGGTATTGAATTCCGTGGTGGATCTGAATACAAGATTTCAGAAAGCAAACTGCAGAGCACAACTCTTGCAGAAGACGCAGTTCACGAAGTTGTCCCAGCTATCCAGGTAAACACAACCATCATTGGTGCGGACACCGTTCGTGTTCAGACTCCTCAGCTAAGCGATGAGCAATCAGAGCAGGTTCGTCTAGCACTTGCCAAGGCTTATGAAGTCAAAGACAGCAACGTAGCGAGCTCATTCATTGGCCCTAACTGGGGAGCTGACATTACTAATAAAGCTCTTTGGGGTCTACTAATCTTCATCCTGCTAGCAGCTATCTTGATGGCGCTTTACTTCAGAACTTTGAAGATGAGTGCCGCAGCCATGATGGCTTTGGCTCACGACCTGATTCTTACCGCTGGTCTCTATGCGGCTCTAGGTTTTGAAGTCACTCCAGCTGCTGTAATTGGATTCCTAACTATTCTTGGTTACTCTCTTTACGACACCGTGGTGGTCTTTGACAAGATCAGAGAAAACACCAACGAAGTTGAATTCAGTGAGACAACTACTTTTGCTGAGCAGGTAAACCTTGCAATCAACCAGACTCTAGTTAGATCAATCAACACCTCCATCGTTGGTGTTCTTCCGGTTGCCTCTATCTTGTTCATTGGAGCAACTTTCCTAGGAGCTGGAACTCTTAGAGACATCTCTCTTGCCTTGTTTGTTGGAATCATCGTAGGTACCTATTCAACGATCTTTATTGCAGCCCCTGCTTACTCACACATGCGTGAGGGAGAAGCTAAGTTCGCTAAGGCAGAGAAAAAGATTCTGGCTAAGAGAAGTGCATTAGCTAGCTAGGTCAGTTATTCTTTAGTTCAACCTAGAAGGATGATATGTCGGACACAGCAGGCGGTGGCACACTAGCAACACTGCGAAATCGCCTGCCTAGAATCTTTACCCGACCTGTTGAAGGCTCAGGAATCGCCGAAGTCCTAAAAGCAGCCAAAGTAGCCCACCCAAAGCTTGATTTCTCAATCGTCGAAAAGGCTTTCACTGTAGCCTCTAAGGCTCACTCAGGCCACACACGTAAGAGTGGGGACCCATACATTACCCACCCAGTCGCGGTGGCTCAGCTCTTGGCTGATTTAGGCATTGGACCTGCAGGTCTCGCAGCAGCTTTACTTCACGACACAGTAGAAGACACTGATTACACACTGGATCAACTAAGAGCAGACTTCGGTGACGAAGTAGCCATGCTCGTCGATGGCGTAACAAAGCTAGACAAGGTTAAGTTTGGGGCGGATGCTCAAGCTGAAACCGTTCGCAAAATGGTTGTTGCCATGTCTAAAGACATTCGAGTTTTGGTAATCAAGCTTGCAGACAGACTTCACAATGCGAGAACCTGGGGTTTTGTCCCAGAAGCCAAGGCCAAGCAGAAGGCTCAGGAGACTCTCGAGATCTATGCACCACTTGCTCACCGTCTAGGTATCAGCGCTTTCAAATTGGAACTCGAAGACATTTCGTTTTCTGTCCTCTATCCAAAGGTTTATGAAGAAATCGTAAACCTCGTTAGACAGCGTTCTCCAAAAAGAGACGAATTCATTGAAACAGTCATCACAGCTATTGACGAGGATCTCAAAGACAACAAGATTAAGGGCAAGGTAGCTGGTAGACCTAAGCAGTACTATTCGATCTACCAAAAGATGGTTATTGGTGGGCGAGAGTTTGATGATATCTATGACTTAGTCGGTATTCGAGTAATTGTTCCAGAGGTAAGGGATTGCTATGCAATTCTTGGTGCTGTTCACTCACACTGGAATCCAGTCCAAGGTCGCTTCAAGGACTACATCGCTATGCCTAAGTTCAATCTCTATCAATCTCTTCACACAACAGTTATTGGGCCTAACGGACGTCCGGTCGAGATTCAGATTAGAACTCAAGAGATGCACAACAGAGCAGAGTATGGTGTTGCGGCTCACTGGAAGTACAAGCAATTCACCGCTGAAGAGTCAGCTACAAAAGAAGACGATCTAGTTTGGTTGAAGCATCTTTCTGATTGGCAGCATGAAACAGCTGACCCAAGTGAGTTCCTTGATGCTCTGCGCTTTGAAATTGGTGCTAAAGAGGTTTACGCTTTTACGCCTAAGGGTAGAGTGATTGGTCTTACCAAGGGTTCCACCCCAGTGGACTTTGCCTACGCAGTTCACACTGAAATTGGTCACCGCACCATGGGAGCAAAGGTCAATGGTCGTTTAGTACCACTTGAAACTGTTTTGAACTCTGGTGATGTGGTTGAAATTCTTACCTCTAAGTCTCAGGACGCTCATCCAAGCCAGGACTGGATTAAGTTCGTTCAATCTCAGCGTGCAAAGTCAAAGATCAAAGCATGGTTCACTGCAGAGCGTAAAGATGATGCCATTGAAAGAGGAAAAGATCTCTTAGCTAAAGCGCTTAGAAAGCAAAGCGTTCCGATTCAGCGTGCACTGGCAACCGACATTCTTCTCAAGATCACAAGTGACCTTAGATTCTCTGAACCATCTGACTTGTATGCAGCAGTTGGAGATGGCAATGTTTCGGCCCAGTCTGTGGTTGAGAAGATGTCAGCCGCGTTATCTGTTGAGGAATATACCGAAGAGGCAGTATTCGAACTTCCCACTAAGTCAAGTACCAACAGTTCTAAGCGAGTAGGGGATTCAGGCGTTCTTGTTCGAGGTGATGCTGATGTTATGTTCAAGCTTGCTCGTTGTTGCACACCAGTTCCAGGGGATGCCATTCTCGGCTTCATTACTCGTTCTGCGGGAGTGTCAGTTCACAGAAGCGACTGCAAGAACTCTGTAGATTTGAGAAACCAACCTGAACGCTTGATTGATGTGAGTTGGGAACCAAACTCAAGGAGCTTGTTCCTGGTGCAGATTCAGATTGAGGCACTTGACCGTGGTGGATTGCTCAGCGACGTTACCCGAGTACTAAGTGAGAATCACGTCAACATCTTGTCTGCTTCTGTGTCAACCAGAAATGACCGTGTAGCAATGAGCAGATTTGTATTTGAGATGAGTAACCCAGCTGCGCTTGAGGGCCTAATCAATTCGGTTCGGAACATTGACAACGTCTATGACGTTTATCGAGTTAGCAACTCCTAAGAGTTAGCAATAACTACAGATAGCCAAGCTTTCTTTGTTTCAAGGGCATCAGTTGCATCGGCAATCTTTTTGGCATCGCCTGAAGTCTTTGCCTTCTCAAGATCCGCTTCTAACTTGGCAATAGATGCTTCAAGCTGTGATCGAACCGAGTTAGTGCGGTCAACAGTTGCCGGGTCTGACTTTCTCCATAGCTCTGCTTCAACGTTCTTAATTTTTGTTTCAACAGCTTTTAGTCGGTCTTCAATTTTGCGGATGCTGTCGCGTGGAACCTTCCCGGCCTTTTCCCAACGTGCCTGGATTGCTTGAAGAGCAGACTTAGCTTTTCCTAGGTCAGCAGTTGGGTCAATCTTCTCTGCCTCTTCCAGAAGTTCAAGCTTTGCCTTCAGGTTTGCACTGAATTCAACTTCCTCAGCAGCAACCTTTTCAGACTTAGCAGCATAGATAGCATCTCCGGCTGCTTTGAACTTAGCCCATAGAGTGTCATCTGATTTGGTCTTGGTCTTTGGTAGTGCCTTCCAAGCGGTCAAAAGGTCTCTGTAGGCGATAGTTGCTTCAGCACCCTTCTCAACAAGAGCTTCCGCCTTAGCAACTAGATCCGCCTTAGCGTTCTTGCTTGCCTTTACCAATGAATCTTGGGTAGAGAAGAACTGGCGCTTGTTTGCATCGAAAGTCTTTCGGGCCTTAGAGAATCTCTGCCAGAACTCATCAGCTTTTGCTTTAGGAACCTTTACAGAACTCTTTTGAAGTGCTTGCCATGCGTTGAATAGTTCAAGCATCTTTGCAGAACCGGTCTTGTAGTTGACCTTCTGAGGGTCCTTGGCTGCAAGTGCTTCAGCCTCAACCGCAATTGCTTCTCTTGCTGCAAGTGCCTCAACTGCTAGCTCAGCTTGCTTAGCAGATGCTTCAGCGAGTAGATCGCCTAGACCGCTAAGGACTGCAGCCACACGTTCTCTTAGAGAAGCGAGGTCACCAATGGCAACTGGCTCTGTCAAGTCGACTGTTAGCTTGTCAGCTGATTTCTTGATCGACTTAGCATCGGCTTTGGCTTTGACGCGTTGTTCAAGTAGTCGAACGTTGGACTCTAGGTCATTGTATTTTCTGACGTAGAAGGCAAGAGCATCTTCTAGAGACATTGCTGGTTGTGAGCCAAGGAGTCTTTCCGAACCTGCGTCGATGACGTAAAAGTTGCCAGTGTCGTCTACACGACCGAACTCGAATTGCAATGTTGACACTTTGGACTCCCTGATTGTTTGAAACTACTTAACAGTAATGCTTGTGACTGAAGTCTTAACCTTTGGTTGGCCATCTCCAGAACCATCTTTGACACCGGCTTTGATGATGTCATCAATTCCAGATAGTCCAGTTGTTACTTCTCCAAAGACTGTGTAGCCACCTGCTGAGTCGCTAGGAATAACGGAGTCCTCGTAAACGATAAAGAACTGGCTTCCCATGGACTTCGCATCGTTTCCTACACGAGCCATTGCAAGCTTTCCCTTTAGATAAGTAGGCTGTTCGCCTTCTTTGGTTTCAGGTACGTTTTCGATTGGTCCGAAGCTATAACCAGGACCTCCAGATCCATCACCGTTCGGGTCTCCACACTGAAGAACGAAGATTCCTGCTGTTGTGAGTCGGTGGCATGAAACTTCGTTGTAGAAACCCTTGTTGATCAGGTCAACGAAGTTTGCTACTGCTTGAGGAGCTTGTTCACCGTAAAGAGTGATTCCAAGGTCTGCCTTGTTAATTTTCATGACACCTGTCCACTCGCGACATTCTGAAATAGCGGCGTCTGGAATTGTGTTAACGATTGGAGATCCGTCAGCATTTGGTGTTGGGGCGTCCTGAGTGAAAGTTACACAGAAGTCTTTTGCAAGTCCTGGACCAAAACCGAAGTAGGAGTACTGAGCGGCCAAAGCCACTACGAATGCAATAGCTGTCGCCATGAGAGCAAACTTGTTGTCTTCTCTGCGTAGCTTGATTCTGTGATCCACTACATTCTGCTTTTCCTCAAAGCTTTTCAAGCTTTTCTTGGCTGCGTTCTGGATCTCGGTACTTTTCTTGTTCGCCAACTTTGCCTCCGTTTTAGGTACAAATTGATATTAGACGAGTTCAAAGAGGGTTTAGCCTTGAAGTGTGAATAGTTCAGATCTTTTTGATTACCCAATTGGAGCGCCTTTGGCCGCTCGAATGAGACCTACCAGTTTGGCTGAAGTGGTTGGTCAGAGCGAAGCTCTCAACCCATCTGGTCCTATGGCTGCTTTCTTGAGTAATCCAAACCCAGGTCAGTCACTACCTTCCATACTTTTATATGGCCCGCCAGGATCTGGAAAGACCACTATTGCAAGACTTCTTGCTAAGACCTGTGGCAGACGATTGATTGAGATAAGTGCAATAAACGCTTCTGTGAAAGACCTTCGAGATGCCATGGATCTATCTAGGTCAGAAATCCAAGCTGGTCATGGGGCAGCGCTTGTATTCGTCGATGAAATTCACCGTTTCTCAAAGGTTCAGCAAGAATCCCTTCTTCTTGCTGTTGAAAATGGAGAAATTGTTCTTATCGGGGCTACCACAGAGAATCCGCTCTATGCACTAACTTCAGCCATGGTCTCTAGATCTAGCCTTATGCGTCTGTCTGAATTATCTGACGAGGCGATACAAGAGATCGTTTCTAGGGCTATTCAGGATGAGCGTGGACTAAATGGCAAGTTCAAGGCATCAGAAGCTGCTATTGCTGAGATAGCCAGAAGATCTGGCGGAGATGCCCGTAAAGCCTTAACAGTCCTTGAGGCTATTACTCAGGCAGTTGCTAGAGCGGGTAGCGCTGAGATCGAATTGAAGGATGTAGCTCCAGCGATGTCTTCCGCTCTAGCTAGGTATGACGCCACAGGGGACCAGCACTACGACATCATTAGTGCTTTCATCAAGTCTGTGCGTGGCAGTGACCCTGACGCGGCTCTGCATTGGCTCGCTCGCATGATTGTTGGAGGGGAAGACCCTCGCTTTATTGCCAGAAGGCTAGTGATTCTGGCTTCTGAAGACATAGGCTTGGCTGATCCAGCTGCTATCTCGCTAGCTAACGCCACCATGAACACCGTTGCCCAAATAGGCATGCCTGAAGGCCGTATCCCGCTGGCAGAATGCACTATCTACTTAGCCTTAGCTCCTAAGTCCAATAGCGCTTATTTGGCTATAAACAAGGCAATAGCTGATGTGGAGGCTGGTTTCACACCATCTGTGCCAAGCCATCTGAGGTCTTCTAGCCTGAACAAGGGTGATTTGGAGTATGAATACCCGCATGATCTAGAAAACAGCCTCTCAGGGCAGGAGTATTTGCCTCAAAGCGAAGGCAAAAAGACTTACTACCAAGCAAAAGCCAATGGTTATGAAGCTACTCTCATGGAGCGGTTCCTCAAGATATCGTCTCTGAGAGAGAACCTCTAGGGGCTTGTGGCAAAAACTGCCCTAAACAGTTAGTATTGACAGGTTGCCGACCTTACTGATGTTCATGGCTGAGTTCCAGTAAAACGGTGAGTGCATTTCATTTAGCCGATATGCACCGGGCACAAAACTTATTTCAACTTATGCATTCTTTGAAAGGAATACGTGTCTAAAACAACTAGAACACGAAGCAAGACTCGCTTGTCTCGTGCATTGGGCATCGCCCTAACTCCAAAAGCCGCAAAGTACATGGAGAAGCGTCCATACGCTCCAGGTCAGCACGGTCGTACCAAGCGTAAGACCGATAGCGACTTTGCTGTTCGTCTACGCGAGAAGCAGAGACTTCGCGCACAATACGGAATTCGTGAAGCACAGCTTCGCAAGACTTTTAACGATGCAAAGCGTATCGAAGGTCTAACTGGTGAAAACCTAGTAGAGCTTCTAGAGATGCGTCTTGATGCACTTGTGCACCGTGCAGGTTTCGCCCGCACAATGGCACAGGCTCGTCAGATGGTTGTTCACCGTCACATTCTTGTTGATGGTCTTCGCGTTGACCGTCCATCAGCTCGCGTCAAGGTTGGACAGATGATCCACGTTGCTGAGAAGAGTGAAGTAACTGAGCCTTTCCAGGTTGCAGCTGCTGGTGGTCACGTTGATGTTCTTCCTCCAGTTCCTGGATACCTTTCAGTTGAACTAGACAAGCTACAGGCAACACTTCTTCGTCGTCCAAAGCGTGCAGAAGTTCCAGTTACCTGTGAAGTACAGCTTGTTGTTGAGTACTACGCTGCTCGCTAGTCGATAAGGAATTTGTCATGAATGGTGCAGATGTTGCAGCTCTGATTTGGGCGGGTAGCTTTGCCGTGCTGGTTATCTTTTTGGTAGTCGTACTTATCAAGGTATCCAAACTATTAGACGCAACATCTGCGACTATTCGTGAAACAGGAGAGACCGTTGGTCCTTTTCTAGTTGAGCTCACCGAGACAACAAAGCTCACAAACAAGCAGCTTGAGAAGATCGACGTCATTACAGACAACGTAGTAGACGCAACTACCAACTTGAATTCCCTAATTACTTCCTTCACAACCAATGTCGCTGGGCCGCTTCAGCGTGTTGGCGCGATTGTTCGCAATGTTAGCGGACTAATTGGAAAGAAGAAGTAGACAAGTGCGTAAGACATTCGTCTTCATAGCTGGCATTGCTGCCGGTGTCTATCTTTCAAGACACATTGAAGCAAACCCTGAAACTAAAAAAGCACTAAATCAAACAGGTGCCAAGATAAAAACTTTCGCTAATGCAGTCTCAGAAGGCTATAAAGAACAAGAAGCTAAAGCTTCCAAAGCGTCTAAGCCGAAAACTTCCAAATGAAGACAGCTGAAATCAAAAAGAGATGGCTTGATTTCTTCGAAAGTAAAGACCACACGGTTGTTCCAAGCGCATCGCTAATCAGCGAAGATCCTTCACTGCTTTTCACAGTTGCAGGTATGGTGCCATTCATTCCTTACATGACTGGTTTGATGCCAGCACCATTCGCAAGAGCTACCAGCGTGCAAAAGTGTGTGAGAACCCTAGACATCGAAGAGGTAGGTAAGACAACTCGCCACGGAACTTTCTTCCAGATGAATGGAAACTTCTCCTTTGGTGACTACTTCAAGTGTGACGCAATCTCTTTTGCTTGGGAATTCCTCACATCACCGGTTGAATCAGGTGGTCTTGGTTTGGAAAAAGACAAGCTTTGGGCAACTGTTTATCAGGACGATGATGAGTCAATTGCTTTATGGCTAGAGCTTTCAGAGATCCCACTTGAACGAATTCAGAAGCGTGGAATGGCTGACAACTATTGGTCAACAGGTCAGCCAGGGCCAGCAGGTCCTTGTTCAGAGATCTATTTCGATAGGGGACCTGAGTACGGTGTTGAAGGTGGACCTGAAGCTGATGAAAATCGCTACATCGAAATCTGGAACCTTGTGTTCATGCAGTATGAGCGCGGTTTAGGTTCAGGGAAAGATAGCTTCGAGATTCTTGGTGAACTACCAAGCAAGAACATTGACACCGGTATGGGTCTAGAGCGAGTTGCATTCTTGATGCAAGGCGTTGAGAACCTATACGAAATTGACCAGGTAAGACCTGTTCTTGATCTAGCTGCAGAACTAGCTGGCAAGACCTATGGTGCTAACGAAGAAGATGACATCAGACTTCGCGTTGTTGCAGACCATGTTCGAAGTGCCCTCATGCTTATCGGTGATGGTGTTTCACCAGGCAACGATGGACGCGGATATGTATTGCGCCGCCTACTTAGAAGAACTGTTCGTGCGATGCGCCTACTTGGTGTAAACGAGCCAGTATTCGGAAAGCTATTCCTTACTTCAAAGAACGCAATGGTTGATGCATATCCTGAACTTGAAACAGAGTTCAAGAGAATTAACACAACCGTTCTAGCAGAAGAGGAAGCTTTCCTTAGAACTCTGACTTCGGGAACTCAGGTTCTAGAAACTGCTATCGCAACAGCAAAAGCTGCCGGTCAGAAGTCACTATCTGGAGAGACTAGCTTCCTTCTTCATGACACATATGGATTCCCAATTGATCTAACCGTTGAGATTGCTGAAGAGAACGATCTGACTGTTGATCGAGATGACTTCACAGCTCTAATGAGTGAGCAGAAGAACAGAGCTAAAGCGGACGCCAAGATGAAGAAGGCTGGTAACACAGACCTTTCTGTTTATGGTGATTTCAGAATGCAAGGTGTTACTAAGTTCACCGGTTACGAAGAACTTGTTTCAAACGGTAAAGTACTAGGAATCATTAGTGATGGTCAGCAAGTAACAAAAGCCAGCGCTGGTGAAATCGTTGAAGTAATTCTTGATGAGACTTCCTTCTACGCAGAATCTGGTGGTCAGATTGCAGATGCTGGAACTATCTATGGAGATGGTTTCTCTCTTGAAGTAATAGATGTTCAGAAGCCAGTCAAAGGTCTCGTGTCTCACAAGGCAATCGTCAGAACTGGTGAATTGGGAGTAGGTCTAGTAGCGACCACTGCTGTTGATTCTGACTGGAGAGTTGGCGCTGCACAAGCTCACTCAGCGACTCACGTTGTGCACGCTGCACTTAGACAAGCTCTAGGTCCAACCGCTCTTCAATCAGGTTCATACAACAAACCTGGCTACATGCGTCTCGACTTTTCTTGGAACCAAGCATTAAGTGCAGAAACGAAATCTGAAATCGAAGAGATCGCTAACCTCGCTATCAGATCAGACCTAGCAGTTTCTGCTCAATACATGTCACTTCCTGAAGCCAGAGAATGGGGAGCTGTGGCTCTCTTTGGTGAAACTTATGATGAGAGCGTAAGAGTTGTTCAAATTGGCGGACCTTGGTCTAGAGAACTTTGTGGTGGTACACACGTTTCTAGAAGTGCGCAGATCGGTCTTGTTTCAATCACTAACGAGTCTTCTGTTGGTTCAGGTTCTAGAAGATTAGAAGCGCTAGTTGGTTTGGAAGCACTTCATTCTCTAACTCAAGAAAGAGTTCTGCTTCACAAGATTGCTGAGCAACTCAAGAGCACGCCCGCATCTGCTAGTGAAAAACTTGAAGCACTACTACTTGAAGTGAAGGATATGCAGCGTCAGTTGTCCGCTGTTCAGAGCCAAAAACTTTCAGGACTAGTTCCAGAGCTACTTAAGTCAGTAACTTCAGCTGGCAAGTACAAAGTATTAGCCAGAGAAATTGAAAACGTAACTTCAAGCGACGCACTAAGAGACCTAACAGTGAAGCTTCGCGATGAACTCTCAAGCGAACCTGGGGTTGTTGCGCTAGCAGCGGTTGTCGACGGCAAGCCGGTAGTGATCGTTGCTGCAAACAAGGATGCTCAAGATCTAGGTGCCAAGGCAGGAGATCTTGTTCGCCTTGCCTCACAGATTCTCGGTGGTGGCGGTGGCGGCAAGGCTGATATGGCTCAAGGTGGCGGATCTGACACCAGCAAGATTGCCGATGCTCTTCAAGCCATAACTGAGAGTCTTCGCTAATTGCTTCGTACTGGACGACGTCTAGCTGTTGATGTTGGGCAGGCAAGAATAGGTCTTGCCATCACAGACGTTCATGCCATTCTGGCGAGCCCACTTACCACAGTTCTAAGGCTTGAGAGCCTTGATGATTCAGTGGAAGCAGTGCACAAAGCCGCTTTAGAAGCAGGGGACATACTCGAGATTTATGTTGGGGTTCCAATAAACCTGCAGGGTAAATCCACGCTATCTACCGAAGATTCAATTGAATTCGCCGAAGCTCTTCAAAAACTCACTGTTTCCTTCGTTCGTCTGATTGATGAACGTTTAACAACCTCTATGGCAAATAGTCAACTCAAGCAGATTGGCAAGAGTCAGAAGGATGCACGCTCAACTATTGATCAAATGGCTGCCGTGGCAATCTTAGAGTTTGCCCTTAGTGTTGAAAAGAACACAGGATTAGCCCCAGGATTAATTATTCAAGAGTGGAAGGAACGTAATGAGTAATCAAGTATTTGAATCTCGTCGTAGCCTTCGACCAAAGAGGAGATTCCCTAAACGCTTGTTGGCAATCTTGTTAGGTGTCTCTCTAGTACTCGGTGTATCGGCCTATGTCAACCGTGTTGCCGTTCGTGGATTCATTGAAGGCATCACAGGGGCTGAGTACAGCGGTTCTGGTGAAGAGAAGGTAAGTGTTGTCATCAAGCGCGGGGATGTTGGTGAAGATGTTGCTAAAGCATTAGTTGATGCTGGTGTGACTAAGAGCTTTGACATCACTCTTCGAACTATCTACTCGCTGAATCCAACATTCTTTCCCGGCACTTATCTAGTTCCAGCGAAGATTTCCTCAGCTTCCGCAATTTCATATCTTGTTGATCCGAGTAACGCAATTTCAAATCGAGTAACCATAAGAGAAGGATTGCGTCTCATTTCAGTATTCAAACTGCTATCAGAAACGACGAAGATACCGGTTTCTGAATTTGAAAGCGAAGCTAAGAATTATTCAGATTTCGGCATTCCAAGCAAAGCTCCATCTCTGGAAGGATATCTTTTTCCAGCAACCTACAACTTCGATCCTTCCTACACTGCTCGAGAAATACTCAGCGTAATGGTAACTAGAACTAAGGAACAGCTGCGCGAAGATGGTGTGGCTGAGAAGGACTGGCACCGTGTCCTAACATTGGCTTCTGTTATTCAACGCGAAGCAAGGTTTGAGCAAGACTTCTACAAAGTTTCGAGAGTGTTCACAAATCGTCTTGCGGTGAACATGCCTTTGCAGTCTGACGCTACTGTCTCTTACGGCGTTGGTGGTAACACCTTCCAGACTTCTGCTGCGGATAGAGCTGATCCAAACCCATACAACACCTACAAGTACCCTGGCCTTCCAATTGGTCCAATTTCTGGTGTTGGTGCTCTAGCTATAGACGCTGCGTTGAACCCAGTAGATGGTCCTTGGCTTTACTTCGTGTCAGTCAACTTGGAAACGGGTGAAACTGTATTCAGTGAGACCTATGCTCAACATCAAGCAGCAGTTGAAGTATGGCGTAAGTGGCTAATAGAGAATCCGGACTGGAATGACTAGTAAACACTTCGCAGTTGTAGGCAATCCAATCGACCACAGCCTGAGTCCAAACATTCATAGCGCTGCCTATGAATTCTTAGGGCTTGATTGGGACTACTCAAAATTCCAAGTGCCTGAAGGATCTCTAAGAGAATTCTTAGGAGCTGATGGCAGCCATCTTTCTGGAATCAGTGTGACCATGCCTCTAAAGTTAGAAGCCGCTGCATTAGCTTCGAGCGGTGATGAGATTGTTAGTGAGCTTGAGATAGCTAACACCTTGCTCAGAAAAGACAATGAGTTCATTGCTTTTAACACTGATGTCTTCGGAATCGAGATGGCTTTAGCTCAATGTTGGGGATCAAACATCGAACGTGTTGCGATTCTAGGCTCAGGAGCAACAGCACAGTCTGCTCTCTATGCAGTTAGCAGAAGAGCAGCAAATGCGAAGGTGTTGGTCTATGCACGAGATCTTTCTAGAACTCAATCAATTCAGGGTTTGGGTACCAAATTAGGTATTGCTATCGAAGTTAGACCTTTAGAGACTTACTCAGATGGGCAGGATCTAACCATCAGCACGATTCCCGCCACTGCATTAGACAATCTAAATCAGCAGGATCAGGGGGGATGGCTTCTAAACGTGAATTATGCCTCCAAGGATTCGACCTTTTCTAGAAACTTCTCTTCTGACAAGGTGGTCCAAGGTGAGACCATGCTTATTTGGCAGGCCATTGCCCAGATTCGAATCTTCTTGAGTGGAACTCCAGAAGCTCAAATCGATAATGAAACAGTCCTTTTTCGCAAAATGGCTGAAGCCCTTTAGCAATAACTCATAAGTGTGAGAGAATTGCACCATGTTACGTTGGCTGACCGCAGGTGAATCTCATGGACCATCGCTCACCGCTGTCTTGGAAGGCCTTCCAGCTGGCGTCGAGATCAGCACAGGACAATTAGCTACCGCACTGGCTCGTAGGCGTTTGGGTTACGGTCGCGGGGCAAGAATGAAGCTTGAACTTGATGAGGTCACGTTCACTGGTGGTGTTCGTCACGGCAAAACCATGGGCGGCCCGATTGCCATCGTTATTGCTAACACTGAATGGCCTAAGTGGGAGCAAGTTATGTCTCCTGATGTTGTAGCTCCTGAGTTGCTGACTGGAGCAAGAGCAGAAGCTTTGACTAGACCTAGACCTGGACATGCAGATTTCACAGGCATGCAAAAGTACGGTTTTCTAGACAGCAGACCGGTACTTGAGAGAGCATCAGCTAGAGAAACAGCAGCACGCGTTGCTCTTGGTGAAGTAGCTTCTACTTTTCTAAGAGCTCTAGACATCCAACTCATCACTCACACTGTTTCTATTGGCACAGTTATGGCTAAAGCAGAAATGGCTTTACCTAAGCCGACAGATTTGGAAGCTATCGATGCCGATCCTCTTAGAGCCTTCAATCAGGAACTAAGTGCTGAAATGGTTGCCGAAGTTGATAAGGCTCACTCAGATGGCGACACCCTCGGTGGCGTTGTAGAAGTTTTGGTTTACGGTCTTCCTCCTGGCCTCGGTTCATTTGTTCATTGGGACAGGAGATTAGATAGTCAACTTGCTGGTGCTCTTATGGGTATCCAAGCAATCAAGGGTGTTGAAGTTGGCGATGGTTTTGAAACCGCTAGAAGACGTGGTTCAGAAGCTCACGATGAAATAGTTATTGGAAGCGGTAATGACGTCGAGAGACTTACTGATCGTGCCGGAGGTATTGAAGGTGGCATGAGTAATGGTGAAGTCCTTAGAGTAAGAGCTGCAATGAAGCCAATCTCTACAGTGCCAAGAGCTTTACAGACAATTGATGTTGCAACAGGGGAGCAAGCAAAGGCTCACCACCAAAGATCTGACGTTTGTGCTGTTCCTGCTGCGGGTGTTGTGGCTGAAGCGATGGTTGCTCTAACTATCGCAAATGCAGTGCTTGAGAAGTTTGGTGGAGATTCCATTACCGAGACAAAGCGAAACATGCTCAGCTACCTAGATAGCATTCCAGAGACTCTTCGTTCCAAAATCGCTAGATAATCATGCCTGCTTTACCGGTTGTCCTAATTGGCCCGATGGGTGTTGGAAAAACAACAATCGGTAAAAAACTTGCTAAAAGACTTTCCCTTGAGTTTGTTGACACCGATGCCCTAATTACTCAAAAACACGGCGAGATCACATCGATATTTGAGACTCAGGGTGAATCCGTTTTTCGTGGTTTCGAAGAAGAAGCTCTTCGTGAAGCTATGTCTAAACTTCGAGTAATAGCAACGGGCGGTGGGGCAGTGCTTAGTGGAAACAACCAAAGACTTCTCGAGCACGCAATCGTTATCTATCTCTCAACCACCGGTCAACACATGAAGTCGAGGTTGGAGAACGGAAATAGACCTCTTCTTAAGAATGGCATTGCTGATTGGAGAGAGATTTACGAAGCGAGAAAGCCTCTCTACGAACGCTTAGCAACTTTTGAAATAGATACTTCTGCAGCGGGTTTAGGCAAGACTCTTGACGATATCTGCGAGAAACTAGAGACACTATGACATTCAAGATTGAGGCCAAAGGTCAACCTGGCTATGAGGTGCTGATTGGTCGAGGGCTACTTGATGATCTTGATGCTTCCCTTGGCGAACAAGTTCGTAAAGTCCTTCTCGTTTATCCAGAAGGCCTTCAAGCCAGTGCTGAAGTAATCGCTGACACGCTTATCGAGCAAGGTAAGCAAGTGTGGCAACTACCAGTTGCAGATGGTGAAGACGCCAAGACAGACCGTTGGTTATCTATTGCTTGGTCATCTCTTGGTCAAGCTGAGTTCTCAAGATCAGATGCTGTTGTTTCCCTAGGTGGAGGAGCTACAACTGACCTTGCTGGTTTTATTGCGGCAACTTGGTTACGAGGTATAGCAGTTGTGCATGTGCCAACAACTTTGTTGGCTATGGTTGACGCAGCTATCGGCGGTAAGACTGGAATCAACACAATTGAAGGCAAGAACTTAGTCGGTGCTTTTCATGAACCTAAGGCAGTGCTGGTTGACCTGGACACCCTCGAGACTCTTCCGAAGTTGGAATTGATTTCAGGCTTTGGAGAAATTGTGAAGTGTGGATTCATAGCAGAGCCTCGAATTCTGGATCTCATTGAAGAAGACGTCAATGATGCTAGAGACATCCATTCGGAAAGATTCGCAGAGCTAGTCAAACTGACAATCAAGGTAAAGACAGATGTAGTTGGAGAAGACTTCAAGGAATCTAACCGACGAGAGATTCTCAACTATGGTCACACTTTGGGTCACTCAATTGAATTAGTTGAACATTTCAAGTGGAGACACGGCAGAGCTGTCTCCATAGGATTAGTCTTCGCTGCTGAACTTGCACGGCTTTCAGGCCGATTGAGTGATGATGTGGCTGATAGACATAGATCAATCCTGCAGATGCTGGATCTTCCAACTAGTTACCCTGCAGACCGCTGGGAAGCTCTCTATCAAGGTATGCAGATTGACAAGAAGAGTAGAGGTGGGATTCTCCGCTTCGTTGTGCTTGATGGCCTTGCCAAGCCTGGAATTCTAGAAGCCCCAACCAAGGAACTTTTGTTCACAGCATTCCAAGAAGTAGCTGAATAGAAAGTAAGTTTGAGTTATGAATAAAGTGCTTGTTCTCAATGGACCTAACCTGAATCGTCTTGGCTCTCGTGAGCCAGATGTTTACGGTAACGCTAGCTATGCCGACCTTGTGTCTTCACTAACAGTTTCTGCAAACGAATTGGGCATGAGTGTTGATGTTAGACAAACCAATGACGAAGCTGAGCTGATTAGCTGGTTGCACGAAGCCGCTGATTCAAAGAGCAACGTCATCCTCAATCCTGCAGCCTTCACTCACTATTCATATGCTCTGAGAGATGCTTGTGCGATTGTGACCTCAGCTGGACTGAAGCTTATTGAGGTCCACATTTCTAACCCGCACTCGAGGGAAGAATTCAGACATAACTCGGTCATCAGTGCCGTTGCAACAGGAGTTATTGCAGGTTTCGGTCAGAATTCCTATTTGCTAGCACTTAGTGAACTGTCTCACTGATAAACTGCTACAGGCCAAAAGGCCAACTAATTACAGCGAGGCAAAAATGGCAACAAGCAATGATCTAAAAAACGGCATGGTTCTAAACATGGATAACCAGCTATGGGCAGTTATCGAGTTCCAGCACGTAAAGCCAGGTAAAGGCCCTGCATTCGTCAGAACCAAGCTAAAGAACGTCATTAGCGGCAAGGTCATCGATCGCACACTAAACGCAGGCATCAAGATTGAAGTTGCAACAGTGGACAAGCGCGAAATGCAATACCTATACAGCGATGGCGATGGTTATGTATTCATGGACACTAAGGACTACGACCAGATGACTCTAACCAGTGAACTGGTTGGAGATGCTGTCAACTACCTTCTAGAGAACCAGCAAGCAATTGTTGCTATCCACGAAGGTAACCCGATTTATGTTGAAATGCCGCCGTCAGTTGTTCTAGAAATCACTTTCACAGAACCAGGTCTTCAAGGAGACCGCTCGTCTGGTGGAACAAAGCCTGCAACAGTTGAGACTGGCCTTCAGATTCAGGTTCCACTATTTGTCGAGCAGGGTACCAAAGTTAAGGTTGACACCAGAACTGGTGAATACCTCGGCCGAGTTACTGACTAATCCTTGAGTTCAAGAACTAAAGCTAGAAAGAGGGCCGTAGACGCCCTCTACGCTGCCGAACTCAGAGATGTTATGGCTACTGATCTACTTGAGGTAACCAGAGACCAGGTTGCTGACCGACAGAATCAAGATGAAATCTTTGATTTTGCAACTCAACTGGTTACTGGCGTACTTGCCAATCAAATAGAAATTGATGAGATTCTTGCTGGCGTTGCTCAGAACTGGACCCTTGATCGAATGCCAGCTTTGGATAAAGCCATTCTCAGAGTTGGGATATATGAGATTGCTTACTCAGCTACGCCATCTGAGGTAGCTATCAGTGAGGCTGTTGATCTAGCCCAGGAGCTTAGTACCGAAGATTCTCCAGCGTTTATCAATGGAGTTTTGGCGACTGTTTCAGCAACTCGCAGGCCAATTTAGTAACAAGAGCGGATTCTGCACTAGAATCCTATAAACAACATCCTTTAAAGGCGTCCTGTGAGGCGCAGAAGGAGGTGGGCGTGAGTTCACGCACCGTCTTAGACGCTCAAGACATTGAGCGAGCGATAGTCCGAATCTCTCATGAGATCGTTGAAGCCAATCAAGGCACAGCAAACCTACTTATTCTCGGCATTCCAACCAGAGGCGTGCATCTGGCGAACCGAATTGCGGCATCTATTTCCAAGAATTACCCAGAATTTGACGCGGCTAATTCTGTAGGAAAACTCGATGTCACCATGTTCAGAGATGACCTTGCTTCTAAACCAAGCAAAGCAGTTACCCCAACTTCAATTCCTAAACAATCCCTCGAGAACCTAACCGTAGTTCTAGTTGACGACGTTCTATTCAGTGGCAGGACTGTTCGAGCCGCACTTGATGCGTTGGTTTCATTTGGCAGACCAAAGGCTGTGAGGCTAGCTGTTCTAGTAGATCGCGGTCATCGTGAACTACCTATCAGAGCTGACTTTGTTGGTAAGAATCTGCCAACTTCATTCGCTGAAAGAATCTTCGTGAAGCTCACTGAGAGTGATGATGAGCAGTCGGTGGTGATTGAACAGTGAAACACTTATTAAGCACAGCTGATTTAGATCTAGCAACCAGTCTTGAACTTCTCAACCTTAGCGTTGAGATGCAGGGTGTCAATTCAAGAGACATCAAGAAGCTTCCGGCCTTGACTGGCAGAACTGTTGCCAATCTATTCTTCGAAGATTCCACAAGAACTCGTTTCTCTTTTGAGATTGCAGCCAAACGGCTTTCAGCTGATGTGGTGAACTTCACCGCTAAAGGTTCATCAGTTAGCAAGGGTGAGTCCTTGAAGGACACTATCTTGACTCTAGAGGCGATGGGCATTGAGGCTCTTGTTGTGAGGCATCACCACAGTGGAGCTGCCAACACCATTGCTAATGCCGCTTGGTCAAACGCTACTGTTATCAACGCGGGGGATGGCACTCACCAGCACCCAACTCAAGCACTGACTGATTCATTGACAATAAGGCAAGCACTGAAGGGCAAAGACGATCTCGGAGATCTCTCGGGAATCAAGGTGCTGATAGTGGGAGATATTCTGCACAGCAGAGTGGCACGTTCAAACATTGATCTACTTAGAACTCTTGGAGCATATGTTGGGCTTGTTGGCCCATCAACCCTATTGCCAAGTTCAGCGACTCAACTGGCTAACGCTGTTTATCACAATCTAGATGAAGCTCTCAGCGATGGATTTGATGTTGTCATGATGTTGAGAATGCAGATGGAACGAATGAACTCAGTGTTCGTTCCCAACGCGAACGAATACTCCACGCTGTGGGGTCTATCCACAGAACGTTTCTCAAAACTAAATTCAAAGACTCTAATAATGCATCCAGGCCCAATGAACAGAGGGCTTGAAATCTCTTCGGAGGCCGCAGACTCTCCACAATCCGCAATAGTTGACCAGGTTAGAAATGGTGTTGCCGTTCGAATGGCAGTCCTATTCAAACTACTAGCTCAAGAATCGAGTGCTAAATGACAAACCAAGAAACTCAATTTACTAATGTTTCACTCTCCGATGGGACTGTTACTAACATTCTGGTCTCAGGTGAAGCTATTACTTATGTAGGTACCGATTCAAAGATCACGGCTGAGGTTATCGATTGCACTGGGCTTCTCGCTTTGAGTGGTTTCGTGGATCTACACACTCACCTAAGAGAACCAGGTTTTGAGCAGAGTGAAACTATTCTTACCGGAAGTAAGGCTGCAGCTAAAGGTGGATTCACCTGTGTTCACCCAATGGCAAATACAAACCCAGTTGCTGACAACAGCGCAGTTGTAGAGCAAGTTCTGGCTTTAGGCGAAGCTGCTGGTTATGTTCAGGTCCAGCCAATAGGTGCCGTTACCTCAAATCTAGAAGGAAAGAATCTTGCTGATCTTGGCAAGATGAATTCCTCAGCAGCCAAAGTGACTGTATTCAGTGATGACGGTAAGTGTGTGAGTGATTCTTTAGTCATGAGAAGAGCTTTGGAATATGTAAAGGCATTCGGGGGAGTAATTGCTCAACATGCTCAAGATCCTCAGCTGACTGTTAATGCTCAAATGAATGAAAGCGCACTCTCTCTAAAGTTAGGACTTACTGGTTGGCCTGCGGTCGCAGAAGAAGCAATTATCGCCCGAGATGTTCTACTGACTGAAGAAGTTGGTTCAAGACTTCATGTTTGCCACGTTTCTACAAAGGGTTCTGTTGATGTCATACGTTGGGCTAAGAGTAGAGGTATCAACGTCACTGCAGAAGTTACTCCCCATCACCTAATCCTCACTGAAGATTTAGTGAGTGAATACAACCCTGTCTACAAGGTCAACCCGCCACTTAGAAGCAATGATGATGTGAAGGCCCTGCGTGAGGCAGTTGCTGACGGAACAATCGACATCATCGCCACCGATCATGCACCGCACACAGCGGATAGCAAAGACTGCGAATGGGGAGAAGCCGCATTCGGAATGATTGGCCTAGAGACAGCTGCTGCCATCGCTAAGACAACACTTATTGATACAGGTCTAATCGGTTGGGAGAAATTCGAGGAACTGCTCTCGAAGAATCCTGCAAAGATTTCCGGTCTGAGTGGCCAGGGGCAGAAACTAGTTTCAGGCTCTGTAGCAAACATTGTGTTCTTTGATCCTCGTACTTCTTACACCGTCGATGCTTCAACTGAAAGCAAGAGTTCAAACAATCCATACGTTGGCATGAAATTGAGCGGAACTGTCGTTCACACAATGTTCAGGGGAACACTAACCGTCAAGAACTCAATGATTCAAGAGATCGGAACAAAGAATGACTAAAAGAATTAGAACTGCTCTACTTGTACTTGAGGATGGAAAAGTTTTCAAAGGTGTACCATTTGGAAAAGTTGGAAGCACACTCGGAGAGATTGTTTTCGCAACTGGAATGTCTGGATATCAAGAGACACTAACTGACCCTTCCTATGCTGGTCAGATTGTTGTTCAAACTGCACCACACATCGGCAACACTGGCATGAACGACCGAGACGAAGAGTCGGACAAGGTTTGGGTATCGGGTTATGTTGTCAGAGACGTTAGTCGCATCGTCTCCAACTTCAGGTCTCAAAGAACCCTGGAAGACGACTTGCTGAGAGATGGCGTAGTAGGCATCTCAGATCTAGACACAAGAGCTCTTACCCTTCACCTTCGTGAAATTGGAGTGATGCGAGCTGGAGTTTTCTCGGGCGAAGAGGCTAGCAAACCACTAGAAGATCTAGTAGCCATAGTTCGATCTGCAGCAAAGATGCAAGGACAATCACTTTCTTCAGTCGTATCGACCAAGGAGAAGTATGAAGTAGCTCACAAAGGTGAGTATGTTGGCAAGGTTGCAATCCTAGATCTCGGCATAAAGCGCTCAACAATTGAGAACATGGTTGAACGAGGGTTGGACGTGGAAGTTTTTCCAGCCACAGCTTCATCGGAAGTATTGCTCTCGGGCAACCCTGACGCTGTTTTCTATAGCAACGGTCCTGGTGACCCAGAGACCGCAACAGCTCAGGTTGAAGTGCTTCAAGAGGTTCTGAGAAAGAACATTCCGTTCTTCGGTATCTGTTTCGGTAACCAACTTCTAGGAAGAGCTCTAGGCTTCCAAACTTACAAGTTAGCTTTTGGGCACCGCGGTATAAACCAGCCGGTACTTGATAGAAGAACTGGCAAGGTTGAAGTTACTGCCCACAATCACGGCTTTGCTGTGAGAGTTGACGACGGGGAAGAGGTTGAGTCTCCTGCAGGATTTGGAAGAGTGAGGGTCAGTCACATTTGTCTCAATGACGATGTGGTTGAAGGACTCGAGTGTCTTGATATCCCTGCTTACTCAGTTCAATACCATCCAGAGGCAGCAGCCGGTCCTCACGATGCCAACTACTTATTCGATCGATTGATCGAAATGATTCAGACAAACAAAACAAAGAAGGCCATATAATGCCGCGCAGAGAAGATATCAAGAGTGTTCTAGTTATTGGATCTGGTCCAATCGTTATTGGTCAGGCTTGTGAATTCGATTACTCCGGTACTCAGGCTTGTCGTGTTCTTCGAGCTGAGGGAATCCGAGTCATTCTTGTCAACAGCAACCCAGCGACAATCATGACTGATCCAGACTTCGCAGATGCGACATACATCGAGCCAATTACTCCACAAGTGATTGAGGCAATCATTGCTAAGGAGAGGCCTGATGCCATTCTGCCAACTCTCGGCGGACAGACTGCACTTAATGCGGCGATGTCTCTGCACGAGCTGGGAATTCTCGACAAGTACAACGTAGAGCTAATTGGGGCTAAAGTTTCAGCCATCAAGGCTGGAGAGGATCGTCTGTCTTTCAAAGAGCTTGTTCTTGCAGCTGGAGCAGATGTAGCTAAATCTCACATCGCTCACAACATGGATGACGTACTAGAAGCAGCAGAGAAGCTTGGATATCCAGTAGTAGTAAGACCTTCTTTCACGATGGGTGGACTAGGTTCTGGTTTTGCTTACGACGAGACTGACCTCAGAAGAATTGCTGGTGCAGGTCTCCAGGCCTCTCCAACAACTGAAGTTCTTCTTGAAGAATCAATTATGGGTTGGAAAGAGTATGAGCTTGAACTCATGAGAGACACAGCCGACAACACAGTTGTGGTTTGTTCTATTGAGAACGTTGATCCGGTAGGCGTGCACACCGGCGACTCTATTACTGTTGCTCCAGCTCTAACCCTGACTGACCGCGAGTACCAGCACATGAGGGACATCTCAATAGACATTATTCGAGCCGTTGGTGTGGACACAGGTGGTTGTAACATTCAGTTTGCTGTTGAGCCAAACACTGGTCGAATCATCGTTATTGAAATGAACCCTAGAGTAAGTCGTTCATCCGCTCTTGCTTCTAAGGCAACCGGATTCCCAATCGCGAAAATTGCTGCAAAACTTGCAATAGGTTACCGCTTGGACGAGATTCCAAATGACATCACAAAGGTCACACCTGCATCTTTCGAGCCTGCACTGGATTACGTGGTCGTCAAGGTTCCTCGCTTCGCATTCGAAAAGTTCCCTGCAGCAGATGCAACTCTGACTACAACGATGAAGTCCGTTGGTGAAGCGATGGCTATTGGTCGTAATTATGCTCAAGCTCTGCAGAAGGCGCTGAGAAGCCTGGAAAGACGAGGGTCATCTTTCCACTGGGGTGCTCAATCAAAGACAAAGGATGAGCTCATCGAACTTTCAAAAGTTCCAACCGATGGACGTATCGTTACAGTGCAGCAGGCTCTTCGCCTAGGTGCTACCGCAGACGAGATTTTCAATGCAACAAAGATTGATCCTTGGTTCATCGATCAAATAGTTCTGATCAATGAAATAGCTGATGAGATTCATACTGCTTCTGAGCTTGATTCAGAAATCATGGAGTACGCCAAGTCGTTCGGTTTTAGCGATGCACAGATTGCTGAACTAAGAGGTTCAACTGAGCTTGAAATTCGAACCCTTCGCTACTCGCAAAACATCAGACCTGTCTATAAAACTGTAGATACTTGTGCCGGTGAATTCCCAGCTCTTACTCCTTATCACTACAGCACCTACGAGCAGGAAACTGAAGTCCGAGCATCAGATGCGAAGAAGGTAGTGATCCTGGGTTCAGGTCCTAACAGAATTGGGCAGGGTGTTGAATTTGATTACTCATGTGTTCACGCTTCTTTCGCCCTTCATGATGCAGGATATGAAACCATCATGATCAACTGCAACCCTGAAACCGTCTCAACTGACTATGACACCAGCGACAGGCTCTACTTTGAGCCTCTGACGCTTGAGGATGTCCTGGAGGTTATTCACGCCGAGTCAGCAAGCGGAGAGCTTGTTGGTGTAGTTGTGCAACTTGGTGGACAGACAGCTCTGGGACTTGCTCAAGGACTTGCGTCTTACGGGATTCCTATTCTTGGGACTACTCCAGATGCCATTGACCTTGCAGAAGAGCGAGGAGCTTTCTCAAGAATCCTTGATGAAGCAGGACTGATTTCACCAGCAAATGGAACCTCAACCAGCCTTGATGAAGCAAAGGTAATCGCAGAGCGAATTGGGTTCCCTGTTCTCGTGCGACCATCATTCGTGCTTGGTGGACGAGGCATGGAGATTGTTTACGATCAAGTTTCGCTCGAAGGATACTTCGACCGAATCGCTGACCAAGCCATTGTTGGTCCAAAGCATCCTTTGTTAGTTGACCGATTCCTAGACGATGCAATCGAGATCGACATCGATGCTCTCTACGATGGCAAGCAACTATATGTGGGTGGCGTCATGGAGCACATCGAAGAAGCTGGAATTCACTCAGGCGACTCGTCATGTACGTTGCCGCCAATCACTTTGAGCAATACTCAAATCAACCGCGTTAGAGAGGCTACCGAGAAGATAGCTCAAGGTATTGGGGTCAAGGGTCTATTGAATGTTCAGTTCGCCCTCGCTCACGACGTTCTATATGTTCTCGAAGCAAACCCTAGAGCCTCGAGAACTGTTCCTTTTGTTTCTAAAGCATTGGGAATCACCCTGGCTAAGGCTGCCGCGTTAGTCATGGTGGGAAAGACAATTCCTGAGCTCATTGCTGGAGGCCACTTGCCTGCAACCGATGGAACACATATTCCAGAGACAACCGCTATCTCAGTAAAGGAGGCGGTCTTACCTTTCAAGAGATTCGCAACCAAAGATGGCAGATTCGTTGATTCACTCCTTGGTCCTGAGATGCGATCTACTGGTGAAGTCATGGGTATCGATGTTGACTTCCCAACTGCATTCGCTAAAAGCCAAGCAGCCGCAGGAAGTGCACTTCCAACCTCCGGAAAGATTTTCATCTCCGTTGCAGACAGAGATAAACACCAGGTGATTCTTCCTGTACGAAGACTTTTCCAATTGGGCTATGAAATTTTAGCTACGGCTGGAACTGCATCTATCTTGAAGCGTCACGGAATCCCTGTTCGAATTGTTAGAAAGCATTCAGGGGATGACCAAGCGCCAGCAGGACCGACCATCGTTGATTTGATTCTCAACGGCGAAGTTGATGTTGTTGTGAACACACCTTCAGGCTCTTCGGCTAGAAAAGATGGCTACGAAATTAGAGCGGCGACCACTGCTGCTGATGCACCAATTTTCACAACAATCGCTCAACTGTCAGCAGCAATCGGTTCGTTCGAAACGGTTATCGCGGGTGATTTCAAAGTGCGATCGCTTCAGGAACATGCTGAAGATAGGAGAGTCGCTCTTGCCTGATACTTTTTCTAAGAAACTTGAAACAGCTTTTGAGTCCAAAGGGCAGCTGTGTGTAGGTATCGATCCGCACGAGGAAACTCTCATAGAGAATGGTTTCGAGGTTTCCGCTAGTGGTGTGCTTGAATTTGGCCTTGCGATGCTTGAAGAACTTGAGGGTTCAGTTTCCATTATCAAACCTCAGGTCTCATTCTTTGAGCAATTTGGTTCAACAGGGTTCGCCTCTCTAGAGACACTCCTTGATGCAGCTGAGGCTAAAGGCTTTCTTGTTATTGCCGACGCGAAGCGAGGAGACATAGGTTCCACCATGGAAGCCTACGCGCAGGCGTGGCTCGGGAAGTCAGCGCCATTTTCTTGTGATGCTTTGACTCTGAGTCCCTACCTTGGAGTTGGGGCATTAGCCCCTGCCGCTTCTATGGCAGCTGAAAGAGGTAAAGGATTATTTATCCTTGCTGCAACTTCTAATCCAGATGGGATTGAGATTCAGGCTTCCAAGAATGAAGTGTCAGTAGCAGCTCAAGTTGCACTGGAAGTAGATCGCTTGAATAGAAGCACTGCGACTTCCAATTCACGGTTCGGTTCTAATGGTTTGGTAATTGGAGCCACTGTTTCTCTGTCAGATTTTGGATTGCTTAGTGTGAATCAGGAGCGTGAGACGCTTAGAACCCCAATTCTTGCTCCGGGCTTTGGTTTTCAAGGTGCCAGGCTTGAAGACGCAAAAGCAATTTTCAAGGACCTAAGCAGCGATGTCTTGTACTCAATCTCCAGATCCGCACTTCGGGACGGTATCAAAGGAGTCGGCAAGGCCGTTCAAGAAGATCAAAACACTCTCTACAAAGCCCTAAACCAATAGGCTTAATCCATGACTCGACTCACAGTGATAGCTGGTCCAACAGCCGTAGGTAAAGGCACTGTTGTTCGACACTTGATCGAGTCTCATCCTGAGATACTGCTATCTGTTTCGGCTACAACCAGAACTCCAAGAGCCGGCGAGGTTGATGGCGTTGACTACTTCTTCGTGTCTCACGAAGAGTTTGACCAAATGATCGCCAATAACGAGCTTCTCGAGTACGCGGTAGTCCACCTCAAAAACAAGTACGGAACCCCTAAGGCTCCAGTTGAGAAGGCTTTGGCTGAAGGTAAGCAGATAATCCTTGAGATAGACATTCAAGGTGCTGAGCAGGTAAAGGCCTCAATGCCTGAATGTAACTTGATCTTTATAGCCCCGCCAAGTCTTGAAGAACTCAAGAAACGTCTCGTTGGCAGGGGTACTGAAACCCCTGAAGAGATAGCTATTCGCCTAGAAACCGCTGAAACAGAGCTAGCCTCCCAAGGCTCTTTTGACCATGTGGTCATAAATACTGATGTGGCACAATGTGCCCAAGAGGTCTTAGACTTAATGCAGTCTTCGTGAACCCATCTGGTTCACATGTAATCAAAGGAAAAGTAGTACAAAAATGTCTGAAAAACTCGAAGGTATCGTATCTCCATCAATCGACGCACTTATGTCAAAGAGCGACTCCAAGTACGGGTTGGTAATCTTCGCCGCAAAGCGTGCTCGTCAGATCAACGATTACTACTCAGCACTACACGAGGGTTCATTGTTCGACAACGTAGGCCCACTTGTTGATGCTGCTGTTGACGACAAGCCACTTTCTATCGCAATGCGCGAAATCGTAGAGGGTGCTGTAGTCGCTTCAGAAGCTAAAAACTAATCTGAGTAGCCTTGCGTATTCTCGTAGGGGTAACCGGAGGCATCGCAGCATATAAAGCTGCCGGTGTAATCCGAGGATTTACTGAACTTGGACATACAGTCAAGGTTCTACCAACACAAAACGCCCTGCGCTTTATCGGTGCAACCACTCTCGAGGCACTCTCACACAACACCGTTGATCCTGACCTCTACTCCGACGTTGAATCTGTCAAGCACATTGCGCTGGCTCAAGAAGCAGATTTAGTTGTCGTTGCTCCGGCTACTGCAGCCTTTCTAGCTCGCTACGCCTCTGGTCTAGCTGATGACCTTCTTCTAAACGTTTTACTTGCAACCAAGGCAAAAGTTGTTATCGCTCCAGCAATGCACACAGAGATGTGGATTCATCCGGCGACCTTGGCAAACGTTCAAACACTCAGGTCCAGGGGAGTAGTAGTCATAGAGCCTGCAGTCGGTCGACTAACTGGTGAAGACTCAGGAGCTGGTCGCCTACCGGAGCCCGAAGTTATTGTCGCTCATGCTCTGTCTGCAATCACCAAACAAGATTACGCAGGGAAGAAGATCACCATAGCCGCTGGTGGCACACGTGAACCAATTGATTCGGTTCGCTATGTGGGTAATCGTTCTTCAGGTAAGCAAGGAATTGCTCTAGCTGATGCTGCTTCTGCTCGTGGAGCTTCAGTTACTTTAGTTGCCATCAACATTGATTCTGATCTGTCCAGATTCGCGAACGTGGTTCGGGTTTCCAGCACGGATGAATTGTCATCTGCGTTGAACATAGCCGTATCAAATTCAGATGCAATCTTGATGCCAGCTGCCGTGAGTGACTTTAGGGTGTCAACTCCGATAGTTGGCAAGATGGATCGGGAAGAATCTGAAACGCTTACTCTGGAACTGGTTGCTAATCCGGATTTACTCGCTGGGTTATCTAAACATCGTGCCGACATGAACTTGGATGTGGTCCTAGTTGGCTTTGCTGCTGAAGTTTTAGAACAGGGTGAGGGCACTGACGAGTTGGCTGGGAGAGCAAAGACTAAGTTGACCAAGAAGAGCGTTGACATCATTGTTGCTAATGATGTCTCAAACGGTCAGGTGTTTGACGCAGACGAGAACTCAGCGGTCATAGTGACAGACACTGAACAGCACTTGGCAAGAGGCTCTAAACTCTCAGTTGCTAACAGTATCTTGGATGCTCTCCACAAGTTCTTGAAGTAGTACTCCGCGTTGTGTCGGATAGCAGAGATAAACTTGGCAACATATGAATAACACTAGGTATTTCACATCTGAATCTGTCACTGAGGGTCATCCAGATAAAATCTGTGATCAGATAAGTGATGCAATTCTCGACAACCTCATTGCACAGGACCCTGCATCTCGTGTTGCTGTTGAAACATTAGTAACCACAGGTTTGGTGCACGTGGCAGGTGAAATAACCACAGAAGGTTATGCAGAGATTCCAGACATCGTTCGCAGCAAACTGCTTGATATCGGCTACAACTCGTCTGAGATTGGTTTTGACGGAACTTCCTGTGGCGTGAGTGTCTCTATTGGAAAGCAATCAGCTGATATTGCATTAGGAGTTGACTCATCTCTCGAGGCGTTGTCAGGCAAGGCTGAAGATAACTATGACAATCAAGGTGCGGGAGACCAAGGAATCATGTTTGGCTTCGCTTGTGTTGAAACCAAAGATTTGATGCCGTTACCAATCAAAATCGCTCACTCTCTTTCAGAGCGCCTTGCCAAAGTAAGACACGAAGGTGTTGTTGATTTCCTAAGACCTGATGGAAAGACCCAGGTAACCATCGGTTACGAGGGTGATCGTCCAGTCTCGGTTCAAACTGTTGTTGTTAGCACTCAGCACAATCCTGGTATTTCACATGGTGACATAAGCTCAGCTATTGCTCAATTCGTGATTGCTCCTGTACTTGCAGAATTTGGATTCGACTCTTCGCAAAGCAAGCTATTGATTAATCCCACTGGGAACTTCGTAATCGGAGGGCCGCAAGGTGATGCTGGTTTGACGGGGCGCAAGATCATCATTGATACCTATGGCGGTTACAGTCGTCACGGGGGCGGAGCGTTCAGTGGAAAAGATCCATCAAAAGTGGATAGATCCGCCGCTTACGCTATGCGTTGGGTTGCTAAGAATCTCGTTGCTGCTGGGTTCGCCTCCAAGGCTGAAGTGCAGGTTGCCTATGCAATCGGAGTCGCAAGGCCAGTCGGCGTGTATGTGGAATGCTTTGGCACCAACACTATTGATAATTCCCTTATTGAAAAGGCCGTGTCTGAGGTTTTCGATCTCAGACCACGAGCAATCATTGATTCGCTTGATCTCCTCAGACCAATCTATGGTGCCACTTCAACTTATGGTCACTTCGGTCGAGACTTACCTGAGTTCACTTGGGAGAGAACAAACAAGATTGCTGACTTGCTCACAGCCGCAGGTATGTAATGCCTTTAGTCGCCAAAGTTAGATTCAGCTCTCCACTTCCTCAATTGGATAAAGAGTTTGATTACCTGGTGCCAATTGAACTCTCTTCAACGATCCATTTTGGGCAACTTGTTGAAGTTCCTTTCGGCTCAGGTGGCAAAGCCAAGACTGGCATTGTTTGCGATGTTAGTACTGTCGAGAAGCCTAGAGAGAAATTGCTTTCTCTCAGTTCGATAATTTCGCCATTTATTGTCCTGACAAAGGAACAATTAGAACTTTCCAAAGCTGTAGCTCACAGGCAAGCAGGAACGGTTGGCGAACTCATTGCTGGAGCCGTTCCTAAGAGATTTGTCAGAGTCGAATCTAAGCCTGTTGCCATAGAACCAAAAATGTCTGCAGAATCCGTAATTCTGCCAGATTACTTAGTTGATGCACTCAAGAGTAATTCGAGAATCTACTTTCAGCCGCGACTCTTCGACGGTGGCGCGTTACATGATTGGGCAGCCAACTTTGTCGCAGCTTGTCACGCGGAACTAATTCAAGGAAAGAGTTCACTTGTGGTGCTGCCGGACTATGCGGAACTTGCAAAATTCGAACGTGCGCTCACACAGCTTGGTCTTATAGATATCGCTACCAGGCATTCAAGTGCAGACACTGGTTCAGTTCGTTACGCAAACCACTTAAGGTCGATTGGTTCAATCTCTATAAACTATGGTCTGCGCAGTGCAGCTTTCTCTCCAGCTAAAAATCTGGGAATCATTATTCTCTGGGATGATGGTGACGAATCGCACATTGAGCAGTCATCTCCTTACTGGAATTCACGAGAGGTTCTCCTGCAGCGCGCTGAATTGGAGAAAGTAAAGATTGTTTTGGCGTCTCACTCGCCAAGCACTGAAGTTATCCGTCTTGTTGAAATCAATCATCTTGCACCTCTTATTAGTGAGATAGATGAATCTTCCGTCGTGGTGACGGAACTAACGGATCGCTTAGACTCACAAACCTTTGCGTTGATTAGCAATACTCTCAAGGAAGGAAAACCAGTTCTAGTTCAAATCGCGAATGCTGGATGGGCGAGCGCATTAGTTTGTGTTGGTTGCAAAGAACTTAGAACTTGTTCAAACTGTTCTTCCTCTATCTGGGTGGACCCTTCCGGGAAAATGAGATGCAGGTCTTGTAAGTCAAACATTGAGCAAACCGCTTGCACTTGTGGCAAAACATCTACTCGACCGACCAAGCTCGGTGCATCTGCCTTCACTAGTCAAATGGTTCGAAGTTTTCCCGATGCGAATGTTGTGCATTCCAATGGTGAGAACCGCCTCCTGAACGTAAAGAGTGGGCCTCTATTAGTGGTGGCAACACCTGGGGCTGAGCCAGAGGTTGAAGGAGGCTACGCCTGTGTAGTTCTAGCCGATGCTCCAAGCATGGTTGGTTCACCGAGGCTTAGAGCTTTGGAACAGAGTCTTGGGAAGTGGGCGAATGCTATTTCGCTAGCTAACAAGTCTGCCTCAATTGTTTTTACTGGATTAAAAGGGGACTTGGCAGAACATATGAAGAAGCTATGTTTCTACAATGCTGTAGCCGAGGATTTCCATGATCGAAACGATCTTGGATTACCTCCAGTAACTCGCATAGCGTCGATTACATCTACTAACCAAACTGATCACCAACGACTTGTTGAACTTGTCAGAAGTAAATTGGACTCAGACAAGGTCAGGGAATTAGGTGTTGTTCAAGAGACCACCTTGGTTCTTGATTATTCCTATTCAATTGGCTTAGAGCTAGCGGACTTACTGAAAGATTTGACCCTGAAGCTCTCTGCAACGAGCAAGACCAAGAAACCTGGTGAACGCGTTTATCGCATAAACATGGATGATGGCAAAGTAATCTAGAAGGCGATGAGAATACTTTTTGCTGGAACTCCTTCAACTGCGGCTGATGTCCTTGAAGGCCTTATCTCATCAGGTCACGAGATCGTCGCTGTTCTAACTCGAGAAGATTCTCCAGTGGGGCGAAAGAAGGTTCTCACTCCATCTGCTGTTGCTGAGGTTGCTCTGGCTCATGGCTTGCCAACTATCAAGGCCAACAAAGTCAGTTCGGCAGTGTTAGCTGAAATCTCGCAGTACCAGATCGATTTGGCCATTGTCGTGGCATACGGAGTAATCCTTCGAAGAGAAGCACTGGATGCTATTCCTAATGGATGGTTAAATCTTCACTTCAGCAAACTTCCTCGTTGGCGTGGGGCAGCACCTGTCCAACATGCTATTTGGTCGGGCGATAAGGAAACAGCCGTAACTCTATTCAAAATAGAGGAGGGGCTTGATACCGGACCTGTTTTAGGCTTGGCCGAGTCCGTCATCGAACCAGATGAAACCTCTGGAGAGCTTCTCAAGCGTCTTAGTTCTATTGGCGTTACATTACTCAATCAAGAGTTACCTAGGCTTTACGCTGGTTCATTCAATTTGTCGCAGCAGCAGGGTTCAGTAACCCTAGCTCCAAAGATTCAACGCGTTGACGCTCGAATCAACTTCACCTCCACTTCTAAGAAAGTTGAGAATTTAGTTAGAGCTATGAACCCAGAGCCAATGGCTTGGTGCGAACTAGACGGAGAGCCTCTACGGGTTTTGCGAGCACGATCAGTACAAGGATCTTTCGCCCTAGCACCTGGTGAAGTTCTGGTCCAAGAAGACCTTGTGCTAGTAGGTTGTGGCTCTGAGTCTGCTCTTGAGTTGATCGAGGTTCAACCGGCTTCTAAGACACCAATGACAGCTAAGTCATGGATGAACGGGCAATCGACAAGAGTGGTTCTTTAGTGAGAGTTCCGATTTCATCCAGAAGTGTAGCGCTCGATCTACTGAACAAAGTAACATTCGAGGACGGCTACGCCAATCTAGTTATGCCATCTCTTTTAGAGGAGGCCAAATTGAACACAAGAGACTCTGCTTTAGCTCAGGAGTTAGCGTTCTCAACGATTAGGTGGCAGCTCACCTATGACTTCATTTTGGGGCAGGTAAGTTCTCGGCCTGTAAACGAGATAGATGCTGTAGTGCTGAATGCACTTCGTCTGGGTTGCCATCAACTACTCAAGATGCGAATACCTCCACACGCTGCATTAAATGAAACTGTTAACCTAATTAGGGCAGTTGTCGGTGAGAAAGCGGTTGGCTTCGCAAACGGATGCCTGCGCAGGGTAAGTGAGAAGTCGTTCGATCAATGGATTGACCTTGCAGAGCAGAAAGCGAAGTCAAAGACTGAATTCCTTTCAATCCAATACAGCCATCCTGAATGGATCGTTAGAGCGCTAACTCAATCTCTAACCGTTGACGGAATGGCTGATCAGATTGAAGATCTGCTTGCAACCGATAACCATCCAGCTTTTGTCAATCTTGTGGCACTTCCTGGTCTATCTAACGTTTCCGATTTCACAGATGTACACGCACGCGCAAACACTTTTAGTCCATTCGGATTCTCAATCGAGTCCGGTAATCCAGGCGACATAGCTGAGGTTAGAACGGGACTTGCACGAGTACAGGACGAAGGATCTCAAATAGCCGCAATGGCATTGGTGGCTTTCAAAGATGTTGAGCCTAACGAGAAGTGGCTCGACATGTGCGCTGGCCCTGGCGGCAAGGCGGCGTTACTAGCAGCTCTAGCCAGCGAGTCTAAGGCTCATCTGGTTGCAAACGAAGTGCAGGAGCATAGAGCGAAGCTTGTGGCTAATGCTCTCCGACCATTTAGAGATGTTGAAGTGAGTGTTACAGACGGAAGAACCATTGGAGATCTTCAGCCTGAGACCTATGACCGAATCATTGTTGACGCCCCTTGTAGTGGATTAGGTGCTCTAAGGAGACGCCCTGAAGCGCGTTGGAGAAAGTCCTCTGAGGACCTGAAGACCTTGACCCAGCTGCAATTCGAGCTTCTGGAGAGCGCAAGTAAGGCTTTGAAGAAGGGTGGCTCTTTGCTCTATGTGACATGTTCACCTCATTTATCTGAGACAACAGCAATCATTGACAAGGCTCAAAGGGTCCTGGGATTGAAGGTCTTGGACCTTACAACCCAGCTAAACAGCAAGATCATGGATAACACTTTGCCAACTGGGCGAAAGACAGTTCAGCTTTATACCCATCGTGACAACACAGATTGCATGTTCATGGCCATGCTTACTAAGGACTAGTAGGGAATAGGCTTAACTTATGACAATGAGAATTCAACCGAGCATCCTTAGCGCTGACTTCGTCAATTTCGAAAGCGAGTTTTCGACTATATCGGCAGCGGATGGAATACACGTAGATGTTATGGACGGGCATTTCGTGCCTAACATGACATTTGGTCTCGGTATGGTCAAAAGAATGCAAGAGATTAGCTCTTTGCCGCTTGATGTCCATCTGATGATTGAGAATCCAGAACATTGGGCCGTAATGTATGCAGAAACTGGTGTTTTCTCAACAACTATTCACTTTGAGGCTTCTTCAGACCCTGTGGCAACAGCTAAGGCAATCAAGGCGACAGGATCTCGGGCTGGATTATCTATCAAGCCAAACACGCCGGTTTCTGAGATTCAAGACCTACTTGAGCACTTTGATCAGGTTTTGGTTATGTCTGTAGAGCCTGGCTTTGGGGGGCAATCGTTCATGCCTGCTGCTCTTGAGAAGATTTCTGCGGTTCGTAAGCTTGTCGACTCCAAGAAACTATCTACTTGGATACAGGTGGATGGAGGCATAGATTTAGCCACTATTGCATTGGCAGCATCTGCTGGAGCGGACACTTTCGTTGCAGGTAGCTCGGTTTTCAATAGCGCTGACAGGAATGCAATGATTGACCAACTGCGAAGTGCTGCTCAATCTGCTGTTCCTTCTTTCTAGTTTCACTTGTAAAATACATAAATGAAGACCTTCGAATCTCTATTTGCTGAGATACAAACCAGATCAAGCGCTCAAGCTGCTGAATCCAATACTCGCAACCTCTTGGATCAGGGCGTACATGCCATTGGTAAGAAGGTGGTTGAGGAGGCGGCTGAAGTCTGGATGGCTGCTGAGTATCAATCCAAAGAAGACTTAGCCCTAGAAATAAGCCAACTCATATATCACCTGCAGGTGCTTATGGTCGCTAAGGACATTTCAATCTCAGATCTAGAGGAGCGTTTCTAATGACGATGCTCAGAGTTGCAGTCCCTAACAAGGGGATACTTGCAGAATTCGCCACGGAGATGCTGGCTGAAGCTGGTTACGCTGTTCGCAAAGATAGCAAGACGTTACGAGTTGTGGACGCCAACAACAACATTGAGTTCTTTTACCTAAGACCAAGAGACATCGCTACTTATGTTGGAACAGGTGCTCTGGATCTTGGAATAACAGGACTCGACTTGTTGATGGACAGTCGATCCACTGCTGTGCGAGTTGCAAATCTAAATTTTGGTCAATCTACATTCACTTTCGCTGGTGTAATCGGTGAATTCAAGTCCATCGATGAGATTGCAGGGAAGAGAGTCGCAACTGCATACGGAAACATCGTTGAAGATTATCTAAGAGATAAAAACATCAAGGCTTCTGTCATCCGTCTTGATGGTGCTGTTGAAACAGCAGTCAGTCTTGGTGTCGCAGATCTAATCGCGGATGTTGTGTCAACAGGTAACACTTTGAGGCAAGCAGGTTTGGAACCATTCGGTGAGGTAATCCTTGACTCATCTGCTTACCTGATTGCAAACTCTGCAAGTACTGATAAACACCAAGCACTTCTAAGAAGACTTAATGGTGTTGTGGTTGCTAGAGAGTATGTGATTTTTGATTACGACTGCCCAGCTGAGCTGATTGACAAAGCATCGCAAGTTACGCCAGGTATCGAGTCGCCAACGGTTTCACCGACCAAGGATCCAAACTGGCTAGCTGTCAGAGCTTTAGTACTTCGTAGTGAAACTAATTCAAAGATGGATGAACTTTACGATCTAGGTGCCAGAGCTATTCTCGTAAGTGCTATTCACGCAGCAAGAATATAGTTTTGACTCTCTCAGTACGAATCATCCCTTGCTTAGATGTTAAAGATGGCAGGGTAGTTAAAGGCGTTCAATTCCAAGGTTTGAAAGATATAGGCGACCCTGTCGAGCTTGCGATTAAGTATTACGAGTCCGGTGCCGATGAGATCACATTTCTAGATGTATCAGCCAGCCTCGAAGGCCGCAAAGCAATGCTCGATGTCATCTCTCGCACTGCAGAAGCTATCTTCATACCTCTTACCGTAGGTGGAGGAGTTAGAAAGATTGAGGATGTGGCTAGTTATCTCGATGCAGGGGCTGACAAGGTAAGCATTGGCACCGCAGCAATATCTAACCCAGAACTGATTGAAGAGATTTCCAAGAAGTACGGTGATCAGATCGTCGTCGTTTCATTAGATATTGTTGAGGATCCTGATGCAGCTTCCGGTTACTCACTAACCACCTACGGTGGAACCCAGAGAACTGGAGTGGACGCACTAGCTTGGATCTCAGCAAACCAGGACAAAGGTATTGGGGAGTTACTTGTAAACAGTGTTGACGCCGATGGGACCAAGTCGGGTTTCAACAATGAACTGATCAGCGCCATTCGAAAAGTAACCTCGCTACCACTTATTGCAAGCGGAGGAGCTGGAGTGGCAGCAGATTTCCTGCCAGCAGTACAGGCCGGGGCCAACGCTGTGTTGGCAGCATCCATCTTCCATAGCGGAGCTGTATCAATACAGTCAGTCAAGCAGGAACTAAGTTCCAACGGCGTGAAAGTTAGAATGTAGCAACATGCTTACTCCAGATTTTCAGAACAACACCTTGATACCCGCTATCGTTCAGAACGAGGCCACGGGTCGAGTTCTAATGCTTGCTTACATGAACGCAGAGTCTTTCGAACTTACTAAACAATCAGGTATTTGCCATTTCTGGTCTAGATCGAGACAAGAAATTTGGAAAAAAGGCGAAACATCCGGCAACCATCTTGAAGTGATGTCGATTGAACTTGATTGTGACAGTGATGCAATTTTGATACAAGCTAAACCTGCTGGGCCAAGTTGTCACACAGGTTCTGAATCATGCTTTGATAGCGTGAAGTTGGATCTTGACGGGAGTCAGGATGCCTAGTGCCTACAACGTTTCTAAGAGTGAGTTCTTGGCCCTTTCCAAGATTGGCAACGTAGTTCCTGTTTTCGTGAAGGTCTTTGGAGGAACTGACACACCGGTCGGCATTTACGAAAAACTTTCTGCTGGACGTTCAGGAACGTTTCTTCTCGAATCCGCTGAGCAAGGCGTTTGGTCTAGATACAGCTTTATTGGAGTATCCAGTAGAGCAAGTTTCATAGAAACCGATTCTGAGTTCTTGGTTACCAATAGAGAACTTGCTTTGCCAGATTCAGGCGTTCTTCCAGATCTACCTCTTGAAGCCATTCGATCGATTCAGTCGTCTTGGAAGACCGTTGAACTGCCTGAACTTCCTCCTTTAACCTCTGGTTTAGTAGGACTCTTTTCTTGGGATGTTATTCGCGACATTGAGAATCTACCGTCCGTTCCAGAGCAGGACTACGACAGACCGAAGATCCACCTAGAAATGGTTCAAGACATTATTGTTCTTGATCATTTGACAAGTAGCATTCTCGTTGTTTCGAACATTTATTGCGACAGTCATACAAATTTTGAACTCGCTTATGACGAAGCGACCGTTCGCATCCAGGCTCTCTTGTCAAAGCTTGAAGAGCCAACTCCGCAGTCGCTGTCTTCGTCAACAGAAGTCCAGCAAACCACAAGGACTTCCAGAACAAACCATGATGATTTTCTGTCGGCTATAGATATTGCCAAAGAGCATGTTCGCGCAGGCGATGTCTTTCAGGTTGTCTTATCGCAGAGAATTGATATCGAAGTCAAAGCGCGTCCAATAGATGTTTATCGAGTGCTACGGGCCCTAAACCCATCACCTTATATGTATCTGTTGAACTACTCAGATAACAAAGGTGACTATGCAGTTGTAGGTTCTTCTCCGGAAGCCCTTGTTAAGGTCTCAGGCAGCAAAGTGGTTATGCATCCGATTGCAGGCTCTAGGCCTCGAGGAGCAGATCAAGGTCAGGACGAAGCAAACGCTGAGTCCCTTCTTGCTGATCACAAAGAAAGAGCTGAGCATCTGATGCTTGTCGATCTTGCCCGCAACGATCTGCTCAAAGTCTGCGAACCTTCTTCTGTATCAGTTACACAATTCATGAAGATTGAAAGATTCAGTCATATCATGCACTTGGTCTCAACAGTTGAAGGTCAACTTGCCAGTGGTGAAACACCTATTGATGTTTTCAAGGCTACGTTCCCTGCTGGGACGCTATCTGGTGCTCCAAAGCCACGAGCTCTGGAGATCATCGACGACCTAGAGTCCTCAAACCGAGGTATCTTTGGCGGAGTCGTGGGTTACTTGGACTTTGAGGGCAATGCTGATTTAGCAATCGCGATTAGAACGGCTTTCATCCGTGACGGAGTAGCAAGAGTGCAGGCAGGTGCAGGAATTGTCTTGGATTCAGTGCCCGAGTCTGAATATCTGGAAACAAAAGCCAAAATGTCTGCAGTGGTAGCCTCAATTGACCGTGCCAACGCTCTGTTTGGAAATAAATAGGTCAGTAGCAACCAAGCTACACAAGTCTTGTTAAGATTGGATACGGAAGGGTAAACATGAGCAACCACGAGAACGAACCAGGACACGGAAATTCAGTAGCAGCTTGGTCTGCGGTAATCACTGCAATTGTAGGAGTTACCATCGCCACTTTGGGTGTAGTCCTACCGGAAGGAACCCTAGTTGTTATCGGCTCTGTCCTGACTGTGCTCTCAATCCCAATGGGACCTGTTCTTGCAAAGCTTGGCTACGGCGTCAACCAAACAACCTCAAAGAAATAATGCTTGAGGATCTCTATGCTGGAGCAGAGGCTGATGCTCTTGCCCGGCTAGAGCAAGTTTCTATAGCCCAACTTGAGTCTCTAATCTCAGATGCTGCTGAGCCAATTGACTGCCTAAGTGTCTTTGGCAAGAGTCAAACGATTCAGGTTATCGCTGAGATTAAGAGAGCGAGTCCATCCAAAGGTGACCTCGCACCTATAGCAGATCCAGCAGCGCTAGCAACTACATATCAATCCGCCGGGGCATCTGCCATAAGCGTTCTAACTGAAGAAAGAAAATTCAAGGGGTCTCTGGCTGACCTAATCGCCGTTAGAGCTGCCGTCACAATTCCAGTGCTCCGTAAGGACTTCGTATCAATGGAGCAACAGGTTCTTGAGGCAAGGGCGTATGGAGCAGATCTTGTTTTATTGATTGTGGCTGGCCTAGAGCAAGACAAACTGGTCAAACTAGCGAGGTTTGTTGAGAGCTTTGGGATGACTCCTTTTGTGGAAACACACTCAAGCGATGAAGTAAGTAGGGCTGTTGACTCTGGTGCCAAGTTGATTGGAATCAACGCTAGGGACTTATCTACATTCGAAACCGACCGCAATTTGTTTCAACAACTAGCTGAATCTTTGCCTAGCGATTGCATCGCTGTTGCGGAGTCAGCAGTCAGGAATACTGAAGATGTTTCAGCCTATGCAAAGGCCGGAGCAGACATGGTTCTTGTAGGTGAGGCTCTAGTTACAGGGGATGCTCGTCAGTTATTGGAAGAGTTCACCTCCGTCAAAAAGATTAGACTTTAGAAGATGACCGAGAAAACCCATCTTCAAGACCAGAACGGACCATACTTTGGTGAGTATGGAGGTCGCTTCGTACCTGAGTCACTTATTGCGGCTCTAGATCAACTTGAAGAAACTTATGCAAAAGCCAAAGCAGACCCTTCATTTGCCATGGAGCTTGACGAACTCAACAAAACTTATGTCGGTCGTCCTTCAATCATTACTGAGATCCCTAAGTTCGCTGCTCTCGCTGGAGATATAAGAGTATTTCTAAAGCGCGAAGACCTGAACCACACTGGTTCTCACAAAATCAATAACGTTATAGGCCAGGCACTTCTTGCAAAGCGTATGGGTAAGAAGAGAATCATTGCAGAGACTGGAGCAGGTCAGCATGGAGTAGCTAGCGCAACTGCTGCAGCCCTATTCGGTCTTGAGTGTGTGGTCTACATGGGTGAGGTTGATACCCAAAGACAGGCCCTCAATGTTGCTCGTATGAAACTATTGGGTGCTGAAGTTGTTGCGGTAACTACTGGCTCTAGAACCCTTAAGGATGCCATCAACGAGGCTCTTAGAGACTGGGTCGCTAATGTCGATGACACTCACTACTTACTTGGCACAGTTGCGGGACCGCACCCATTCCCAACAATAGTTAGAGATTTTCACTCTGTAATTGGCAGAGAAGCTCGTCAGCAGATGCTTGACGACTATGGCTTCCTACCTGATGTTGTTACAGCATGTGTTGGTGGTGGATCTAACGCAATTGGTTTATTCCACTCGTTCTTGGACGATGAAAATGTTGCTCTGTGGGGATTCGAAGCAGCAGGTGAAGGCATGGACACTATGAGACATGCTGCCACTCTTAGCAAAGGCAAAGTGGGAGTGTTGCATGGAGCGAAGAGTTACATGCTTCAAGACGAAGATGGCCAGACCATCGAGAGCCATTCGATTTCAGCAGGTCTTGATTACCCAGGTGTTGGGCCTGAGCACTCTTGGCTAAAAGATCTAAACAGAGCTCAGTATTTTGGCATCAGTGATGACGAGGCAATGCAGGCTTTGAAAGCCCTCTCACAAACCGAAGGAATCATTCCTGCCATTGAAACTGCTCACGCTCTCGCGGGAGTAATCAAGTATGGTTCTACTCTCGCTCCTGGTTCGACCGTTCTTCTGAATCTCAGTGGTCGTGGAGACAAAGACATGGAAACCGTCGGCAGATACTTTGGATTCTTAGAGTAACCAGATGAGCAAGACTGAAGAACTTCTACACACCCTCGAGCAAGAGGGTAAACCCGCCCTAATCGGTTACTTCCCAGCTGGTTACCCAACCGTCGCTGATTCTGTTGAAGCCTGTGTAGCAATGTGTGAGTCGGGAATCGACATCCTAGAACTAGGTGTTCCTTATAGTGACCCTGTTATGGATGGGCTAGTAATTCAAGTTGCTACTGAGCAGGCTCTAACTAACGGATTCAAGTTGAGCATGTTCTTTGACTTGCTAAGAGAGATAACCTCAAGAGTTTCTACTCCAGTACTTGTCATGAGCTATTGGAATCCGATTATGCAATACGGCGTTGAGAGATTTGCAAGAGATTTGAAGGCCGCAGGAGGGGCAGGATTGATTACTCCTGACCTCATTCCTGATGAAGCAGCTGATTGGATACGCTTCTCGGATGAATTAGAACTCGACAGAGTTTTCATGGCAACACCGTCTTCATCTCAGGCTCGTCTAGATCAAGTCGCTCGATTGAGCAGAGGATTCATCTACGCAGTCTCAACTATGGGAATAACTGGAGCAAGAGAAGATTTAGATGCGAAGGCTCGAAGCGTTGTTTCTGGCGTGAAGAGCACGAAAACGGAAGTTCCTGTTTGTGTTGGTATCGGTATCTCCACAGCAGAACAGGTTACCGAAGTTAATTCCTATGCAGATGGTGCAATTGTGGGAAGCGTTTTTATCAAGGCTTATCGCGATGGCGGAATCGAAGAACTAAAGAAGACAGTCAAACAATTAAAAGGTGGTAACTAAGTGTCGTTCCTCTATGCAATTCCTTCACCAACGATCTCGACGATTCAGCTTGGACCATTAGTCATCCACTTCTACGCACTGTTTATCCTTGCTGGAATCATTGTTGCCGTTGTTATAACAGCGGGCCGAATGAAAGCAAGAGGAATGGAACCAGGATTGGCAATTGACATTGCTATCTGGGCTGTCCCGATGGGAATCATTGGCGGACGACTATTCCATGTTGCCACTCACTTGAATGACTACTTTGGTGAAGGTAAGGACTGGACTGCGATGTTCAGACTTTGGGAGGGTGGCCTTGCTATCTATGGAGCCATCATCCTTGGTTCTGTTGGTGCATACATTGCATGTCAAGTTGACATCAAACCTCTAAAGATTGAATCAGCAGGAATTAGATTCCTAAGCTTCGCTGACGCATTGGTACCAGGATTGCTAGCTGCTCAAGCTCTCGGACGTTGGGGTAACTACTTCAACCAGGAGTTGTTTGGTGCTCCAACGGATCTACCATGGGGAATCCTCATTCCTTCAGACAACGATAGTTACCCAAAGGGTCTCCCGGACGGCTTAGCTTTTCACCCAACCTTCCTGTATGAATCACTTTGGTCACTTCTGGGTATAGCGGTGCTTTTGCTTCTAGAGAGACGATTCAACCTTCGTTGGGGTCGTATGTTTGCCGCGTACCTAATGTGGTACTCAGTCGGACGGTTCTTCGTGGAGTCAATTCGTCTAGATCCAAGCGATGTATTCTTCGGCCTTAGAACTAACCAGATTTCGGCCCTAGCCGGTATCTTGGTCGGTTTGGCCTTATTCATGATTCAAAGGTCTAGACACACTGGCGTGGAAACTACTGGGTATCTACCAGGCCGTTTCAACAAGCAGCTAGCCCAAGAATCAAGCCCTGAAGGAGCTACAGAGCCGTCCGAAGTCGAGCAAAACAGCGATGTTAAGGCCACTGAAGTAGGATTGACCGAGTCAACGGAAAAGAAATAGACTCTTTCCACCCCTAGGGCCATTGCCGTCCCCATCACACTTTTGAATGGAGTACGTCATGTCTGGTCAGTCGCCGTTTGAGCGGTTCAACACCGCTCCTGCTGCAACAGGCTTATACGACCCTGCCCGCGATAAAGATGCCTGTGGTTTGGCCATGGTCGCTACTTTGCGAGGAACACCAGGTCACGACATCATTGAGACCGCTCTTAATGCCCTTCGTAATCTAGAACACCGTGGAGCCGTGGGCTCGGATGCTGGTACCGGAGACGGTGCTGGAATAATCACTCAAATTCCTGACAGCTTCTTTAGATCTGTTGTTGATTTCGAACTACCAACTCAAGGTTCGTACGGTGCAGGATTAGTTTTTCTGGACATTGAAGATGACTACAGAAGCTTTGAAGCGTCTTTTGCGAAATTGGCCACCGACAGGGGATTGAAGCTTCTAGGTTTCAGAATCGTGCCTACTAGACCAGACGTACTGGGTGATCTTGCTAGAGAAGCAATGCCTCAGATTGTTCAGGTGTTTGTCTCTTCGGAAAAGAAGCTGAGCGAAGAAGAGTTAGAACGTGAGCTTTACTTCCTAAGGAAGAGATCAGAACGAGAACTATCTGTTTATCACCCTTCTCTTTCTGCGAAGACAATTGTTTATAAGGGAATGGTCACAACCCTTCAGCTTGAACCTTTCTTCCCTGACCTAAGTGATGAGAAGTTCGAATCGAAGTTGGCTCTTGTGCACTCTAGATTCTCAACCAACACTTTCCCTTCTTGGCCGCTCGCACATCCATTCAGAATGATTGCTCACAATGGTGAGATCAACACAGTCAAGGGAAACAGAAACTGGATGAAGGCAAGAGAGTCTCGTCTTGAATCTCCAGCTCTTAAGGACATTGATCAGCTGAAGCCAATCATTACTCCTGGTGGTAGCGACTCAGCCTCCTTTGATGAAGTGCTTGAACTTCTTGTTCAGTCAGGACGTTCATTACCTCACGCAATGATGATGATGATTCCTGAAGCTTGGGAAAAGCAGACTGACATGGATCCTCAACTAAGAGATTTCTATGAGTATCACTCAATGCTGATGGAACCATGGGATGGACCAGCTGCTGTTATATTCACTGATGGCAACCTGGTCGGAGCAACTCTTGACCGTAATGGTCTTCGTCCAGGAAGATACATCGTCACCGAAGATGGTCTTGTTGTCTTAGCTTCAGAAATTGGTGTTGTTGACATCGAACCTAGTCGCATCGTTCGTAAGGGAAGACTGCAGCCAGGTCGTATGTTCTTGGCTGACACTGCAACTGGTCGCCTCATTGATGACTCGGAAATCAAAGCAGAAATCGCTGCCGCTGAACCGTGGGGTAAGTGGCTTGAAGAGAACCGCATTAACCTGAAGGATCTTCCTGAGCGTGAGCACGTTGCCTATACAAAGAGTTCTGTTGGCAGACGTCAGAGAACCTTCGGTTACACAGAGGAAGACCTCAGAATCCTTGTTGCGCCAATTGCCAAAGTTGGAGCAGAGCCTCTAGGTGCAATGGGTTCCGATACACCAATCGCAGCCCTGAGCGACAGACCAAGACTGCTGTTTGATTACTTTATTCAACAGTTCGCTCAGGTAACAAACCCTCCTCTAGATAGCATCCGAGAAGAGATTGTTACCTCTCTTGGTGTGGGAATTGGTCCAGAGCAGAACTTACTCTCTGCAACACCTGAGCACGCCCAGATGGTTATTCTCGATTTCCCAGTACTGACGAATGATGAAATTTCAAAGATCAAGTTCGCAGAAGATTCCGGTATCGGAAAATCACACATTGTAAAGGGTCTTTTCAGAGTGGATGAGGGAGCTGAAGCTCTTGTTCAAAGACTCAAGGACATCTGCAGTGAACTAGATGATGCTGTAGCTGATGGTTGTAGATTCGTGGTTGTTTCTGACCGAGACAGCAACAGGGAACTTGCTCCGATCCCTTCCTTACTTCTAACTTCAGCTGTTCACCATCATCTGATTCGAACAGGTAACAGAACCAAGGTTGGTCTGGTTGTTGAAGCAGGTGATGTGAGAGAAGTGCATCACGTCGCTGCTTTGATTGGCTACGGAGCTGCAGCTATAAACCCATACCTTGCAATCGAATCTGTAGAACTTATGGTTCGCAATGGAACTATTCAGGGTGTGACTATCGAGCAGGCAACAAAGAACATAATCAAGGGCCTTGGTAAAGGTGTACTTAAGATCATGTCGAAGATGGGTATCTCAACTGTTTCCTCTTACTCAGGAGCTCAGTGTTTCGAAGCCATTGGATTGAGTCAAGAATTTGTTGATGCCTACTTCACTGGAACTACAAGCCAGCTAGGCGGTATCGGAATCGAGGTAATCGTTGAAGAGATTACTACTCGTCACTCAAGTGCATATCCAATTGAACGAGCTATCAGGCCACATGAGCAATTAGAAGTTGGTGGCGAGTATCAATGGCGTAGAGAAGGCCCACCGCATCTTTTCAACCCAGAGACAATCTTCAAGTTGCAGCACGCGACTAAGACTAAGCGTTTCGACATCTTTAGGCAGTACACAAAGCTCATTGATGATCAAGCTGAGCAGCTAATGACTCTTAGAGGACTTTTCCTTCTTAGAGAAGGTGTGAGACCTGCTGTCCCAATCAGTGAAGTGGAGCCAGCAACTGAAATCGTAAAGAGATTCTCAACAGGAGCAATGTCATATGGTTCTATCTCACCTGAAGCCCACGAAACACTAGCAATTGCTATGAACATGATCGGTGCCAAGTCAAACACCGGTGAAGGTGGAGAAGAAGTTGGTCGACTTCTAGACCCAGCTCGACGAAGCGCTATCAAGCAAGTAGCCTCTGGTCGCTTTGGTGTTACAAGCATGTATCTAACTCATGCAGACGATATTCAGATCAAGATGGCTCAGGGAGCTAAACCTGGGGAAGGTGGACAACTACCGCCAAACAAGGTTTATCCGTGGATTGCAAACATACGACATTCAACTCCTGGAGTTGGTCTTATTTCTCCACCACCTCATCACGACATTTATTCGATTGAAGATCTAAAGCAACTTATATTCGATCTAAAGCGAGCTAACTCAAGCGCAAGAGTGCATGTGAAGCTTGTTAGCCAGGTTGGTATCGGAACTGTAGCTGCAGGTGTTGCTAAAGCTAAGGCCGATGTGATTCTAGTTTCTGGTCACGATGGTGGTACAGGTGCTTCTCCACTGAACTCTTTGAAGCACGCCGGAACACCTTGGGAACTAGGTCTTGCTGAAACTCAACAGACACTTATGGTCAATGGTCTAAGAGATAGAGTCTCTGTCCAAGTTGATGGACAAATGAAGACCGGACGAGACGTAGTAATTGCAGCTCTACTCGGAGCTGAAGAGTTTGGTTTTGCCACTGCACCACTAGTTGTTTCAGGTTGTGTAATGATGCGCGTATGTCATCTAGACACCTGTCCCGTTGGTGTGGCAACACAGAACCCTGACCTGAGAGCTAGGTTCACAGGTCAAGCCGAGCACGTAGTTAACTTCTTTATGTTCTTAGCTGAAGAAGTTCGAGAGTATCTAGCTGCTCTTGGATTCAGATCTTTAGATGAAGCCATCGGTCATAGTGAACTACTGGATGCCAACAGAGCGATTAGTCACTGGAAAGCTGACGGGTTAGACCTGACTCCGATTTTGTCTGCACCTAAGCCAAACACAGGACCACTTCGTCGATTCACTTACCAAGACCACGAGTTGGAGAAGCACTTCGACCACCAGCTAATCAAGTTAAGCACTTCAGCACTCGAAGACGCTCAGCAGGTAATCATTGATCTTCCAATCAACAACACAGCTCAAGCAGTTGGAACCATGCTTGGGCATGAAGTTACCAAGAGATATGGGGCTGCTGGACTAGCTGAAGCAACAATTGACATTCGCGTATCTGGTTCAGCTGGTCAATCTTTTGGTGCTTTCATTCCTAGCGGAATCAAATTGACAATTTCTGGAGACTCTAACGACTACGTCGGAAAAGGTTTGTCTGGTGGTCTGATTGTTGTGAAGCCATCAGAGAGTTCTGTATTCCCAGCTGATCAGAACGTAATCGCTGGAAACGTCATTGGGTATGGTGCGACTAGCGGAAGTATGTTCTTGAGTGGAATTGTTGGAGAAAGATTCCTGGTAAGAAACTCTGGTGCAACAGCTGTAGTTGAAGGTGTGGGAGATCACGGTCTTGAGTACATGACTGGCGGAACTGCTCTGATTCTAGGTAGAACTGGCAAGAACTTTGCCGCGGGTATGTCTGGTGGAGTTGCCTACGTATACAAACTGCGAGCTGATCTTGTGAATCACAGCGCGTTGACTGACGGAGAAATTGATCTCCTTCCTCTTGATGACGTTGATGCTGCTGCAGTTGAAGCTCTTCTTGAGAGACACTTGCTTGAGACAGGTTCGAAGCTAGCTTCCACATTGCTAGAAAGTTTCAGTGAGGCACAAAAGCATTTCACCAAGGTTTTGCCAAGAGACTATGCGAACGTGAAGAAGATTCAGGCAGCTGCAACTCTCAACGGTGAAGATCTTGATGGAAGCGAAGTTTGGAAGAGAATCTTGGAGGTGAGCGTCAATGGGAGATCCTAGAGGCTTTCTAAAAGTAACTGAGCGAGAGACAGCAAAGAGAAGACTCATCGAAGTTCGTATCAAGGACTGGAAAGAGGTCTACGAGCCTACTGATCCTGCGGTCTTGAAGAACCAAGCTGGAAGATGCATGGATTGCGGTATTGCGTTCTGCCACCACGGATGTCCACTGGGGAATCTGATTCCAGAATGGAATGATCTAACCTGGCGTCAAGATGGTAAATCAGCAATTGAACGTCTGCATGCAACTAACAACTTCCCAGAATTCACCGGAAAGCTTTGTCCTGCTCCTTGCGAGAGTTCATGCGTTCTTGGCATAAACCAACCAGCTGTAACAATTAAAGAGATTGAAGCTTCAATCATTGAGCAAGCGTTCGACAAGGGTTGGGTAGAAGCTCACGCACCAGAACGTATGACTGGTAAGACTGTCGCGATTGTTGGTTCTGGTCCTGCTGGTTTGGCGGCTGCTCAACAACTAACAAGAGCTGGTCACACAGTCGCCGTTTATGAAAAAGATGATCAAATCGGCGGACTACTTCGCTACGGTATTCCTGATTTCAAGATGGAGAAGTATCACATTGATCGCCGCTTGGAGCAGATGGAAGCGGAAGGTACGAGATTTAGAACTGGTGTTTCTATTGGAACCGACATCAGCTGGGACGACCTTTTCAGAAGATACGAAGCTGTCCTAGTAGCTACTGGAGCTCCTAGACCTAGAGATCTTGACGTTGAAGGTCGAGATCTTGATGGTGTTCACTTTGCAATGGATTACCTAACTCAGGCCAACAAGGTGGTCTCAGGACTCGAAGTTGAGAACCAAACACTCGCCACAGGCAAGAAGGTAATCATCCTGGGTGGCGGTGACACTGGAGCAGACTGCTTGGGAACTGCCACACGTCAAGGCGCTGTGTCTGTAACCACGCTTGCAATCGGCAATCAACCTCCAGCTGAGAGATCTGAAAACCAGCCGTGGCCTACCTTCCCTAACCTCTTTGAAGTAGCTAGCGCACACGAAGAGTTTGGTGAGCGCAAATATCTAGCCAACACAGTTCGCTTTGTCGGAGAGAACGGAAAAGTCACAGGTATTGAAGTTGCGGAAACAGAATTTATTGACGGTAGAAGAGTTCCAAAGTCAGGAACAGAGACCATCATTGAGGCGGATCTAGTCCTGCTGGCACTTGGCTTTACAGGTCCCGAGTCAAACATTTCTGTTGATTCCACCTCGGTTGAAACAGATGAAAAGTCCAACCTGGCTAGAAACCAAAAATACGCAACCAACATTGATGGCGTGTTCGTTGCTGGAGATGCTGGCAGGGGAGCAAGCCTGATTGTTTGGGCAATTGCTGAGGGAAGAGCAGCAGCAGCTGCAATTGATGAGTACCTAGAAGGATCAACTTCTCTTCCGGCACCAGTCAAACCGACCGACACAGGAATTCACGCCTAACCCTTCGGTAGGCTTGTAACGATAAAGCAATAACAAAAAGGAAAATATGAGACGCGCGAAAATCATTGCGACCCTAGGCCCAGCAGTTTCAACCTATGAATCAATTAGAGCAATTGTTGAAGCGGGTGTAGATGTAGCTCGTATGAACCTGAGCCATGGAAGCTACGAGGTGCACGAAGGTGTCTACAATCTAGTACGCAAGGTTGCGGCTGACTTGAACAAGCCAATCGGCATCTTTGTTGACCTTCAAGGCCCAAAGATCCGTTTGGGAAGATTTGCTGATGGTCCTGTGACGCTAGTCAAAGGTGCCACCTTCACAATCACTATTGAGGACATCCAGGGTGATGTAAACATTTGTTCAACTACCTTCAAGGGTTTGCCTGGTGACGTTAAGGTAGGAGACGTTCTACTAATTGACGACGGAAAAGTTGGTCTACGAGCGACTGCTGTTGATGACAAGTCTGTAACCACTGTTGTTGAAGTGGCTGGTGTAATTAGCAACAACAAGGGAATTAACCTTCCAGGAGTTGCAGTAAACGTTCCAGCACTAAGCGAGAAGGATGAAGACGATCTTCGCTGGGGTATTCGCCTCGGTGTCGACATGATTGCATTGTCTTTTGTTAGAAATGCCTCAGACATCGTTCGTGTCCACGAAATCATGAAAGAAGAAGGTAAGTTCCTTCCGGTTATTGCAAAGATTGAAAAGCCTCAGGCTGTTGAAGCTCTTGAAGAGATCATCGATGCATTCGACGGTGTCATGGTCGCCCGTGGAGATCTAGGTGTTGAACTTCCGTTCTGGCAGGTTCCTCTCGTGCAGAAGCGTGCTATTGAACTTTCTAGAAGATGGGCTAAGCCAGTAATCGTTGCCACTCAAATGCTTGAGTCAATGATCACCGCTTCTAGACCAACTAGAGCTGAAGCAAGCGATGTGGCCAATGCTGTACTTGACGGTGCAGATTGCCTAATGCTTTCTGGAGAAACATCTGTTGGTGAATTCCCAGTTGAGACTGTTGCAGCTATGGCAAGCATCATTGAATCAACAGAAGATAACGGATTGAGCCGAATTCCACCTCTTGGTACAAAGCCACACACTCATGGTGGAGCGGTTACATTAGCTGCAGCCGAGATTGCAGAACTTCTAGGTTCTAAGTTCATCTGTGTCTTTACTGAAAGCGGAGATTCTCTTCGACGTGTTTCTCGTCTGCGTCACGAGATTCCAACGATTGCCTTCACACCTTCAGAAGAGACCCAGCGCCGTCTATCTCTAGTTTGGGGATCTAACGTGCACTTGGTGCAAGAAGTCACTCATACCGATGAAATGATGCACCAGGTCGATGAAATCTTACTTGGCAAAGGCATAGCAAAGATCGGCGATGAAGTTGTTGTCGTAGCTGGTTCACCTCCTGGGATTCCAGGCTCAACGAACTCTCTCAGAGTTCATCGTGTTGGCGATGCAATCAATGGAGCAGCTCCGGCTTACGCCAGATAGAGAAAAACCCCCAATTTATTTTGGGGGTTTTCTTATTTGGTGCCGAAGGTGGGAGTCGAACCCACACGCCCTTTCGAGCAAAGCATTTTGAGTGCTCCGCGTCTGCCATTTCGCCACTTCGGCAAGTAACGATAAAAAGTCTAAACCATTCCTAAGAATTCTGTTTGTCGGGAGTAACCTAGACGTATGAATGAACTCGTCCGGCCAAGCGTTATCGTTGCTGAGGACGAGGCAATTATCCGCTTGGATATCGTCGAGACCTTGAAAGAATCTGGATTTGATGTAATTGGTCAAGCTGGCGATGGGGCAGAGGCAGTTAGATTAGCCCTCGAGCTAAAGCCACAGCTTGTTCTTATGGACATCAAGATGCCAGGAACTGACGGGCTTCAAGCCGCGGAAATCCTGAAGGAACACAAATTGCCAGTTGTGCTTCTTACCGCTTTCAGTTCACCAGAGTTAGTTGAGCGAGCAAGTGAAGCTGGGGTGTATAGCTATGTAGTCAAACCCTTTAATCCAAGTAACTTAATTCCTGCTTTAAGGATTGCCCTTTCATTGCACGAGAGAATGTCAACAGCTGCCAATGAACTAGATGAGATGAACGAGAAGTTAGAGACGAGAAAACTAGTCGATAGAGCCAAGGGTTTACTGACTGAGAAGATGAAGTTAAATGAGCCAGAGGCTTTTAGATGGATCCAGAAAGCTTCTATGGACAGAAGGCTTTCGATGAAGCAGGTAGCTCTGACGGTTATTGAACAACTAGCTGAGAAACCTTAGCGATTATCCCTTAGGAAATTAGTAATTCTTACAGTCGAAAGCCTGTTGCCCTGATCGTCTTCCACTGCAACCTCATGCGTTGCCAAGTTCTTACCAATACTCACTGCTTTGGCTGTAGCCCTAATCACGCCTTCTCGAGCACTCTTGGTATGTGAAGCATTGATCTCAATGCCAACTGCATGCTTGTTTGGACCCGCCGCAATGGTTGCACACATGCTTCCCAGGGTTTCAGCTAGAACTACATAGGCTCCACCATGAACTAATCCAAGCGGCTGGGTGTTTCCCTCCGCTGGCATGACGGCCACTCCGTGAGTTCCGTCTAGGGCTAGTATCTTGATCCCCATCTTGTCAGCGAGTTCGCCTAGACCACGCTTTTCTATCCAGGCTGCTATTTCTGGAGTCATTTCAGAAGACATAAATTCCTATTAGCCCTGTTAGCGGATGTTTGAGACTGGTCAAGTTAGGCTATGTCAATGACCAAGAACAAGCCTACTCTTTTGCTAATAGATGGTCACTCTTTGGCCTTCAGGGCGTTCTATGCCCTGAGTCCCGATGCATTCAAGACACCAGACGGTCAGCACACCAATGCTGTTCATGGTTTCATCTCAATGATGTTGAACATTCTGCAGAACGAGAAGCCAACACACTTAGCCGTAGCTTTTGATCTATCCAGACATTCCTTCAGAACAGAAGAGTACCCAGAGTACAAGGGGACTAGGGGCGAGTCTCCACCCGAGTTCAATGGTCAAACTGAACTGCTAAGAGATGCACTAGCTGCTATGAACATTCTCACTCTTACCCGTGAGAACTATGAAGCCGATGACGTAATTGCCAGCCTTGCTGATCAAGGTGCAGCAGCTGGATATCGAGTACTAATTGTTTCTGGTGACAGAGACACTTTCCAGTTGATTCAGGACGATGTGACAATTCTTTATCCAGTCAAAGGCGTAATGAACCTTGCCCGTATGAACGACGAAGCAGTGTTGGCTAAGTATGGAATTCATGCAAAGCAATATCCAGATCTAGCTGCTCTCGTAGGTGAAACTTCAGATAACCTACCTGGTATTCCAGGCGTTGGTCCAAAGACTGCAGCTAAGTGGCTTCAACAGTATGGCGACCTAGCTGGTGTGCTTGCAGCAGAGAACGACATCTCTGGAAAAGTTGGAGAATCACTTAGAGAGCATCGCGAGTTAGCTATTCGGAACAGAAGACTCAATCATCTCGTTAGAGATTTGGATTGCGGCTACAGCTTCGACGCATTCGCTATGGGGCCAGTTGATGAACGTGCCGTGCGTGATTCCTTTGCCAAGATGCATTTTAGATCTCTGCTTGAACGTGTACTTCGAGCACTTGGGGTTGCTGAAGGAACTTCTAGCGCTCCAGTGGCTACCTCAACTGAAGCATCTGAAGCTGTTGAAGAAGAGATAAGCAAGGTAGACCTTGTCCTTCCCAAAGAGCCAAAGAGCAAAGCTGATGCGTTAGCAAAGATTTATGCCTCTGCTAATCCAAGCTCAGTGTTCTTCTACTTCGGCGACGAAAGTATTCTCGGAGCAGGTGTTGCAAATCAAAGCATCAGAGCATCTCTTTCAGCCAAAGAGTTCGATAAGGACTTTTATTCCTGGCTTGCCTCGGGTCAACCAAAAATCGTTTTCGACGTCAAAGCCGCGGAAAGAGCACTCCTTAATGCAGGCAAGAAGCTATCGGGTGTAGCAGATGACCCAATGTTGATGGCTTACATTGACAATCCACTAAGAAGAGGTTTCTCAGCGGAAGATCTGATTGCTGAGTATCTCGGTGTGCAGCTAGATACAGAAGCTGAAGATGAGATAGTTCAACCTGAAAAGGATCTTTCAGCTATCGCCTGGTATGTCTTCCAACTCAACCAAGCTCTTACCTCTGTCCTTAGCAAATCAAACCAAACTAATGTCTATAGAGAAGTGGAATTGGCAGCAAGCAATCCGCTGGCCAAGATGGAACACACAGGAATCACCCTTGACACTGATGGCATGAGCAAGTTGGTTAAGAAGCTTGATAAGGAAATCGCCACGATTGCCTCCGAGTGTTACGAAATTATCGGCAAAGAAATAAACCTTGCTTCTCCTAAACAGCTGCAAACAGTGTTGTTTGAAGATCTAGGTATGGAGGGCACTAGCAAGGTCAAGACTGGTTTCTCTACTAACGCTGAAGCTCTGACTACACTCTTTGAACAGAATGGGCATCCCTTCCTTGAGAAACTTTTGGCTCATCGAGAAGTGACAAAGATTCGTCAGATTGTTGAGACCATATCTAAGGCTGTGGGTCCTGACCAGAGAATTCACACAACTTATGTTCAAACTGGAACTTCAACTGGTCGTTTGTCTTCAGAGAACCCAAATCTTCAAAACATTCCGGTTAGAAGCGACAGAGGAAGACTCATCAGAGATGCTTTTATCGTTGGAGAAGATTTTGAGACGCTACTAACTGCTGATTACTCACAAATTGAAATGAGAATCCTGGCTCACCTCAGTCAGGATGAAGGACTGATTGAAGCCTTCAAATCTGGCGAGGACCTTCACAAGTTTGTTGGTTCAAGAATCTATGGTGTTCCACCAGCAGAAGTAACTGGAGCTATGAGATCCAAGGTCAAGGCCATGTCTTATGGTCTTGTTTACGGTTTGAGTGAATACGGTTTAGCAAAGCAACTTAGAATCACGAATGCCGATGCTAAGCAACTGATGTCTGATTACTTCGATCGCTTCGGTGGTGTTAGAAGATACCTGAGCGAAGTAGTTGAAGAAGCCAAAGACCGTGGCTACACAGAAACAATTGCTGGCAGAAGACGTCCATTCCCAGATCTAAAGAGCAAGATCTTTGCGGTGAAGGAAAACGCCCGACGAGCAGCATTGAACGCTCCTATTCAGGGAACCGCTGCTGACATCATGAAGACAGCAATGATCAATGTGGACAGGGCGTTGGTAAGTGCCAAGGTAAAGAGTCGAATCCTTCTCCAAGTGCACGACGAATTGGTTATCGAAGTTGCCAAGGGAGAATTAGCCAAAGTCCAGGAGCTTGTGATCAAGGGCATGAACGAGGCAGCTGAACTTCTTGTGCCTTTGGAAGTAAGCGTTGGAGTAGGCAAGAGCTGGGATGAGGCCGCCCACTAATGGCTAAGAGAACTTGTACTGTCGGTCCAGAAGTTGGCCTACATGCTAGGCCAGCGGCTGATTTCGTGCGTTTAGCAAGCCTTAGCAACCACAGTGTGACGGTTATGAACAGATTAGGCAAGAAAGCAGCTGGTAACAGCATTCTGGCTATCTTGAGCCTTGGAGCTAAGCATGGGGAAGAGCTCACCATTGAGGTTGAAGGTCCTGACGAGGAGAACGTGCTCGAGGGTCTAATCCGCGTTGTTTCGGGCGACAACACCGTATAGACTTTCCAAAGGTCTGAATTTAGACCTAAACAAACCCAGTCCAAGTTCAATTGCTGTGAGTTGCTACGTCCGTAGTTTTCAAATGGTGATTGGCCCGAGTAAAAATAAGATCGAGACAACCTCTCTATGACAAGTAGCACCAACAAAGCTCCTAAGCAGGTAGCAGTAAACGACATCGGTTCAGCAGAAGAATTACTAGCAGAAATCGAAAAAACCCTAAAATCTTTCAACGACGGCGATCTAATCGCAGGTATCGTTGTCAAGATTGACCGCGACGAGGTTCTACTCGACGTTGGTTACAAGACCGAAGGTGTTATTCCTTCACGTGAACTATCAATCAGACATGATGCAGCCCCAGGCGACATCGTTGCTGTTGGTGATTCAATCGAGGCCCTTGTTCTTCAGAAAGAAGACAAAGAAGGCCGCCTAATTCTTTCCAAGAAGCGTGCTCAGTACGAGCGTGCGTGGGGCGATGTAGAAAAGATTAAGGAAACTGATGGCGTCGTTACCGGTTTGGTAATCGAGGTTGTTAAGGGTGGACTTATCGTTGACATCGGTCTTCGTGGATTCCTTCCTGCTTCACTAATTGAACTTCGTCGTGTTCGCGATCTAAGTCCTTACCTTGGTCAAAATGTTGACGCAAAGATTTTGGAACTAGACAAGAACCGCAACAACGTTGTTCTTTCTCGCAGAGCTCTTCTAGAAGAGTCTCAGTCTGCTAACCGCAGCACATTCCTTGCTGACCTTGCTAAGGGACAGATTCGTACAGGTGTTGTTTCATCTATCGTAAACTTTGGTGCGTTTATCGACCTTGGTGGTGTTGATGGTCTTGTTCACGTAAGCGAGCTTTCATGGAAGCACATTGAGCACGCCAGCGAAGTTGTTGAGATCGGTCAGGAAGTTACTGTTGAGGTTCTAGAAGTTGACCAGGACAGAGAGCGTGTTTCACTTTCTCTAAAGGCAACTCAGGAAGACCCATGGCAGGTATTTGCGAGATCACACGCAATCGGTCAGTATGCACCAGGAAAGGTCACAAAGATCGTTCCATTCGGTGCATTCGTACGTGTTGCAGATGGCATTGAAGGCCTAGTTCACATCAGTGAGCTATCAGCTAAGCACATCGATCTTGCGAGCCAGGTTGTCACCGTTAACCAAGACGTATTCGTCAAGGTTATTGACATCGACCTAGAGCGTCGCCGTATCTCTCTATCTCTAAAGCAGGCTACTGAAGAAGTAAACCCAGAGGGTACTGACTTCAACCCAGCTCTTTATGGATTGGCTACTGACTTCGATGACCAGGGTAACTACAAGTACCCAGAAGGTTTCGACTCAGCTACTAGCGAATGGAAGCCTGGCTTCGAAGACGCTAAGGCTAAGTGGGAGAAGGAATACGCTGAAGCTAACGCACGCTGGGAAGAGCACAAGAAGCAGGTTAAGGCAGCTAACGAGCTTGCAGCAACCCTTCCTGATGCAAAGCCAGAAGTACAGGCAAGCACAACCACTTCATCTTCATCTGAAGGATCAACAGCATCAGAAGGAACTCTCTCTGATGATGAGGCTCTATCAGCACTGCGTGACAAGCTAAACAGCGCAGAATAATTAGAAGTACTAAGACGGGTTGGGCTAAGGCTCGACCCGTCTTTGCTTTAACGACAAGTTAGGCTTAGAGCATGTTCTTGATTGGTCTTACCGGAGGCATTGCAGCAGGCAAGACAACTGTTGCTGCCCATTGGGTGTCTCTAGGAGGCATCGAGATTGATGCGGACAAGCTCGCTAGAGAAGTCGTAGAACCTGGCACAAAAGGTCTAAAGCAGATTAGAGAGGTATTTGGAGAATCCGTTTTCAACTCAGAGGGTTCTCTAGATCGGCAGAAACTTGGCGAGATCATCTTCAGTGATGCCAACGAGCGTGCAGCACTAGAAGAGATTGTTCATCCCTTGGTTAGACAGAGAGCAAGTGAGCTGCTTGCTGAGCTCCCCGAGAACTCAATGGGTATCTATACAGTTCCACTGCTAGTTGAAGCTAACGTGTCTTTGCCGTTTGATGTGATCGTGAGCGTAGAAGCTCCCGAAGCAGACAGGGTCAAACGATTGGTTTCAAGTAGGGGAATGAGCTCAGAACAAGCCCTTGCTCGCATCAAGTCTCAGGCTTCAGCTATTGAAAGAACTGCGGCTGCAGATTACATATTGAACTCAAACCAACCACTACCTGCCTTACTTGCAGACGCAAGTGCTCTTTGGAACAAGTTCCAGATGATGAGTCAGGCCAAGTAGTGAAGGGTCCAACTAGAACCTTCGCTCCCTTTGAAGTTATAAGTGAGTACAAGCCTTCTGGTGATCAACCAACAGCGATAGCCGAACTTACAGATCGAATCAACAATGGTGAGAAAGATGTTGTTCTTCTAGGAGCTACTGGTACTGGTAAGTCTGCAACAACCGCTTGGCTAATTGAGAAGCTTCAGCGACCGACTCTCGTTCTCGCTCACAACAAAACTCTCGCCGCTCAGTTGGTAAATGAGTTTAGAGAACTGCTACCAAATAATGCCGTTGAGTATTTTGTTAGCTACTACGATTACTACCAGCCTGAAGCCTATGTGCCTCAAACAGACACATTCATTGAGAAAGACTCTTCTATCAACGAAGAAGTTGAAAGACTACGTTATTCCGCGACAATGAGCCTACTTTCCCGCCGCGATGTTGTTGTGGTATCCACTGTTTCTTGTATCTATGGCCTTGGTGCTCCTAGCGAGTACTTGGATATGGCAATGCCTCTTCACAAAGGTCAGACTATTGATAGAGACGAACTTATTCGTGAGTTCGTCACAATGCAGTATCAAAGAAATGATTACGACTTCTCTAGAGGAAATTTCCGAGTCAAGGGTGACACTATCGAGATCATTCCTGTTTATGACGAACTAGCAATCCGTTTAGAACTCTTTGGCGATGAGATTGAGAACATATTTCAACTTCATCCGCTCACTGGTGAAATCGTTCGAGCGATGGACACCATATCCGTTTACCCAGCTAGTTACTATGTGACATCAGCAGATCGCATGGGACCAGCTCTTGAGGCTATTGAAGAAGAGATGGCTGCTCGAGTAAAGGAGTTCGAAATCCAAGGCAAACTCCTAGAAGCTCAAAGAATCAAGATGAGAACTACGTTTGATTTAGAGATGATCAGAGAACTTGGTTTCTGCAGCGGAATTGAAAACTACTCAAGACACTTAGACGGTCGCGATCCAGGTTCCGCTCCATCTTGCCTACTTGACTACTTCCCAGAAGACTTTCTAACTGTCATTGATGAATCGCACGTTACCGTCCCTCAAATCGGGGCAATGTATGAAGGTGACTCTTCCAGAAAGAGAACACTTGTAGAACACGGTTTTAGATTGCCATCTGCAATGGATAACAGACCTCTTAAGTGGCCCGAGTTCCAAGAGCGCGTTGGTCAGACTGTTTACCTATCCGCTACACCAGGGAAGTATGAGCTTGGTGTGGCAGATGGAGCTGTTGAACAGATTATTCGCCCAACTGGTCTAGTTGACCCACAGATTGTTATCAAGCCATCAAAAGGTCAAATCGATGATCTTCTTGAGGAGATTCGAATCAGATCAGCCAAAGACGAGCGTGTATTAGTCACAACGTTGACTAAGAAAATGTCGGAAGAACTGACTGAGTTCCTAACAGAAGCAGGAGTTAGAGTTCGTTATCTCCATAGTGACGTAGACACCCTTAGAAGAGTGGAACTGTTACGAGAACTTCGCAGCGGTGTCTATGACGTTCTTGTTGGAATCAACCTACTGAGAGAAGGTTTGGATTTACCTGAGGTCTCTTTGGTGAGCATTCTTGACGCTGATAAAGAGGGATTCCTGAGATCTACTACCTCGCTTATCCAAACCATTGGGCGAGCAGCTCGTAACGTCAGCGGAGAAGTCCACATGTATGCCGATAGAGTCACTGACTCAATGGCAAGAGCTATCGATGAAACAAACCGTAGAAGAGAGAAGCAGGTTGCCTACAACCTTGCTCATGGAGTTGACCCTCAACCACTGCGTAAGAAGATTGCTGACATCACAGACAGTATTCTGCGAGAAGAACTAGACACCGCTGAACTTCTAGAGAAATCCAAAAACAAGAAGGCTGGAAACAAGGGCGTGACACCTTTGAAGGCAAGACCTAACCAGAACGCTAGTTATGACGAACTCTTGGATTTGGTTGTGGATCTTGACCAACAGATGAAATCAGCAGCCGCTGAACTGAAGTTCGAGCTCGCTGCGAGACTTCGCGACGAAATTAGTGAACTTAAGTACACCCTCAGGCAGATAGATAAGGTTTAGTTCTAACTGGGGGTTAAACTGGTCAAATGCCTCACATAAGCCTCCCTACCAAAGACAAATTAGTCATTAAAGGTGCCCGGGTTCATAACCTAAAGAACCTGAACCTTGAGATTCCTAAGAATGCAATGGTTGTCTTCACAGGTCTAAGCGGGTCAGGCAAATCATCTCTAGCTTTCGACACAATCTTTGCTGAGGGTCAACGTCGTTACGTTGAATCACTTAGCGCTTATGCAAGACAGTTCCTGGGCCAAGTTGATAGGCCAGATGTTGACTTTATTGAGGGACTAAGCCCGGCTGTTTCCATTGACCAGAAGTCAACCAACCGTAACCCTAGATCTACTGTTGGAACCATTACCGAGATTCACGACTACCTAAGACTGCTATGGGCACGTATTGGTGTTCCTCATTGTGCTGAGTGTGGTGAGAAGATTACGAAGCAAACAGCTCAGCAAATCGTTGATCAGATCATGCAGATAAAGACCGGAACCAAGTACCAGATTCTCGCTCAAGTAGT
>Ga0209444_10000027_pt1 | contig 76072 bp, 68 predicted proteins | sample LauGreFaBDMM15DN_2_FD_188215 | JGI IMG/M metagenome (GOLD analysis project Ga0209444, IMG submission 188215) | Freshwater lake microbial communities from Lake Michigan, USA - Fa13.BD.MM15.DN (SPAdes) (version 2) | ecosystem: Environmental > Aquatic > Freshwater > Lake | place: Lake Michigan... | reverse complement strand
GCGGGCGAACAAGTTGCTAGAAACCCTCGGTGATCTGCGCGTGAATTCTTGGCTGAACTCGGACGATCAAGATGCTCTTAATGCGCTCGCCACACCAGCGCTCAAACTCAACATTCTCAAGCACAAGCTCAATGAATTTGGTGAGCACGATGGCTACCAAACGCATATTCTCGAAGTCACCCCTGTCAGCACGACCGGTCAGAGTGAATTTTTCTACGGTCGCCTTAGCGGAGAAGATGATCTTTTTTTGTTAGATCGCAAAACGGCACTCTTGCTAGCACTGGACCTCTTCAAGGAAACGCTGTGAAAATCTACGAAACACTGTGAGCGTATCTCACACATCGCCATACAGCGCCTCGACCATCGCCGTGCTGCGCGCACCAGGCATCACGCTGAGTGCCATTTGATTCATCACATAGGCAAAACTGATGCCTTCATCGGGATCGCCAAACGCGTGACAACCACCCGCACCCGGATGGCCGAATGCGGAAAGATGCGGACCATAGAGTTGTTGCATTTTTTTACCTGCGGCATCTACGGGATCTTTCTGGCAGCCACAAGTGAATGCCGTTTGCTGCAAGAGCACTAAGTCAGGGCCTTGAACCTGCAATTCTCGCAGCGCACGCTGCACCGCTGGACTTAGCGGGCTTTCGATCGCGCCAATCGCTGCTTGGTAAAATTCCGCCAAGCCTTTCGCCGAAGCCAATCCGCCCATCGCCGGAAAGCCTGCCGCCCACGCCTTGCTGTCGTTCATTTCTTGGACTGCGTGCAATCCACTGGGAGATAGGAATGCACGACGCGTCATGGTTTCAGCAGTCATGAACTGCTTGTAAAAACCTTGCTCTGTATTGCCCTTTTCTGCTCTCCCTGGAACCAAGATAGCAACCCGTGACCATTCACTTTCAGGCAAGCCAATCCAAAAATCCCAACCCATCGGCCCTGCGACTTGCTGCGCCCAAACTTCCCCTAACGGTTTTCCAGCCATCCGCCGCACACATTCATCGACCAAAAATCCAAAGGTGCGCGGGTGGTATCCATGCCGACCATCACCCGGCAACCACGCCGGCTCTTGCGCTTCGATGGCCGCGATCACTGAGGCATGATCCCACACAGTTGAACTCTGGTCCAACGCGGCCAATCCACACTGATGTGACAGCAAGTGAGCAAAACTCGCCGCTGCGATCGGAAATGTTGGCCACACCTCGCGCACAAGATTTTTTTCACTCATGCCCCGCGTTTCCAACACATGCAATAAGGTCGCAGCAGCGGCTGCTTTCGTCGCGGAATACACAGGTGCTAGGGTTCCCTCATTCCATACCTGTGTTTTTTCGGGATCCGCAAATCCAGCGGCTAAGGAAAGCACCTGCTGCCCACGCCAGTATATGCAAACCGAGGCCCCCAGTTCTTTTTGCTCATGAAAATTGCGCTCAAATACGCGAGCCACGGCGGCCAAGCCAGCGGGTGAAATACTCATCGCGCCGACTATCCAACGTTGCGCAGAAAAAACAATTCTTTTCAGAAATGCAATTTTGCCGCAATCTCCGCGCGTGCACCAGGTATCTGTAGATTTAGCTGATCGTTCCTACTCCGTTCTTGTCGCCGAGGGAATCCTCTCGCAAGCAGGTTCTTTGATTCTCCAAGCTGGGCTGTCTGGAAAAGCAGCGATCATCAGTGATAGTAACGTCGCACCGATCTATGCAACAGCCTTGCAAGATGCTCTTAACGTTGCTGGCATCACATCCACCGTGCATGAGTTTCCGGCAGGTGAGGCATCCAAGTCACTCATCGTCGCCAATCAGCTTTGCAGCTCACTCGCTGCCGCAGGCCACGATCGCAAATCCTTTGTCATCGCCCTCGGCGGTGGCGTCGTCGGCGATCTCGCTGGTTTTGTCGCATCCATGTTCTATCGCGGCATCCCCTTCGTGCAAATTCCCACCACCATTGTCTCGCTCGTCGATTCCTCCGTCGGTGGCAAAACTGGTGTCAACATTCCAGAAGGCAAAAATCTCGTCGGTGCCTTTCACCAACCACGACTGGTCCTCGTCGATCCTCACATACTGCGCAGCCTCCACCCTCGCGAGTACTACGAAGGCTTTGCTGAGGCGATCAAACACGCCGCCATTCGCGATGCGGATATGCTTGATGACCTCGCTGCTCTTGATCCCGAATCGCGCGATGTACCCGCCGCTCTGATCGCCCGCAACATCGCCATCAAGGCCCGCGTCGTCGAGGCCGATGAGTATGAGACACTTGGCATCCGCGCTCTGCTCAACTTCGGCCACACCATTGGCCATGGCATTGAAGCCAGCCTCCCATATGGCGACATGCTGCACGGCGAGGCAATTTCGTTAGGCATGCGAGCTGCCCTATTTCTCTCGCTGTCTCACTCTGCTCTTTCGCAGACTGAAGCCAATCGCATTCTCGATCTGTTAGAAAAATTCCACCTTCCGCTGGTGCTTTCACCACAAATTACCACCCAGACCATCATGGATAAACTCTCACGCGACAAAAAATTCGCGTCCGGACAAATCCGTTTCGTGCTGCTTGATCGCGTAGGCAGCGCCCATGTTTCCTCAGCAGTACAGCCATCAGATCTGATCCAAGCAATCGAACACCTGCGCTCACCGCGATGCTAATTGTTTAGACAAACCCCACCTCGTGCATCGTTTTTATTACAAGTTTTTCCTTGGCGATCAAACACATATTCTCATGTATCTATTCCTCAAATCCTGCATCCTCTTTCTTACGGTCGTTACCACCTGCATCTCACAAACCACCAACGATATCGAACATGCAATGGACGCGGTCTATCCTGCACTCGTGCGGATTCACGTCGTCTCCGAGAACGGTGGCGGTGGACGAATGCAGAAAAATCGTGGATCAGGTTCAGGATCAATCATTCATGAAGACGGCTACGTTTTGACCAATCACCACGTTGCTGGTCGCGCCACACGCATCACGGTGCGCCTCGCAGACCGCCAGGAATGTCGCGCTACTCTTGTCGGCACCGATCCCCTTTCCGATCTCGCCATTCTCAAAATTGATCGCAATGACCTTCGCGATCCCGCGTCGAAGCTGCCCGTCGCCCGTTTCGGAGACTCTGACTCGCTCAAAGTAGGCGACGTCGTGCTTGCCATGGGCAGCCCCGCTGGACTCTCCCAATCCGTCACCAAAGGTGTAGTCGCCAATACCGAGATGATCGCCCCAGGTGGTGGCGGACTCTCTCTTGATGGCGAAGTCGTCGGGGAACTCGTCCGCTGGATCGGCCACGATGCGGTGATTTTCCCTGGTAATTCCGGCGGCCCACTGGTCAATCTCAAAGGCGAAATCATCGGCGTCAATGAAGTAGGCATTGGTTCCATCGGCGGAGCCATCCCCTCCAATCTCGCCAAAAATATCGCCGACATTCTCATCAAAGAAGGGCAAGTCAAACGCAGCAGCATTGGATTATCTGTGCAGCCATTGCTCAAGACTGACAAGAGTGCTAGTGGCATCTTGGTCGCAGGAACCATCGCCGACTCGCCCGCGGCCAAGGCTGGCTTGCAGGCCGGCGATTTGATCACTCAGGTCAACGATAAGTCCATCCCTGCCGCGCGCGCGCCCGAAGACATCCCTTTGTTCAATCGAATCATTCTTGAATCTCCCATCAGCAGCGCGCTACAACTCATCGGGTCACGCGCTGGCAAGGAAATGAAATGGACCGTCACCACCGAAGCTCGCGAACCGATGCAACCCCGCGAAAAAGAATTGCTGCACTGGGGCATCACTGCGCGCGATTTCACCAAACTTCAAGCCAAGCAACAGCATCGCGACAACAACAATGCAGCCATCATTCAAAGCATCCGCGCCGGTGGCCCAACAGCCGCGGCCAAACCTGCGCCCGTTGCTGGTGATCTCATCGTCAAGGTCAATGACACCCCGATCAAAAATCTTGCCGACCTCGAAAAAATCACCGCAGAAATCACCAAAGATGCCACCGAGCCCGTGCTCACTCTCGTCACCTACGAACGCGATGGCGATAGCTACCTGACCATCATCAAAGTCGGTCCCGAAGAAAATGATGCCGATGCCGCCATCGCCCGCAAGGCATGGATGGGCGTCTCGACCCAAGTCATTTCGTTAGAGCTCGCTGAGGCTCTCGGCATCCCCGGCCAAAAAGGCATGCGCGTCACCCGCGTCTACCCCGATAGCAATGCCGAAAAAGCAGGTCTAAAAAATGGCGACCTCTTACTCAAGCTCGATGGCGAAATCATCAATGCTTCACGCCCCGAGGATGCAGATGTTTTCAGCGAAGCCATCCGTCAAATGAGCTCCACAGCCGAGGCTACCTTAGAACTGAAGCGAGACAAAGAACTGCTCACCATCAAAGTCCCCTTAGAGCGCGCTCCAACGGGTAACTCAGAGCTTGAAGAATACCTGAGCGAAACGCTCGAATTCCAGGCCCGCGATATCGGTGCCGAAGACCGCGCAAAAGTGCGTGATGAAAACGCCAGGACCGGAGTCCTCATCTCCAGCGTCACCAATGCCGGCTGGGCAGCGTTGGCTGGTTTGCAGAACAACGACATTTTACAAAAAATCAATGGCCAGACCATCACTTCGATCGCTAAGCTTAAGACAAACATCGAAAAAATCAATCAAGCCAAACCCTCGCACATCACATTTTTCGTCCGTCGCGGCATTACCACGCGTATGATCGAACTCGAACCAACCTGGTAATAGCCGATAAAAAATCTGAAAATCAGAAAACTTATAACATGAAATCCCTGATCCTACTCACCGCCCTCAGCATACCCCTTTTCGCCGCTAGCGGCCCCCTGAAGACGAAGGCCACCGAGCTCAGCAACTCTCACAAAGACTCAACATTGTTCATCAGCGCCGTCGTCTCCATCGAGCTCACCGCTGGTAGCAATCCGACTCAAAAAGAAGAGAAAAAAGTTGAAATGCTCGGCACCGTTCTCAGTGCCGAAGGCTTGATCGTCGCACCACTTAGCACCATTGATTTAGCGTCATCGATGGATGGTCGCACCGTCAATACGCCTCAAGGTCCGATGAAAATCAGCGCAAAATCCGATGTCAAAGAGGTGAAAATCCTGATGCCAGATGGCACTGAGACTGATGCCAAAATTGTCCTCAAAGACACCGACCTCGACCTCGTCTTTCTCAAGCCTGAAAAAGCAGCGAGCAATTTCAAGCCCATCCCTCTAGCTGACTCCGCGCCCATGAATTTGCTCGATGATGTCATTGTCTTGGGGCGCATGAACAAAGAACTCAACCGCGAGCCGATGGCAGCTACGGGAGAGATCATTTCCGTAATCAAGAAGCCTCGCTTGTTCGGCAAAATCAGCGCCCCAGCCACAGGCATGCCGGTATTCAATGACCAAGGAAAATTCCTCGGAATCGGCATCAATCGCCTCAGCTCCAAGTCATCCGGCGAAAACAACATCGCCAGCAGCAGCGTCCTGCTCCCCGCTGCCGACATCGCCGAAAGCGCCTCGCAAGTGAAGTAAACATAGTTAGAAAAAATTCCTTCATTCATATCTGTCTTTAGGTCAACGCCAGTGCGTCCCTTGTCTGTGGCTTTAGCAATGAGGGAGCGGCGACTTCTTCGATCGACGATGGTTACGAGAACAGGGCCGGATTGCAGGCCGATGACAGTGTCCATCTCGTAAACCCCAAAACGAATTCGATCTTCCATTTCTGTGGGCCGAGTGCTAATACAACGAGAGCTTGGCTGATCTCGTGGGTGATGGATTCGAGTTCTTGTTCCTGGCGGGCTTTGTCATCGGCAATGCACGTGTTGGTAGCATATTGGCTGGCACTCAACACTGCGAGCTCATTCACTTTCACTGCCAGTTGCACGACGAGCGCGGTAAATGCTTCGGGCTGTTGATCGACCAACACGGGCTTGAACTCTGTGGAACTCAAGAGGTGCTGAACGGCAAGGCTCATGTTTTGACGGTTGGCGAATTCGCTGATCATACTGTTGTTTGGTTTATCTTTTGTTTTGGTTGTTAGCTGTTGTTTTGGAACAGAGGGATGCCAGGGACGAAACGGCTGTTGCGTTCAACAAAATGGCAATTATGAGTCATTAAATGACCGTTACGAGGCATTAAATGGCTATTGCGAGAGACTCAGTGGCCGTTGCGGGAGGTGAAATGTTCATTGCCACAAACCAAATGCTTCTTGACTCGGGCTAAACGACTTATACGAGTGCGTAAGCGGCTGGAGCGAAAGAATGAATGATCATTGCCGGTGGTTAAACGCCATTTACGAGAGTGTGAATCATGCTCAGTTGCGGCACGCACGGTTTTTTCCATTCAGGGGGAGAGTAGCTCATTCATCAAATTTGCATAACAGATAAACACTTACGACTAAAAAAATTCGCCAAAATCATTTTATTCCGAAGTGGCACAAAAATGAAATTGTATTCACAACCAGATCAATCTCGCTAAACAACCCTATCTGCCTCACTGATGGCTGCGATGTGCCACGTTTACAAGCCCATGGCAATCGATAGAAGGTCTCATAGCGCTGCGCAATTTATCCTCGATGCCCATCTAGCAGCGCTCAAATCCGCTACAAATCAAACCTCACAACGGCACCACCATCGCCACGGCCATGGCGGCGATGCCTTCTTTGCGACCAACGAAGCCCATGGTTTCGTTGGTTGTGGCCTTGATGCCGACCCGCGCAGGGTCGAGTTGGAGCGCGGAGCCCATGGCTTGACGCATGGCATCACGATGGGGCAGCACCTTTGGAGCCTCGGCGATGATGGTGGAATCGATGTTGACCAGCCGATACCCGAGTTCCTCGCAGCGCTGGCGGCATTTTTCGAGGATTTTCAGGGAAGAAATCCCCTTGCAAGCAGGGTCGCCTGGAGGAAAAAAGAAGCCAATGTCAGGCTCGCCGAGCGCACCCAGCACGGCATCTGCCACTGCGTGACATAAGACATCCGCATCCGAGTGACCGTCCAAGCCCATGGTATGAGGAATTTCCACGCCACCCAAAATCAGCGGGCGATTCTCAGCAAAACGATGCACATCATATCCAATTCCAATCATATTCGACGCACAGAGAACCAGTATCTCCCGCCGGGCGCAACAGCAAAACTTCCGCCTGAGCATTTAAATCGCGGCACACTTTTCTGATCTGGATGTAGTTGTTCATAATGCAGATATTTTTCAGCCACAAAAAAAAGCAAAAATCACAAATCAAAAACTTTTGCGGATTTTGTTTTTTTACCGCCATTGAATTCATCTTCATGATCGACTTTACCCTTTGCAAAATCCCCTGCAGCGTTCACAGTGACTTCCAGCAACCTATTTTTGACACCATGCAAACTACCAGTTTCCTCAAATCCCTCTTCGATCTCACAGGCAAAGTCGCAGTCGTCATCGGCGGCACCGGCGAACTCTGCGGCACCATGGCAGTCGGCCTCGCTCGCGCAGGTGCCGAAGTCGTGCTCGGTGGTCGCATCCCCGAGAAAGCCGAGCGTCGTCTCGCCGAAATCACCTCGCACGGCGGCAAAGGCTACTTTGTGCCGGTTGATGTGACCTCTCGTGAGTCCTTGCAAAACCTGCTTGATACCGTAATCGAGCGCTCAGGCCATGTGGACATCCTCATCAACGGCGCTGGCACCAATTCCCCTACTCCCTTTCTGGAAGTATCAGAGGAGGAATACGCTCGCATCATGGACACCAACCTCGCTGCGGTGTTTCGTTCCTGCCAAGTATTCGGCAAATATTTCATCGATAACTCCCAGCCCGCCTCGATCATCAATCTCGGCTCCATTTCTGGCCTCAGCCCGCTATCCCGCGTGTTCACCTACTCCGCCTCGAAAGCTGCGGTGCACAATCTATCGAAAAACCTTGCTCGTGAGTGGGCCGATAAAGACATCCGCGTCAACACTCTCGTTCCGGGCTTTTTCCCCGCCGAACAAAACCGCAAGGTGCTCGATGAATCACGCGTGCTCGACATTCTGCGTCAAACTCCTGCATCACGCTTCGGCAATGCCGAGGAATTGATCGGAGCCACCCTGCTACTCGCCTCATCAACCGCAGGCTCATTCATCACCGGTCATGAAATGATCGTCGATGGTGGCTTCCACGCAATGACGATCTAAGCGCTCCGCTATCCCATTAGCGAGATCGTGAAAATGAATCAACTTCACCGATTTTTCACAAAATCGCTCTCGCTCTTTGCGCCAATCCCGCCTACTCTCGGGCGAAAGAATTTTCTATGGCGCGCACCACTACCGTCCCATCATCCAAGTCTAGCAAAACACAAAGTGCCGCCACCCGCAGCAGGCGCTCACGCGTGCCCGAGCACAAGCCAAAATCACTAGTATCCCTGCTCATTTTTTGGCCCTTCCACTTATTCCATTTCCTCATACGAAATTATTCTACGCCAGTTCGTTTCCTACTCCGTCTTGTCGGCGATCCAGCAGTCGTAGGGCTCTATGTGCTGGTGTTTTTGAGCATTGTCTATGGGCTCCGCTCGAAGCATTACGATCTCAGAAAAATTCACGAAATGCCCGAGCGTTCGATCATTCTCGACCGCCGCGGCACTGAGCTCGCACGACTCCACGGTGAGATCCGCGACATCATCTCACTTGATCAAGTCGCTCCCGATTTCCGCAAAGCAATTCTCGCCCGCGAGGACGAGCGCTTTTATCAACACGGAGCCTTCGACCCCATCGGCATCGTTCGTGCCTTTTTCAAAAACCTTCAAGGCAAACGCGAGGGTGCTTCCACCATCACGCAACAGCTCGCCTCGGATGTATTCAAGCTCAAGCGCTACGGTGAAAAGAAAACTCTTTGGCAACAAATCGACCGCAAGTTTTTAGAAATCGCCATCGCCTACCGCATTGAGTCCTATCTCGGCACCAAGGACAAAGTGTTAGAATCCTATCTGAACTCAATCAACTGGGGCCGCTCGATCCGCGGCATCCAAGAAGCCTCGCGCATTTACTTTGAAAAAAATGCCTCCGAACTCAATCTTTCCGAGTCAGCCATGCTCGCGGGCATCGTTCGTGGCCCCGATGCCTTCAATCCCTTCAACAACATGGATGCCGCCATCCGCGAGCGCAACAGCACGCTGGAACGTATGGTAACCGCCGAGGTCATCAGTGCCGAGCAATCTGCCGCCGCTAAGCTACAAGCGCTCGACATTCGCCCCGCCAATCGACGTAAAATCCGTGAGTCCTACGCCCTCGATGCCATCCGCCGCGACCTAGAAATCATTCTCGAAAAAGAAAATATCGAGCTCGGCGGACTGATCATCAGCACCACCATCGATCAACTCATCCAGACAAAAGCCGAAGAAGCTGTCGAGGCATCGCTTTCCAAAATCGAAAGAACCTCCGGCTATCCGCACCAGACTCGCGCCAAGTGGCAGGCCATTCCCGAAGGAAAAAAAACATCCACTGCCTACATCCAGGGCGCTGCCGTGGTCATCGAGAACCACACCGGACAGGTGCTCGCCTTCGTCGGAGGTCGCTCTGCCGATGAATCAAAGTTCAATCGCGCGATTCAAGCCAAGCGCCAGATCGGCTCGGTGTTCAAACCTTTTGTCTATCTCGCAGCCTTCGACAAAGGCCTGCGCCCAAACACCATGATCTCCGACTCCTACATCTCTTCTGGTGAAATCAAAGGAGCCCCCGCTAGCTGGCATCCGAAGAACTCTGACGGCACCTACGGCGGCAATCGCCCCGTTTCTTATGGCCTGATCAAATCCCGCAACACCATGTCCGTGCGCGTTGGCAACTACGCCGGATTCGATAACGTCGCGAATGTCTGCACGCAGGCATTTAATGAAGCTCTACCGCCCACTCCCTCATCGTATCTTGGCTCATGGGAGGCCACGCCTTATCAAGTCGCCTCTGCCTACTCCATGCTCCCGAACGGTGGCGTCCGCTATCGACCCTATCTGATTTCCTCGATCCGCAAACGCAGCGGTGAGGTAGTCTATCAGACTGATACCCTACCTTTCCAAGCAGGCTCACCCAGCTCAGCCTACTCCGTCTCGCACATTCTCCAAGAAGTCACCACCACCGGAACTGCTTCCGCCGTGCGCCGACTCGGCTTCGACAAGCCATGCGCTGGCAAAACGGGCACTACCAACAACTTCAAAGACGCCTGGTTTGCGGGTTACACATCTTCGCTCACCTGCGCCGTTTGGTGCGGCATGGATGACTCGACACGCACCGTTTCCGGCGGCTACGGCTCAACTCTCGCCTTGCCAATTTGGGTGGACATCATGAAAACGGCAGACCGCCTCGGCTATAAGGCCAATCCATTCACCGAGATGACGCCCGATACTGGACTCGTCTCTTGCACCCTCTGCCGATCTTCTGGTAAACGCGCCACCCAAGGCTGTCACGCCACTGGCTCCTCCTACGTTGATCAAATTTATGCTGATAGCTTGCCCGCAGAAAACGACTTTTGCCCGATCCATCCCATCCGCGCCGTTCCGCTCGATGATTCAGATGCCGGAAATGCCGCGGCGCACCCACAAGATCTCCCGATTCGCGCCATTCCTGTCGAAGACCCCAATCAACCAAGTAATCGCCCCCTGCGCGCCCAACCCGTAGAAGAAGACGATATTCCACAAGACCAAGGCCGATCTTTTCAAAGATCGGGTGCCCCTCTGCGCGCTGAACCAGTCGAGGAATAATTTCACAAAATCCCGATTGATCACCGCCCCACTCTGCGCTAACCATTTTCTCACAAAAACACGCATGCTCACTCTGTTAAAAATTCGCAACCTTGCCCTCGTCGATGAAGTTACATGGGAGCTCGATCGCGGCCTCATCAGCGTCACCGGCGAGACCGGAGCGGGAAAATCCGTCATCGTTGGCGCACTCAAGCTCGTGTTAGGTGAACGCGCGGACAAATCACTAATCCGCACAGGCGAAGAATCCTGCACTGTCGAAGCCGTATTTTCCCTGAGCACCGCTGAGGAAATCCAAGCGATCCTCGCTGAAAATGCACTCGATTTTTCCCCTGGTGACGACCTGATCATTCGCCGCGTCATCGGCCAATCCAACACCCGTCAATTCATCAATGACTCCCCCGTCACACTTGGGCTTTTGAAAAAACTGGGCGAGCACCTCGTCGATCTTCATGGCCCGCACGATCACCAATCACTGCTCTCCACCGATCGACAAATGGCCATGCTCGATGCCTACGCCAATGCCGATTTGCTAGTCAGCCAATACCGCGGCCAATGGCAACAGTGGAAACAAAAAGTCGCAGAGTGGGAGGATCTGCGCAATGCCGATGCCGTATCCACACGTGAGCTGGATCTCCTGCGCCATCAAGTCGATGAGATCAACGCCGCCAATTTTCAGCCCGATGAAGAAACCGAGCTGATGAATCGCTACCGCCGTGCCAATAGCGCCGCGCGTTTGTTAGAAAACACCACTGCCGCCATGGCACTTCTCGCGGGAGAAGAGGATGGCATTCTCACCCGACTTGGTGAAATGCAACGCCACATCCGCGATCTCGAAAAACTCGATCCATCGATCGGCGAGCGCTGCACCGGATTGGAGACCGCTGTCGTCGAGCTCCAAGAACTCGAAAGCACTCTCGCCGATTATCTCGATGAACTCGAAATCAACCCCGAGGAAGCAGCCGCGTTAGAAGATCGCGTAAATCAGTTAGAATCGCTTAAACGTAAATACGGTGGCAGCATTGGCAACATCCTGCTCGCCCGTGATGAAGCAAGCAATCGACTCGACAACATCGAGAACCGCGGCGAAAAACTCGATCTGCTGCAAGCGCAAATCACCGAGCTGCGCAGCCAACTCGATGCTGCCGCCAACAAGCTCAGCAGCACTCGCCGCAAAGCCGCACCGAAGCTTGCCAAAGAAATTGCAGCTCAACTCAAAGACCTCGGCTTCAAGCAATCTGCCTTCGAGATTTCCCTCACCGCACTCAAGGATCCCTCCTCGCACGGCATGGAGTCCACCGATTTTCTCTTCGGCCCGAATCCGGGCGAACCACTTCATCCGCTGCGCCATGTTGCCTCCAGCGGTGAAATCAGCCGCGTCATGTTGGCCGTCAAGAGCGCTCTTGCCGATCAAGATGCGACGCCATTGATGGTGTTCGATGAGATCGATGCCAACGTCGGCGGCGAGGTAGCCAAAGCCGTAGGCCGCAAGATGGCCGTGCTCGGAGCGAGACACCAAGTGATCGCCATCACCCACTTCCCGCAAGTGGCGGCGACAGCAGCCCGACATTTCGTCGTCGAGAAAGAAATCAGCCACGGCCGCACCCGATCTCGTCTATACCCCGTCACCGGAGAAGCGCGCATTCACGAGCTCGTGCGCATGCTCGGCGGCGGTGGCGAATCTGCTCGCGCGATGGCCAAGAGCCTGTTAGAATCCTAATACATACTCCACTCAACTGCGGCCAAGTGCCATTTTTTAAAAGATCTCAGTTTTCGAGACTCGGATGCGATAAAAGCGCTTGGAATCACTGCCTACGTGCGTATGAGTAATGCTACCATTACTGCTCGTAGCCATGATGCTGTTAGAAACGAAAGACCACGAATTCGGCGCAAGGCTGGTGCTAGTTTCCAGTCGATAGTAGCGACCTGGAATACTTGGGAAGGCGAGCACAACATCGGTGCCATTGCGAGTGATCGCAGAAATGGCGAGGCGCGAACTACTCAGTAGCGGATTGGTGCCAGCAATGTCTTCATCGGCATTACTGACGCAGTCGCCATCGTTGTCAGCGAGCGGATCTAACAAAATCATCGGCGAGCTCGTCGATGCCCTATTCGGAGATCCCGCATCGGTCATGGCGGCCACAGTCGATGCAGCACCTGCCGCCGAAACGGCCTTGATGCTGGCATAATACACCTTGCCAATGCTTCCCGAAAAGCTGTAAGATAATTGAGTGGCAGACACTACGGCCTCATGGATCAGTTGATTGCCTCCCTGCATGGTGCCGATGCTCACGAGATAGTGAGAAATGGCGTCGTCTGGCCCAGCATTAGACTGCCAAGTGATGGTTGCGCTATTTCCTAACACATAAGCTGCGCTGAGCGGCATCGGCGCAGGTGGCGCGGTGACATCGTAGAGCTTCAAGTATTGCGCTTCGAACGGAACGCTTGCCCAGTCTCCCGGCGCGGCATTGCTGGTTCCGGTAGTGGGAACTTTTGCTAGAGAAATAAAGAGCCCAGCACTTTTCAACTGCGCACCGCTCAATCCTCCACCCGACCATAGCCAAGCAGCGCGTCGGCCCGCCGTGCCGTTGCCTGCATTTTCGTATGCTGATAGATTTTTCACGTTGTAACTGCGACCATCTTTGACACCTAACAGATTGGCGAGGGTTGCGGGAATTTTGAATTGATCAGCCTGCGCGTTGTTGCGATCCAGATTCGCAAATGCGAGCACCACATCTTGGAATGCGGGCGAAACATACGCGCTTTCATATTTGGCCACAGAATAAATCTGCGCGTTAGCACCATCGCCATCAAGGAACCAGCGATTCGACGAACGCAGTGCGCTGCTCGCTTGTCGCGCTTGGGCCATGCCGGAATAGACATGAAACAATTGATCGTTGCCGTAACTTGCATCGTTCCAGATCGGCATCATCGAGTTGTAGCGTTTGAAATGCGCAATCTGCTTACCGAAGTTGGACTCGTAGTGATTGTAGCCAAAGGTGCGACTGATGCCCAATTCCTGACCAGGAAAAATCATCGGCACACCATCGAGGCTAGCGGTCACACCCATCCGCAACAGAGCCTGCCAAGGATCAGTGTAGTTTTCTTCATCATGCGAAGTCGTATTCGCCAGCACCAATCCTTGCCCGTAAGCATTGCGACGGCTCTCGTAAATGTCACGATAGCTTGACTTGTTGCTCGCAGTTTGCAGTGGGAAAACGATGTTTTCGTTGAGAATGTCGAAGTGGCGATTGGATCGATAGGTAACAGCACCGCCATCGAGCGATTCTGCCATCATCACAAAATTCCATTTATACGTACGGGCTACGTTAATGATGTATTCCCACGCTTGTGGTGGCAGTCCTTGACCAAAGTCACAACGATTTCCATCAATGCCCCGCGCGTCCCAAGCATAACGCTGGGCGATGCTCAATCCTGGCTCGGTTGCGCTGTTGCGATTTTGCCCTGCAGGCCGCGTTTTCTCTAACCAATGTACGGCGTAACGAGCGAAGTATTGCCACACTTGCCGCGTGGTATTTTTGGCAACGCCACCTTGCACAAAGTCATTGCTGGTCCAGTCCGCATCAGCCACATCGAACCAATCACCTTCGCTGTTGTGACTCGCGTTTTCGGGGCTGGTGTTGTTTTCCACCAAGGCATCATAGCGCCCGAAAAACACATCTTTGACGTCATTCCATTTGCCGAAATCATAACGATCTGGCCCGGGAGCAATGTTGGCGGCGCTAGTGGCGCGATTGCCATAATTGCCAGCTAACGAATAAAAGCGCGCATCACGATTGCGAATCTCATCGCTGGGCGACCACGTAGCTCCATCGGGCTTCAGTAAATCCACACCAACTTGACCGAGTTCGCAATCGAATGCCGTGTGATTGAAGGGAGCATCGAGCATGATGCCGATTTTTTTCTCATCGGCGGCGGCAACAAAATTTTGCCAAGCAGTCATCGCCGCAGCGCGATTCGTGGCGTTAATTACATCAGACGGATTGAGTGGATTACCGCTGAAATTTTTGCTAAAAACCGGATTTACTTCGAAGAAATTCTTCACCGCATACGGACTTCCTGGATCGTAAAGATCCGAGCCTGAACCGTAGCCATTCACTGGCTCGCGACCGTCAAAACCACAAGGATGGATCGGCTGGAACCACAGCCAATTGGCGCCGAGCGCGTTGAGGTAATCGAGATCCCAGCGGTTGTTGTTTGCATGCGGAGCGCCAGGATCATTGTGCATGTCTTCCAAGGTCGAGCGGGTGGCAAAGGTAGCGCCCGATGCCTCGATGTTGAGCACGTTAACTTCATACAAAATGATGTTGCGCGCATCCTTCGGCGAAACCGTGATCGCATGATCACGGCGATTCGCAGCGCCATTGGTATACCAACGCCAATTGCTATCGCCCGCCACTTTCCAACGCGCGGTGAGTCGATAAGCGCCGGTCTTATGCGCCGGCAGCGTAAGCGTGTAAACGCCTGCGCCGTTGTGCGTCATTGCGTGTGCTTGGTAGTATTGTGTGTCATCACCAGCGACTAACAAATTCCCATCAGTGCCCGTAATGCCATCTGCATAGCCATCGCCGTTGGCATCGGTCTGCGCACGGTCGCGGCGGTTCAAATTGGTGAAAATTTCCGTATTCACAATATTCGCTTCGCCGGGCTGAAAGACGATGTTTAGAGGCACCGAATCCGCTGCGATTTCATCGACAAAAATCTTTGTTGTGGTATAATTGGCACTTAGTCCATTCACCGTCAACTGCGGCTGACCGATGGTGCCATTTTGATAAGAAAACGTGGCATTGTTGGTGCCGTTCGTGCCGTGATCAGCAAATTTTTCCTCTAGGGTAGCAGAATTCCACAAACCGATGCGGTATTTCAGCGTAGCACCAATCGGCAGAGTGCTAATGATGTTAGTGAGCGTGCCTTCCCACAACATCGCATTGCCATTGCCGCTGGAATCAGAAACTGCGCCTGCGTAAACCATGCTGACAGCAGATGTTTTCGCATTTCCTGCAATGCCCAGCGAACCAACAGGAGTGCTGCCATCGGTGGTGAAATAGACTGCACCCTGCGTCGACCAACGACTGGCGAATGAATTGTCGCTACCGATGTAGCCCGAGCGCACGCGCAAGGTGATGTCTGCCGAGCCGATGCTGCGGTCGTTCGCATGATACACCCAGCCGGTACGATTGCGGATGGAAAACGGTTGCGCGATGGCTGTCGCTTCAAGGGTCGTCGTCTGGCTGCCCGCATCCGCGCCGAAGAGATACGTCGTTTCAGGAGCAGCACCACTAAAGGAGACCTTCACATAATATTCGATCACATCCGTGGCCGCGATCGTCGCGCTCGGAATGCTGGCTTTCCAATACTGATTCAGTCCGACATTGCTGTAAAAGCTCAAAGCCACAGAACTCCAGGCGCTGGGCGTGCCGCCACGAGGGATCGTGCGATAGATCAATTGGCCACCATTTTGATCGCCACCTGCACCGCCGTTCTTGAAAAAGCCTTGGTATATCGTGACGTTGGTATCTTTCACTTCATAGATCGGATCGCGCATGGTGGCGGTGATTTGCTGTTCTTGTGTCGTCGGCAAATGCCAAACATTAGCAGATGCTGCGTGCGCAATGCTTTTCAACATCGTCAAAGCGTATACGGCGAGGAGCAAATACTTCATGATTTCATCGGTTGGGTTTCCTGCGGCAAAGGTAACAGAGGATTCTCATCAGGGGATGTCAAATCTATGAGAATCCTAGCTCTCCGAGCCGAAAACGCAAAGGGAAAAGATTTCATCGCATACAAAAAAGGCCACACCAGAAGTGCAGCTTTTTTGTTTTCTGAGCGCTGATCGCGCCGTATTGAAAAACCTAGAATTTTAGATCTTCATGATCTCTTTTTCCTTCGCCACCACATGCACGTCGATTTCTTTGACGGACTTATCGGTGAGCTTTTGCACATCTTCTTCAAAGACTTTCTGACCATCTTCGGTCAGGAAATTATCCGCCTTCATTTTCTTCGCGGCGTCCATGCCCTCTTTGCGTACTTGACGAATAGAGATTTTCGCTTCCTCGCCCATTTGCTTGATTAGCTTGGCCATTTCACGACGACGCTCCTCAGAGAGCTCAGGCACAGGCACGCGGATCGAACGATCTGCGGCGGAGGGATTGAGTCCCAATTTGCTCTCTCGGATAGCGCGCTCTATGTCCTGCGTAGTTGATGGATCAAAGGGCTGCACCATGAGCATGCGCGGCTCAGGCGTAGTCACAACGGCCACGGCTTTGAGCTTCATGACCGAGTCGTAGGCACGAACATAGACGTCCATGTTCTCGATCAAAGCTGGCGATGCCTTGCCCGTGCGCACGCTACTAAACTCGTTCAGTAAGTGCTCTACGGCTTTTTGCATGCCCATTTCTACATCTAACAATTCTTCTTCGGGATCCATAATTCAGTAAGGTTATCAGGGTTATAAAATCATTGCACAACAGTCCCAATCTCTCCCCCTAACAGAGCCGTGGTAATGTTTCCTGGTTTTTCCAAATCAAATACGATGATGGGGATGTGATTGTCCATGCAGAGGCTGAATGCCGTGGTGTCCATGACCTTAAGTTGTGAGGAAATACATTCTTGGAAGCTGACGGTCTCATAGCGCTTGGCAGCTGGATTTTTCTTGGGATCGCTATCGTAAACACCATCGACCATGGTGGCTTTGAAAATTACCTGTGCGCCCATCTCACTGGCACGCAGAGCGGCAGTGGTATCGGTCGAGAAAAACGGACTGCCTGTGCCAGCGGCAAAAATAACTACCTTGCCTTCATCGAGGTATTTTTCTGCACGTCGGCGGATGAATGTCTCAGCGACGTTTTTCATCTCAATCGCAGACATGACCACGCAAGTCACTCCTTCATCCTCGAGAGCACTTTGCAAAGCCAACGCATTCATCACCGTGGCGAGCATGCCCACGTAGTCTGCGGTGGCACGATCCATGCCACGAGCGCTCGCCGCGGCACCACGCCAGAAATTTCCGCCGCCCACTACCACACCGAGCTGTAGTCCATCCTTAAGCGAGGCACAGATTTCACTGGCGATGCGGTCGACGATCTCTGGTGAAATGTTATCCCTGCTACCAATTTCTCGAAGGGCTTCTCCGCTGAGTTTGAGGATGGCGCGCTTAAATTTTCGAGGATCGGTAGGTGATTTAGGACTCATAAGGTGGTTACGATGCTGCGCGATACAAGCACGAATGGAATACCTTGGCAATTCCCAAGATAGGATTGGTGCAAAAAAATTACTCCGCCTTGCCTTTGATGATGTATTTGTTGCCCAAATCCTGCAACGCGTGGTTGTTGTCGTTGGTACCCACCACCCGAATCTGAACGCGAAGGTCGTCTTTTTGCATCGCATTATACTCGACTAGCGTCTTTTTAATCGAACCTGCGACGAGGCGCAATACTTGGCGCGCTGTCATGTCAATCTCTTCAGAAATGACCAGATTCGCAATGTTGATTTCAACAATCAACATACCATCATCATCCATCTCGGCGTCGATCTTGAGACCACAAATGACAACCAAATTTACCTCTTGGATTTTGTAGTTTTGGTTATTGGTAGGCAGAGCATGGGGCATGGCAATCGACTCGACCAATACCTCAGGAAATCCTCCAGTCAGGGCCATGGGACGGCAAAGTATCGAGGCCTGCAAGGATTCACCCATGTCATCCACCTCATCATCCACATCAGAACCATGCAAACTAATCGGCTGATAAATTTGCACCACATCGATCACCGTAGCATCGCTCACAAGGATAGCGCAGAGGAGACACAGAACAATTTTCATACCTTCAGCCTAGTGAAAAACCGCGGAAAAACAAACAAGAAAATTTCATCTCTACGCCTCGCGCAGCGCTGCAATTGCGGCAGCCATATCGGGGGCAGAGAAGGTCGAGGAACCAGCTACGAGGACATTAGCACCTGCTTTGGTGGCTTTCACTGCGGTAGCAAGACCAATTCCACCGTCCACTTCAATGTGATATTTGAGACCTTTTTCGGCGCGCCATAGAGCCGCAGTTTCGATTTTGGACAGCACTTCCTCCATAAAGGCTTGACCGCCGAAACCTGGAACTACGGTCATGCACAGCAGAAGATCGATTTCGCCGAGAAAAGATTCTACCGCGCTCATCGGTGTGGCGGGATTCAGCGCAAGTCCAGCTTGGCAACCAGCGGCGCGAATGGCACGCAACGTTGAGAGAGCATCGTGATCGGCTTCGACATGGACAGTGATTAAATCAGCACCAGCGTTAATAAAACGCTGCAAGTAGTGATCGGGGCGAGAAATCATGAGATGCACATCGAGAAAAATATCGTTGCTCTCATGCACGGCCTGTACTACTGCGGGACCAAAGGAGATGTTGTCCACGAAATGACCGTCCATCACATCAAGGTGCATCCAATCGGCTCCCGCATGAATGGCGCGGCAGGTTTCTTCCTTGATCCGTCCAAAGTCCGCCGCGAGAAGCGACGGAGCAATGACGCGGTCTGTGCATTTGCGCGGAATCATATACCAAGTCAATCGAATTAGGCAACGTAGCCCAGTGCCTTGGCGCGTTCTTCGATTTGAGCGTTGTTATCGATCAATTCTTGAATTGGATCCCAACGGCCTGCGGTTAGAGCATCGCGCGCGGACTCGGGCAATGTGATCGAGATGATGTGCCCCGTAGATGTCGTGACTTTTTGAGTTTCCAAATCGATCGTGATTTGGATCTGAGGATCAGCTTCTACAGCAGCGCGCAAAGCAGCAACATCAGCAGCTGAAGCAACGACGCATGGCATAGCGAGGGTCGTGCAGTTGCCATTGAAAATTTCAGCAAAGGACTCCGCAACAACGGCATCAAAGCCATATTTGCGAAGCGATTGAGGAGCGTGCTCACGGGAAGATCCACAGCCGAAGTTCATTCCTGCGATGAGGATATTCGCCCCAGCAAAACGTACCTCGTTGAGCGGGTGATTGGTGAGATTTCCTTCGGCATCGAAGCGAACATCGTAGAACGCAAACTCACCGAGGCCATCAAAGGTTACGCATTTCATGAAGCGGGCGGGAATGATGCGATCGGTATCAATATCAGCACCAGGCACAAATACGCCACGACCACTCACTTGTTTTACTTTTTCTAAAGCCATAATTTTTTCTGTTAGATTATGAAAGGATATTCAGATTGCGTGGATCAAGCGAAGTCAAACAACTCACGCGCATCAGCAATGTGACCTTTGATTGCAGCGGCGACCACCATGACAGGCGACATCAATACGGTGCGTCCCGTGGAACTACCTTGGCGACCTTTGAAATTACGATTGGAGGATGAGGCACAGAGTTGATCGCCGATCAATTTATCAGGATTCATCGCCAAGCACATCGAGCAACCCGCAGCACGCCACTCAAAGCCGGCATCGCGGAAAACTTGATCGAGGCCTTCTTTTTCACACTGGATCGCAACGATCTGTGATCCGGGAACGGCAATGGCGTGAACACCTGCAGCCACCTTGTGACCTTTGAGATATTTTGCAGCCTCACGGAAGTCAGACAAGCGCCCATTCGTGCAGGAACCGAGGAAGGCGACGTCAATTTTCACCCCTTTGATGGGTGTGCCCGCTGGCAATTTCATGTATGCGAGAGCTTCGTCGATGGATTGTTTATCAATCTCCGACGTAGCGTTTGCAGGGTCAGGAATGAGCTCGGAAATCGCGACGCCGTGGTCGGGAGAAATGCCCCAGGTCACGGTGGGTTCGATATCTTCGGCGGCGATTTTGACAATGTCATCATAGACGGCATCCGTATCAGAAGCGAAGGACAACCAGCGTGTGGCAGTGGCTGCGAAATCGCTCATATCCACGTATGGGCGGCCATTCAGATAGGCAACGGTTTTCGCATCAGGATTGACATATCCACAGCGAGCACCGCCCTCGATGGACATATTGCAGACAGTCATGCGCTCTTCCATTGACATGCGATCGAACACATCGCCCGCATATTCGTAAGCAAAACCGATGCCGCCTTTGGCTCCGAGCAAGCGGATGATGTGGAGGATCACGTCCTTGGCATAGACTCCGGGAGGTAGATTGCCATTGACCTCAATGCGGCGAACTTTGAGCGGCTCTAATGCCATGGTCTGGGTGGCTAAAACGTCGCGCACTTGCGTGGTGCCGATGCCAAATGCGATAGCTCCGAAAGCGCCGTGTGTGGCAGTGTGTGAGTCACCGCAGGCAATAGTTGTCCCAGGTTGAGTGATCCCCTGCTCTGGCCCGACAACGTGAACGATGCCCTGTTTGCCAGAACGCAGGTCGAAATAGGTTACGCCAAAATCATCGCAATTCTTTTGCAATGCCTGCATCATTTCAGCGGCAAGCGGATCTTGTGGCGCATCTTGATTGATGGTGGGTACGATGTGATCGACTGTGGCGAAAGTGCGGCTCGGGTATTTCACAGCGAGCCCGAGATCACGAAGCATGCCAAAGGCCTGCGGCGAAGTTACCTCATGGATCAAATGAGTGCCAATGAACAATTGCTTCCGGCCATCAGCCAGCGTTCCTACCGTGTGTGAATCCCAAACTTTTTGAAAAAGGCTCTTGCCCATGAGTATTGATCCCGCCTGGTTTTGTGCGGGGGCGCAAACTAGGGGAAAGTGAGTAAATTGTCAAAGCATCAGTGATTATTTTACAATGAGCGGTAAAATTTTATTCAAAACAATATAAATCACTCCCAATACGCCGCCAAGTATGCCAAGACCAAAGATAACTGCGCCAGCACCGACGAGGATTTTATCGAATTTCTGACGTATGGGACTTTTCACCTTATCGCCAGTCCAGTCATCCCACTTCACTTCGTCGTTTTTGCTGGACCGATGATAATGGCGCATTTTGCCCTGATAACGATTATTGTCAGCCGGCGGATTGATTTTCTGTGTGCTCATAAGCGATGCGTACAAGTTGTCATAGCAATCACAGCACTAGCAGTCAAGCAAAAAATGAGCAAAATTGTGATTTTGCGAATTTTAGGTACTGCACACCAACATGCGAACGAGTACGGGACGCCCTCCACTAGGTGATTTCTTGTTCGATCGCCTTGAGTGCCAGGAAGAGTCTATTCCACCGCTGCAAGCGTGGTTGCAGCGAGAGTTTTTCGGAGACGAGGTGCTTGCGCACTTCCTCGAGACCGAGGGCGTAGTCGCGGAAAAACAAGCGCAGTCCCTCTTCGTAATCATAGCGTAGGGATGCAGAAAATACATCACTGCTGTTGAGCAATCGGTCACGATACTCTGAGACGATTTCACGACCACTTTGCACCGTTACCCAACATAGAAAGCCACCGCTGCCCATGGCCAAAGCCAACAAAATCAAGGGTGCCCATGGCACCGCAAGAGCGCCGCAGACTCCCATGCCGATGAGTAGCAGAATGGTCAGCACCATCAAACCGCGCAGTGAACCATCGCGCTGACGTAACGCGAGATCCAGAACACCGCGCACGCGCAAATTACCGATGCTTTGCGTGGACGCACGGCCCATTCGATTCACAAACTTGAACTGAGATTCCGTCAAACGCTGCTCAATTGCCTCGGTGCTCTCAATGTTGATACTCATCTCCTGCTTAACCTGATTTTGTAATGAGCCCCAATGATTGCTGCAAACGCGAATGAGCTCCGAGAAATCATGACCAGAGGCCTCTTCCACCGATGCTTGTAAGCGTTCTTGGATCAGCGATTCCATGTGCAGTGCCGTATTTTCGCCTGACACCACACGTATGAAGCTCTTACCAATGCTCATGCGTTCCGCTAGCATCCGTGCTACCTCGCGGGCTTCACGTTGGAATACCTCACTAATGCCGCCGAGGCTTTGTGCATGCTTATGAACGGTGTGGGCGCGCATGCCATCGATCTCACGCTCCACTTCTTCGAGAAATCTTCCATCGCGATCGATGCGACGCGTCTGATCTTCGATTTTGTCCTCAATTTTCTGCATTACCGCCATAGCCGCGAGACGAAGGTCTTGCAGCATTGTCCGGCGCGATGCTGAATCGCACACGCTTTTAGAAATGAAATCTTCCAGCTCAACGATACCGCTTTTCCTGCGCTTCTCATCGCCGAATGGCATCGATATTTTTCCCTCGTAGGCCATTTTTCCCGAGATCGGAAAAACAGGCGGCACGCGACCAATGCGCTTCATCGCGAGATCGCGCAAATGCCCCAAAATCACAGGGATATCCTCCGGCTCGCGCTGATCGCACTGCTGAATCACAAAGACTACTTTATCGAGCACCGCGTCAGGTTGGCGGCAGAGGAAGTCCCATGTAGCCGCCCCCCAAGGATTGCTGATCGGGAAAACAAACAGTAGGAGATCTGCGACCGGCATGAAGCGCTCGGAGATCGCCTGATGTGATTTATCAACAGAATTCGTGCCCGGAGTATCGACCAAGTTGAAGTCCTTCAGAAGTTCGATTGGCGCATATTTTTCTAACAAAATATCGCTTACCGAGACATCCTTGCGCACGGGCCCGTATTGATACAAAATCACGCGGTCCGTCTCGGGAAGCACGTTCACCTTGCAGACGGCCTCGCCGAACAGGGCATTAAGCAAGGTGGATTTCCCGGCATTTACCTCACCACAAATGACGAACAAAAATGGTCTGGAGAGACCTTGATCGAGAACATGTTGATTCAGTTGATCGGCAGTATTGACTGCCGTCTCGCGAGCCAAATCTGCAATCGAAGAAACGACTTCACTGAGGAGCTCCCGTGTCTCAAAATATCGTTCACCAAACATAGTGGAGAAAAATTAGCACCGGGCGCCACTCGAAAAACGGCAATGATTACTCGCCGACTTGGGACTGGGCCAAAGCAGATGGCTGAGGATTGATCGATGCGCTAGCGCTGCCGCCCATGGCGAGCAATTGGGAAACGGTAACGAATTTGTAGCCTTTACGGAGCAGCGCGTCAATGGTTGCGGGCATAGCATCTACACTAGAGGCATGTAGATCATGGACAAGGATGATGCTGCCATTGCTGGTAGCGCTAACAATACGCGATGTCACCACCGAGACGCCTGGACGTTTCCAATCGAGGGGGTCGACAGCCCACATGATCGTAGGGTAGCCGAATGTCGAGTGGATGCTCACACGCTGGGCCTGAGTCAGAGCCCCATAGGGCGGACGCAGGGTGCGAGGGCGGACACCAGCAGCACGCATGATGGCATCATCACATTTGCGAATTTCGGAAAACACTCGGTCTTGCCCCAAGGCAGAAAGTTTCGGATGAGTGTAGGTGTGATTGCCTAGTTCATGGCCTTCTGCCACGGTGCGACGCACAATGTTCGGGTAAAGGTCGACGTTTTTCCCAATCACATAAAAGGTTGCCTTGACATTACGGGCACGAAGGATATCGAGCAAGCGCGGCGTATTCGATGCATGCGGCCCATCGTCGAAAGTCAGGGCTACGTAGGGACCGGGAACAGATACGCGACTGAAGGTCACTCCACTGGATTTGCTGAAATTGGATGGTAGACCGAGGTCGGGATTGCGCAGTGCTGAACCGTATGGCATCTGGGTCCGGTAATCGGTATTGGACGCATTTTTCATGGAAGATGCTGCGGCACGAGATGCCGGCATCGGCGGTGATTTTTCAGGTGAGCAACTCGCTACCGTAAGAGAGATGAGGATGGAAATCAGCAAAAGAGTGGAATGCTTCATAAGAAAAAATTGATAACAATGTGTCAAAGCAAAAGACAGCTAATCGCAATGCCGCGCCTTGTCACGCCTGAATTGCATCAACCTCATGAATTACTCGATCACAATCGATCCCGGATCCCATGTGGGCTGAGGATATTTCATATTGAGCGCTCGCAGATGCTCTACTACGATCTGCGCGACGACGAGATTGCGATACCACTTGCGATTGGCGGGCACGACATACCATGGCGCGTGATTGGTGGAGGTGCGTCCGATCATTTCCTCATAAGCCGCCATGAATTCTCCCCACTGCGAGCGATCCTGGATATCATCGGGATTTAGCTTCCAGTGCTTTTCGGGTTGGCGCAAGCGCGACAACAAACGAGACTTTTGCTCATCGGGCGAGATGTGCAGGAAAAACTTCACGATGGTCGTGCCTTCGTCTACCAGCATGCGTTCAAAGTCGACGATGTGACGGTAGCGTTTTTTCCAAACCTCATCGGGCCGTAGCTTTTTGACCTTCACGGAAATGATATCCTCGTAGTGGCTGCGATTGAAAATCGCAATTTGGCCATTTCCCGGCACATGAGGATGCACGCGCCAGAGGAAGTCATGCGCCAATTCTTCTTCGCTTGGTTTTTTGAATGCCTTGACGTTAATGCCTTGGGGATCCACGCGAGAAAACACATGCTTCACACAGCCATCCTTACCGCCCGTATCCATCGCTTGTAAAATGATCAAAATGCGATGCATCCCTTGTGCGTAGAGCACTTTTTGCAACGACTGAATTTCATCACGCAGCTTCTCGAACTTCCGCTCGCCCAGGCTCTTAAAAGTGGACGGTGCCCACTCGACCTCAGCTGCATCAACCTCACTGAGATTGAGTTGCGTGCCATACTTGACGAGGTATCTTGACGCGAATTCCGGAAGTTTCATCTGCCTACTGTGACTGTTGTACCAACGAATGACAAGCTTTCATATGGGGAAAAATATGTCACACCGCTGTGATTGGAGATTCCCATGGATCGATCACCGTGCAGAGAAAAGCAGGAATTTCTTTTCGGCTTTGCTGGCGATGATGTTCCCAGTTTTCCAACTTGGAGCGATCGCGGTCTTCATTTCGCGCGGCGATGCGCTCACGGCGGATTTCGCACGGGCAACGAACGAACCACATCTGAGGCTGTAAACCCGTGCGCTCAACAATTTTCTCAGGCCAATCGGGATCGGCACATTCGGAGGTAAATGGTCCCGCAATAATCACGGGAATGTTTTTAGCATTGGATACTGCCAAGTCCCATAGCGTCTCATAAACAACATCGCGAAATGCGGCTTTGTATCGCGGTGAATCCCTATCATCGACATCCATCCCCGCCAAGGCCAAGCTCGCTTTGACGAGGCGCTGCGTGACCTCATCGCTATCGAAGACTACTGCGCCAATTTTCGCAGCAAGTTCGTAAGCAAATGACGTTTTGCCTGCTCCTGGCGCACCACATACGACGTGTAGTTTTTTTGCGAAAGATTCCATGCCTAGTAAGTGGTTATTTTTCGACCGATGATTCTAGTACCTCGCGCGGAGCTGGTGACATTGCCGCAACAGGTGCAGGTGGTAGCGGCGGCAGAGCCGATTGATAAGGAGTCTGGATTTTTTTTGCCTTGGGCGTGACATCAACATACATCCCCACCAAAGCCATGCCAATCAGACCGACAAATCCCGCAAAGCCCGCGGTCATTATAGTGCACATTCCGACCACGAATGGTGTAAAAACAAGCAGGCCAATCACCAACCAACTCGGCTTCACTTCGTAAGCATGCACCACTAAGCGCAGTCGCGAACGTGCAACAGTTAGACCTAGCACCACAAAACAAAAGATCGCCGCTAACCCATTTAGATTGAAAAACACCTGAAACAAAGCCTCGTGCATCGTTCTCGTAATCATCGCCGATGCTGAAAGAGGAATAATAGTAGAAACAAACGCCGTGACCAAAAACAACAGCATCACACCGATGCGCGCGCCAATATTACCGAATGCCGAAGCGCCGATGGCGCCAGCACAGATCACCGCCGAGCAGCCTAAGACAGAAACTCCACACATCAACTCCTGCAAAAGCTCGACACCGCCGATGAAATAGCGCACCACCACATAAGGCAGTAGTGAGATGAAGCTAAGAGCACTCACCGACCAGAGAATGAAAAATTTTCCCTTCACCACCGCCCAACGGTTCAGACTAGTGAGAAGCAGCAACTCATGATTCCCCTCCTCCAGTTCCTGCCCCATCAAAATCAAACCGCCCAGCGGCATGATCACGCCACACATTCCTAACACCACATTCCAGAACGGTCCCGACTCTAACAACATGGACAAATTCATCACGCCAGCGATGTCACTCCGCATCACCGAGCCTCCGGTAAACTCCATCGCCATCGCGGCAATGGACAGCACATGAATGCCCAAAAATGGATAGATGAAACTGGAGCGTCGCAGACCTTGTTGCAGCTCTTTCATCATCATCGGATGCATCCGATCGGAAAGTTCCATGAATATTACCATTTCCTGCATTCAATCCTTTCTCCTCTCGCTGCTCATGGCAAGACGAAAGCACCAAAATCGATCAATCGGCAAACTTGCAAAGCACCGCCCGATGATCGGAGGCCTTGCTGTCCTCTAGCACAAAAGCTTGTCCCATCGTCTTGCATCCGCGAGCCCAGAAATGATCAATTTCTAACTTCGGCTGATCTTCGGGACAAGTCTCCACATTACCTTTTTTCAACTGCATCACAAAGCTCGCCTTGCGCAGCAGTTCACCCACCCCCTGATCAGGCTCTTCATTCCAGTCCCCTGCGACCACAATACACCCTTTGTTTTTCGCCAAATCTCCTAACAAAACCTTCGCCTCGCGCAATCGACGCTCACCACCTCCGACATCCAAATGCACCCCCATAATAGTGAATCGTTCGCCACGATGCATCACATCAGCCACCACCGCGATCCGCGCTTCGCCTTCTTCAGAGAGTCGAATCACTCGCGGATTTTCCAGCTGCATCGGCGACAAAATCGCCTGCCCGTATTCTCCTCCCTGAAAATCAATCGCTTTGCCAAAAAATACCTTCCATCCCAATAATTTCGCCAACTCATCGGCTTGCTTCACCCCTCGACTGCGCTGTGTTCCTTGATCAACTTCTTGGATCACAACCACATCAGGATTCTGATTGCGAATGAACTCAGCCACACGTGCGATGTCCATTTTTTCGTCTGCCCCGACACAACGATGAATGTTCCAAGTCATCACTGTAAACCCACTTGCCGCCGCGATCATTACTCCCTGAATCAGTAAAATCAGCCATTTCATGCGACCAAATACCCTCTGGCTCGATGATAACTTTCAGGAGGCATCAAGAAAAAGTGAGATTTTGAAAATTGGGATTTACCTTGGCGAAAAAAAATCGTTATAAATCCTGTGAAACCACCGTATCCTCATCATGCCACGCGTTATCATTACCGTTCCGGACCAAACCCCACAACCCTATCGCTTTCAACTGGATCGCCAAGCCGTGCAATTGGGCCGTGGTTCTGACAATGACATCGCCATCAACTGTGGCTCCGTCTCTGTCCGCCACGCAGTCATGGAACGCACCGGCGGAGGCTATCAAATTCGCGACCTCGATTCCACCAATGGCACCAAACACGATGGCTTGCGTTTGGCTATCATCCCGCTGCACGATGGCATGACCGTGAAGCTCGGAGATGTAGCATTTGACTTCACCTTGACCGATGAGGAAAAAGCCATTCTCGCCAGTGAAAAACAATCCGCACCATCGCCGATTGTCGCCGAGGATTCCATTCCTCAGGAAGCCCCCAAGCGTCAATTACCACGTCCACAACCAGTGCGCCGCCCTGCCTTGCAGCCTCAATTGCAAACTCCGAACCCAGCTATTGGCTTCGTGATGACGCTCGTATTCTTGATTCTGGCTGCTCTGGCTTTCTACGTCGGCCTATCCATTCGCCACAAGAAAGAAACCAACCAGGAATTGCTGAACTCCATTTCAGAAAAGGGCAAAGTCATCGAAACACCTACTCCTTCTGAGCCAAGCACCGCCACGGATGCCGCTCCGCAGCCATAGTTACCCACTCCGCTGTGCGTGACATTTTTTCCCCGCGCGCAATTTTTCTTTGCTATCGCCTGCATTATCAACGATACATCTGCCTCTACCCGCTCGAACCTTAATGTCCACATATTCTTCGAAAAAGAAAAAAAAGTCGCCCCAACGCGAGTCCACCACCAAAACCTTAAAAGGCTGGTCAACTAGCAAATCCGCAGAACTCTACGGAATCGATGACTGGGGCCATGGATATTTTGATATTTCCCGCTCCGGAGACGTTACCGTTCGTTTATCCGAAAACGACGAACATTTTGACATCAGCCTGAAAAACATCGTCGATGGCCTCTCGGATCGCGGCACTCAGCTCCCAGTTCTCTTGCGTTTTCGTGATCTCCTGCACTCGCGCATCGCTGAGCTGAACCATTCTTTCCACAAAGCCATCAAAGACACAAAATACCAAGGCTCTTACCGTGGTGTCTACCCGATCAAGGTCAACCAACAGCGTCAAGTCATCGAGGAAATAACCGAGTTTGGCAAACAATTCCACTACGGTCTCGAAGCGGGCTCTAAGCCAGAATTGATCGCTGCCCTCGCGCACATGCACGATCCCGAGGCCTACATTATTTGCAACGGCTACAAGGATGAAGAATTCATCGACCTCGCCCTGCATGCTCAAAAAATGGGACTTCGTGTCATTCTCGTTCTCGAAATGCCCAGCGAACTGCACTCGATCATCAGCCGCTCGAAAGCACTCGGCATCCGCCCCAACCTCGGCGTCCGCGTCCGACTCGCCACCCGCGGCTCTGGCCACTGGCAAGATTCCGCCGGTGATAAATCCGTTTTTGGACTCAATGCCGCGCAAGTCATCGAGGTTGTCGACAAACTCAAGGCTGCCGATTATCTCGATTGCATGAAAATGCTGCACTATCACCAAGGCTCGCAGATTCCAAACATTGCTTCGATTCGCGAGGGTGCCACAGAAGCCGTGCGCATGTACTGCGATCTCGTGCGCGAAGGTGCGCCGATGGGAATTCTTGACATCGGTGGTGGCCTCGCCGTCGACTACGATGGCTCTCACACGAATTTCACCTCCTCATGCAACTACTCCATCTCCGAGTATTGTGCTGACATCATCGAAACCATCGCCAGCATCTGCAATAAAGCCGAAATCACCCACCCAAATATCATCTCGGAGTCAGGTCGCGCTGTCGTTTCCTACTACTCTGTCTTAGTGTTCAACATTCTCGATGTGACTAGTGTGCAGTCCTCGGATGAGGAACCTGCAACGCCCGAAAATCCCCATGATCAACTAAAAAATCTCATCGAGGTTAACCGCGTTCTCTGCAAGAAAAACCTGCAAGAATGCGTGAACGATGCTCTCTACTACCGCGATCAACTCCGTGCTCAATTTTTCCACGGCAATGCCACCCTGCGCGAGCGCGGTCTCGGCGAGGCTTGGTCCTGGCACATCCTCACCCGCGTTTCTAAATTGCTCACCGACATGGATGACATCCCGGAAGACTTGCGCGAGCTCTCCTCCTCGCTCACCGATTTCTATTACGGAAACTTCAGCTTATTCCAGAGTGTACCCGATTCATGGGCCATTGACCAACTTTTCCCTGTCATGCCGATTCATCGACTCGAAGAACGTCCTCGACATCGCGCTGTGATCGCCGACATAACCTGCGACTGCGATGGCAAAATTGACCGCTTCATCGATCGTGAAGATGTGGCAAAAATCCTTCCCCTACACGAATTCAAGCAAGGCACTCCCTACTACTTGGCGGTCTTCCTTGTCGGCGCTTACCAAGAAACCTTGGGCGACCTGCATAACTTGTTAGGTGACACTCACGTCGTCGGCGTCCACATGGAAAATGGCAAACCCGTTTATACTCACGAAGTCGAAGGCGACACCGTGGCAGATGTCTTAAGCTACGTCGAATACGACACCAAAGAACTCGTCGGTCGCTTCCGCAATTTCGCTGAACAGGCAGTGAGCAAAGGCAATATTTCCCCGCGCGAACGCCGCGAGGTGATGGACCTTTTCCGCGATGGTCTGAGCGGTTACACGTATTTCGAGAGTTGAAGATTTTCTCGAATGATCCGAATAATTTTCACCATCCATATCGTGCAGTTTCTTATTGCACTAATGCTTGTGAGTGGCGGTCAAATATCAGGTATGATAGATCGCTCCTATGCGAGTAAATCAAGCAAACTTGTTCTGCACCGCTATGTCCAAACATCAAGAGATTTTGTATTCATAGGAATTAGAGAAGAAAAACTAGCTCATCATAAAAATTCAGGATGGTCAGTGCATTGAACTTACCCTTACCACGTCTTTGTAATCTAGTTTTCTACCATCGGCCTCTTTATTGTTCGACTAGTATTTCTGCAATTCCCCCTGCGCTGTCATACATATTTTTTGACAGCCTTCGGTAAAGCTGCCAGTGTTCTGCCCACAATGAAATTTGGAATTATTGGAGCAGGAATGATTGGGCATTTTCATGCCAAAGCAATTGGAGCCATGGCCGATGGAGAACTTCACTCAGTATTCGATTTGCGTGCAGAAAGCGCCGAAAAAGTCGCCGCCGAGTATGGCTGCAAAGCGTATTCGAGCTTCGAAGAATTCCTCGCCGACCCCGAGCTAGAAGTCGTCACCATCGGCACTCCCTCAGGCGCGCACCGCGATCCCGCCATCGCCGCATTACGAGCGGGCAAGCATGTGATTTGCGAAAAACCGTTAGAGATCACGACTGAACGCATCGATGAAATGATCGCCGCTGCCGCAGCTGCCGGCAAAACACTTTCCGCCGTGCTCAATCGCCGCTTTCAGCCAGCCATCGTGGCATTCAAAAAAGCCAGCAGCGAAGAACGCTTTGGCAAAATCACCTCAGCCTCGGCTTACGTCAAATGGTGGCGCACTCAGGAATATTATGATTCCGGAGCTTGGCGCGGCACATGGGCGCTCGATGGCGGTGGTGCATTGATGAACCAAGGCGTTCACACCGTTGACCAACTCATCCACATCGCTGGCCCTGTGATTGCCGTCACCGCATCCACCGCATTGCTGGCGCACGAACGCATCGAGGTCGAAGACTCCTGCGTAGCGATTCTCGAATTTGCCAACGGTGCGCGTGGCGTTCTGGAGGCATCCACTTGCTGCTGGTCATCCACCGGACACCCTGCAGAAGTTCAAGTCTGCGGCACCAGAGGATCGGCATTTCTCGCCGATGAATCATTCAAGGTGTGGGACTTCGCCGAAGCCAAAGACGAAGACGCAGAGATCCGCGAAACCTTGATGCAAGGCTCCGCCAAAGGTCTTGGCGCCAACGATCCGTCAGCGATCAACTTTGAAGGACATCGCCGCAATTTCCAAGAAGTCGTCGAGGCCATTCGCGAAAATCGACCCTGCGCCGTCGATGCCAGCGAGGCCCGCAAAGCCGTCGCTGTGATCAATGCCGTTTACCGTTCCGCTCGTGAAGGTGGCATCCGTGTTACACTATAACCAAATTTTTACTCATGCAACTCACAGGATTTTCCGATGAAGCGGGCCGCTCGCTCGCCAAGCAAATTCAAGCCACTCAAGAACTCGGATGGAAAAATCTTTCCGCTCGTGGCATCGATGGCGTCAACCTCCACGAAGTTCCGCAAGAGACTTTTGATGTCATCGCCGACACACTCGACGCCGCCGGGATGCGCGTCCCTGAGTTTGGCTCGTTAATTGGCAACTGGGGCAAAAAAATCACTGGCGACTTCGACGTCACTATCGCAGAAATTGAGCGAGCTATCCCGCGCATGCATCGTCTCGGCACTAAGCTCGTGCGCATCATGTCCTACGCGCAAGAGCCGTGGGGCGATGATCAACAGGAGCAAGAACGCTTCCGCCGTATGCGCGAAATCGTCACACGCTTTGCCGATGCAGACATAACCGCCGCCCACGAAAACTGTATGAACTGGGGCGGCTTCTCCTCCGCTCACAGCCTTCGACTCATCGAAGAAGTGCCGGGCATGAAATTGGTGTTCGACACCGGAAATCCCATCTTCCAACTCGATCGCTCCGCCGCCGAGCCATTTCCTTGGCAAAATGCCTTCGATTTCTGGAAGGCAGTACGCGATCACGTAGTGCACATCCACATCAAAGACTGTCAATACCCCGCCAACCCCGGTGAAGAACCCATCTACTGCTGGCCAGGCGAAGGCGAAGGCTACGTGCGTGAAATTCTCTCAGATGCCAAAGACATCGGCTACGACGGCTACATCGCCATCGAACCACACGTCGCCACGGTTTTCCACGTCAAAGATCAATCCCAAGTCGATTGGCAGCAATGCTATGACTCCTATATCACCTACGGCAAAAAAATTGAGGCAATAGTCGCGGAGATTTGGAAGTAGCAAAAAGACTTTCAGACATAAGACATAAGATCTGAAGCTCAAAAATCCTTACAATCCGTCGGCACAATGATTTCCCCGAAACTAACGAAACGCTTCCTCGTCATGGGCGTCTGTGGTTCGGGGAAAACGACGATTGGTAAAGCACTGGCCGATTCGTTAGGCATAGTCTTTTTTGATGCTGATGACTTCCACCAAGCGGCCAATCGCGAAAAAATGAGCCAAGGAATCCCTCTCGATGACAACGATCGCCAACCATGGCTCAACGCCATCGCCGACAACATTCGCAGCACACCATCCTTTGTCTTGGCCTGTTCTGCGCTCAAAGAAAGCTACCGTATCATCCTGCTCCTAGCCTGCCCCGATCTCAAAATTATCCTGCTCCACGGCAGCCCCGAACAACTCACCGAGCGCCTCCAATCAAGAAAAAACCACTTTATGCCCCCCGCCCTGTTAGCTAGCCAACTCGCCACACTCGAAATCCCCACCGACGCCCTCACCCTCAACATCGACCTCACACCCGAGGAGATGGTAGAGAAAATTATCAGCGAAGAATAAGGAAAAGGGAATTTTATTCTCGTCCACTCAAGATAAGACCAGCATTCATCAAAAACTGTCTAACCTTATTTGCGATTCGTCAGCAGAAGAATGAATGCACTCCGTACCGCGTCACACAGCTTATTCATTTAACGACGTGCACGAGAATTTTTTCATGGTATTAACGCCTACACGAGTGTGAAACTTGCAAATACAACCATTCCACGAGATGAGTATCTTCAAGCAGAAATCGTCTCTAAAATGCGTCATGGATACATCGCTGGTCATGTCTATGCAATGTCTGGGGGCAAACTGAATCATCAACGGATCGCAGGGAACTTTTTTTACACGACTAAAAGACAACTCTCCGGAAAAACCTGCTTTCCCACGGGCAATGATTTTAAACTACAAATTGATCTCGGTTCGGGCGATGAGGCGTTTTATTATCCCAATGGCATGATTATTTGCCAACCTGTTGCGGGTGATGTGAGCGTGACCCCAGAAACACTCTCTAGCCTAGACGCTGTATTGCATTTGCCAGAAGCGGGCATGTCCATCTCCCTCGTGAAGTTATTCGATGGCGTGAATTAGCAAGTTAACGTTATGACGGACATAGGCACTGGACAGCTAGCGAGAAAATTTCTAGTCTCTCCCTTGCAAACCATCTTTACCCTCTCACTTACTGCTCTATCACACCACAACTCATGTCTGAATTTCTGGTAATTCCACGTCAATACCACGACGATCTCGTCATCGCTGCTTACACGCATCGCGGCTATGCCGTAGATGAAGCAGCAGAAGGAGCACGCCTTGCTGCCGAGGCCGCGCGCCATGGCATTCGCACGCACCATGCGCTGAAGGCGCTGCACTTGGATCATCTTTTCGGCTCGGCCACTGGTGGCTGCGTGCCGGGTGCAGAAATCGAAGTCCTGCCCTCGCGATTTCCAGCTTCGGAAACTTGGAATGCCAATAAAAAGCTCGGCCAAAGTGTTGCGTATCGCGCGATCGATCGTGCCATCGAACTTGCCGATCAATACGGTATCGCCCAGATCTCCATCGACAATGCCTTCCACTACCTCTGGGGCGGCGGATACGTCATGGCAGCTGCAGAGCGCGGCTACATCGCTTACACCAACTGCACCTCCACTCTCGCTGAGGTGGTTCCTTTTGGCGGAAAATTCCCCACGCTCGGCACAAATCCACATTCATGGGGCATCCCGACGATGGCAGCTTCTGGATTTCCGTTAGTCATCGACTGGGCCACCTCCACCGTTGCCATGGGCCGCGTGCAGGCTTTGAAACGCGAAGGCAAGCAACTGCCTCCCGGGGCAGCCGTGGACAAAGACGGCAATCCCACCACCGACCCGAACGCCGTAGCATCGCTGCTGCCATTCGGCGCGCACAAAGGCTACGGGCTCTCCCTGATCAACGAACTAATGGCCGGCCTGATCGGTGGTTCCTTGCCAACACATCGCGGCCGTCCCGCCCCCTGCGAAGGCGAAAAATCCACCTCAGCCTTCTATTTCCAAGTCATCCATCCCGATGCCATTTCTGGAAATGACTTCGCCCAAGGTCGCAGCCAACTCGAGAACTTGAGTGCCGTGATCCACGATATCCTTGGTCATGGCAATGAAAATGCGATGCTCCCTGGTCAGCTCGAAGCCAATGCGCGCAAGCAATCCGATGCCAACGGCGGCTTACTTTTCACCGCGGCCGAAGTCGCCGAGTTCAACGAACTCAACCGCGAAATCGGTCGCGCTGAGTGGGACATTACTAACCTGAAATCTGCGCAGTAGAATTACTCTCTTTCAACACTGACAAGTAGCTCGCTGCACACAAAGACCATGCTGACAAAGCCATCATTGGCGCGTATGTTCATTGTAATAACGGTCTATATCGCTTGTGTATTCTATTCGCTTTAGGACTCTTTCCGCGCGATGTTCGCATCGGTTTGTTCAGCAAACATATGCAAGGTCGCACATTTCCCACTATACCTTAATTGCTCTTGCCCTTTTCCCCACTTGATGGCTGGAGCTATATCACGCCCATCGCACTTGCCCTCGCCGCTGGATGCGCAGTCAGTAAGTCAGCTCACCTCACTACGGCAGTGCTCGTCTTTAGAGGTGCCGTTATTCAGTTGTTGATAAGCCCGTTTCTCTGGACTGAGCACATTGCGGAGAGTTTCTGACCTGACCATTACTTTCAGTTGCACCCCTCATCCACTGGTGCAATTAGTTATCAATATACTCATGGTCGTCGGCTCAATGATTCTCGCTGTTTTATCGGTAAAACGCCTGATTGCATTAGCCAAAGACTAAGCATCCCCTGATAAAAAAAGCAACGGGTTAGCCGTTTAATGATGTTATTTCCCCTGAAAATACCCGCGCTGCTTTTCAGAAATCGGCATTTCGAGTTTTTCCATCGCCGCCAACAGATCCTCCCAAAACTCGCGCTTTTTGTTGGTGGAGGCAGTGAGTAAAAAGGCTGGCGTCTCGCTAGCACGAACTGGAATGTCATTCCATTCATGCCAATTCCCGCGCAGTTTTTCAAGCGGATGAGGTTCCTCGCCAGCGCAAATCGCAATCGACGGCACTGAACCCAGCGCGACGATTAAGCGCGGTTGCACGATTTGCATTTCCAGAGCGATCACAGGCAAAAAAGCGGCAATCTCGGCGGCATTCGGCGTACGATTGTTGGTAGTTTGGCGGGGCATCGCGGGGCGATATTTCACCAACTGTGTGAGATAAACTTCCGAGCGTGCAAGACCCATGGCCTTGAGGATGGCGTCAAATTTTTCGCCGACCATGCCACTGAATGGTTGGCCAGATTGCTCATCGTGATGCGTTGGACAATCGCCAATGAAAGCAATCGCGGCATCGGGACTGCCCGAGGAGAAAACGCACTTGTCACGTAAGGTGGTAATGCCAGATCGGTTCACCAAGCTCTCGCAGCGACGCTTGAGGTCAGCAAGTCGCTCGGATTTGGTCGAACCCGTGGCCATCAACGGTTCCATGACGATTTGCGCAGGGCTTGGTTTGGCGGCTATTGGAAGTGCGGCATTTACCGCGACCGACGCGGGCTTAGGTGCGACACTCTTGGGCGGACCACTGCGCCATTTGACCAGGTGATTCAAGAAAGCCCGCGCTTGATCATCGAGTGTGATCTGACTACAGCCGCGGGCATCCTCGGCGGTCAGAAAGTCAATCACGATGTCAACGGGTCTTGGCACGCCGAAATCATACCCAAGTTCGCCAAATGTCCAATCTCCAATTGTAGCGATTTTTTCCTCGCCGATTTCGTGCATTTCAACTGGCAAGACTGCAAATCACAGCTAAATTCCGCACGTGGCAAAAAAATCGACTATCACCGGAAAAAAATCAGCCGTCATTCGCATCGAAGGGGCCCGACAACACAATCTGAAGTCGCTCAACCTCGACATCGCCCACAACACTCTCACGGTGATCACCGGTCCATCGGGCTCAGGAAAATCGTCGCTCGCTTTCCACACACTCTATGCCGAAGGCCAACGTCGCTATGTGGAGACATTTTCTCCCTATATTAGGCAATTTTTTGATCGCATGGACAAACCCGATGTCGATCTCATCGACGGCATTCTCCCCGCCATCGCGATCGAACAAAAAAATCATGTGCGCACCACGCGCTCTACGGTCGGCACCCTAACGGAAATCAATGACTACCTGAAAGTGCTTTTCGGACGTGCAGCAAAGGGCTACGATCCGCAGACAGGTGAAGAAATTCAACCCGACTCACCAGAGTCGGCCTTGGTATGGTTGTTCGAGCATCGCAGCGAGCAATCGATGTTGGTCTTGTTTCGCGTGCGCGTTCCCGAAAAAGCCACACCCGAGGATTTTTTCCCCTTGCTGAATCAACAAGGATTTTTGCGCGTGTTGCTATACGGGAAAATGTTTCGCACCGACGAGCCCGCGGAATGCAGCTACAAATCCTTGCCCGCTGAAATGTGGATCGTTCAAGACCGCATCCAGGTCAAAGGACGAATTCGCTCGCGGGTGTTAGAAGCGCTAGAAGCTGCGGCTCGCCATGGCAAAGGCAGATTCGCCACGGTATCGGCCGATGAGCCCAGCGGCACGATGAAAGAATTCACCAATGACTGGGTCAACCCGGCTACGGGATTCAAGCTCTGTGAACCATCGGCTGGACTTTTTTCCTTCAACAGCCCGCGCGGTGCCTGCGTCAAGTGTCGTGGTTTTGGTCGCGTGATTGGCATCGATCTCGCCAAAGCCGTGCCCGATCCGACCTTGTCGATCCGTGGCGGAGCGATCAAACCATTTCTCGGCGAGCGCGGCGAAGAATGCAAACGCGATCTATTGCGTTGCTGCAAAATAAAAGGGCTAAACGTCAATACGCCGTGGGAAGATCTCAGCGTCGATGAGCAGGACTGGGTTAAATACGGCGAAGGTGGTGATCCCGAAAGCAACTGGCGAGAGGAACAATGGTATGGCATCAAAGGCTTCTTTGATTGGTTAGAGAGCAAGGCCTACAAAATGCACGTCCGCGTGTTTCTTTCACGCTATCGATCCTATACCGAGTGCCCAGATTGTCGAGGAAAACGTCTGCGCCCCGAGGCTCTGTGTTTTCGCGTCGAATGCAAAACGCTGCCCGAAATCTGGAACACTCCCATCTGTGATCTCGCACCATGGTTTGCAGGATTACCCGCGCATGAACCATCGCTCGAGCTCGTGCGTAAGGATATCTACTCGCGCTTGCAATATCTCAACGATGTCGGGCTCGGGTATCTCACCCTTGATCGCCAAACGCGCACTCTCTCCGGAGGTGAAATGGAGCGCGTCAATCTCACAACTTGCCTCGGAGCCGCCCTAACAAATACCTTATTTGTACTCGATGAACCAACCGTCGGGCTTCATGCGCGCGACATTCATCGGCTCGTCGGTGTCATGAAAGGACTGCGCGACAGAGGAAATACGATCGTCGTAGTAGAGCATGAAGAAGCCGTCATGAAGGCAGCGGATGAAATCATCGACATTGGTCCACTCGCCGGCGATGGCGGTGGTTCACTGGTTTATCAAGGCCCTGCGGTGAATCCTAAGCAATATACCGGTACCATTCCTTGGCTGGATGGCCGCATGTCGATTCCCCTACCGGCGCAACGTCGCAAACCTAGCAAGAAACAAATCGTGATCCATGGTGCGACACGGCATAATCTCAAGAAGCTCGATCTAACGTTACCGCTCGGACTTTTCGTCTGCCTTAGCGGTGTATCCGGTTCAGGGAAATCGACATTAGCCCACGATGTTTTATTTTTAAACCTGGCCAAAAAACTCGGTAAAGAAATCAGTGATGTAGGCGAACCAGCGTTGATCAAATCGATCAGCGGCACCGAGCATGTACAAGAAGTTTTGTTAGTCGATCAATCATCTCTATCCCGCACACCACGCTCCACCCCCGCCGTATTTTGCGGAGCATTTGACCTAATTCGGCAATTGATGTGCGAGACAGATCAGTCCAAGGCTTCCAGCTTACAACCGGGCTATTTTTCATTCAATTCGGGCGAGGGTCGCTGCGATCGCTGTGCCGGAGCAGGTTTTGAGCGTGTGGAAATGCAGTTCCTCAGCGACATTCAGGTCACCTGCCCCGATTGCAATGGCAAGCGCTATCGACTCTCGGCTCTGGAGTTTTCATTAGAAAAGAAGAACATTTCAGAAATACTTGAACTGAGCGTGACAGCAGCAATCAAATTCTTGGATAGCATCGCCACAAAAAGCACTAGCAGCAAAAAATGCATTTCCCTGGCCAAAAAAACATGTGATCTCCTGCAGCCATTAGCCCGCGTCGGCCTCGGATACTTGCGTCTCGGTCAGCCGCTCAATACCCTCAGCGGTGGCGAATCACAGCGCTTGAAGCTCTGCCAACTTCTTGATCCCAAGGCTCATCAAAACAAATTGTTGATCCTTGATGAGCCAACGACAGGACTGCATTTCTCAGACATTGCCACCTTGCTCGATGTCTTCCAGCAACTCGTCAAGGCGGGTAACAGCCTTCTCGTCATCGAGCACCAACTCGACGTCATGGCCGCAGCTGATTGGTTAATTGATCTCGGACCAGGTGCTGGTGCTGATGGCGGGCGCATCGTCGGCGCTGGCACTCCAGAAGAAATCGCCGCTACAAACTCGGAAACAGCTCTCTATTTGCGCAGCAAACTTGGGCTGCGTTGCGCCGCTACCACAAGTGCTCCTCGCGCAACCAAACCAGCAATTTTAGCTAACGAAATTTCTCTGCGCGGGGCTCGACACCACAATCTTAAGAATATCTCGCTTAACATTCCGCGCGATCAATTTGTCGTAATCTCAGGGCTCAGCGGCTCAGGAAAATCCACTCTCGCCTTCGACATTCTCTTCGCCGAGGGGCAACGCCGTTTCCTCGATTCCATGTCTGCCTATGCACGGCAATTCGCGGATCAGTTAGAGAAACCGGAGATCGATCACCTCAGCGGACTGCCGCCCACGGTTGCCATTGAGCAACGTATTTCACAAGGCGGCGGAAAATCCACCGTCGCCACCATCACCGAGGTCTGGAATTTCATCCGTCTCCTCTATGCAAAACTCGGGACACGATACTGCTGCGAAAAACCTGTCGAAAAACAATCGATCAGCTCGATGGAGCAGAGCATTCGCAGCGCACTCAGCAAGGGCCCGGTGAAACTTTTTGCGCCACTCATTCGCGGTCGAAAGGGCTATCACAATGAGGTTGCCGAGTGGGCGCTCAAGCATGGCTACACCATGATGCTTGCTGATAAGCGCTTGATCCCAGCTGAAAACTTCCAGCGACTGGAACGCTTCAAAGAGCACGATGTCGATGTGATGATCATCGAGTTTTTGTCGACCAAAGATCCCATCGCCGCCAAGCTCGAAGAGTCGCTCAAAGTCGGCAAAGGATCGGTGCGCATTCTAACGTCTGAGAAAAAATTCCATATTCTCTCCTCTTCGCAATCGTGCGCAACGTGTGGTACATCCTACGAAGATCTCGATCCCCGACATTTTTCATTCAACTCACCTCATGGTTGGTGCACCGACTGCCGAGGCTACGGTTTGGTGCCGCGCAAACGACATTCGTTAGACCTCTCCCGCTTTGATTCACTACTCGCTGCTGAGGTCGATGAAGAACGTTCGTTAGAGCGGATGGATCCCGAGGATTTGGTGATTTGCCCAACCTGTGAAGGAGCCCGGCTGCATTTGCACTCGCGTCAAGTGCAAGTCGCCGATGTCGCAATTGAGGCCATCGCACAACGCTCGATTCAAGATGCCGCAGAGCATTTTTCAGCATTGAAATTTACCGAAAAAAGGCAGCAAATGATTGCACGCGACATCATCCCTGAGATTCATCAACGCCTGCAATTCCTCAGCAAAGTCGGCCTTGGCTACCTACAACTCAGCCGCTCTGCACGCACTCTCTCAGGCGGCGAAAGTCAGCGCATTCGGCTTGCTGCACAACTTGGCTCGAACTTGCGCGGTGTTCTTTACGTGCTAGATGAACCTACAATCGGCTTGCATCCGCGCGACAATGCAGCATTGATTGATACACTCGTGTCGTTACGCGATCGCGGAAATTCGTTAGTGATCGTCGAGCATGATGAGGACACCATCGCCCGCGCCGATTGGTTGATCGATCTCGGTCCTGCCGCAGGCCGGCTCGGTGGACAAATCGTCTATGAAGGTAAACCGCCACGACTGGGGAAAAAACACTCCGCAAAGAGCATCGAGCACTCGCCCACCTTGCGCGCGATGTCGATGAAAATCATTCACCCAAGCCGTGGTAAACGCCGTCCCGTTGACAAAAAGCAAGCGTTTCTGTCACTCAGCGGTTGCTCCGTGAACAATCTCAAAAACGTCTCGGTCACCATTCCCGTAGGCTGCCTCACAGTCCTCACTGGCGTTTCTGGATCAGGAAAATCTTCTCTCATGCACGGCTGCCTCGCGCCTGCGGCGAGAAAGGACAAGCCTAACAAAAAAAATGCCACAGTCTATACGAAAGCGCTCAACATGGAGCTAATCGATGCCGTTTATGAAGTTGATCAATCACCAATCGGCAAAACATCTCGCTCCTGTCCAGCTACCTATGTTGGCATCTTCGACGAAATTCGTAAGGTATTCGCGCAGCTGCCGGAGGCCCGCGCACGAGGCTTTGAAGCTACTAGATTTTCCTTCAATACCGAGGGTGGTCGCTGCGAAGAATGCAAGGGTAATGGTCGCATAAAGTTGGAAATGGATTTTCTCCCATCCGCCTGGATTCCCTGTGAAACATGCCAGGGTAAACGCTACAACAGCGCAACCCTCGAAGTCACTTACAAGGGCCAATCCATCGCCGACGTGCTGGCCATGCCCATCGAGGAAGCCGCACGCTTTTTTGAAACCCACAGTCGCCTTGCTGAGCCCTTGCGTCTGCTCAATGAAACTGGGCTCGGCTACCTTACCCTTGGTCAAGCCTCCCCAACCCTTTCTGGTGGTGAAGCTCAGCGCATCAAGCTCATCAGCGAAATCGCTCGCGGACGCTCACTGCGCAAACGTATGGCCAACCTGAAAAACGCCAAGGGCAATTTGTATTTGATCGAGGAGCCCACCGTAGGACTGCACCTCGAAGACGTTCGACGCTTGATCGATGTCCTTCAGCGCATGGTCGATGAAGGGCACACGGTTGTCGTCATCGAGCATCACATGGCCGTTGCTGCCGAGGCAGACTGGATCATCGATGTCGGACCCGAGGCCGGTGCTGATGGTGGAGAAATCGTCGCTCAGGGCCCGCCTGAACTCGTTGCCTGCTCTCAAACCTCGCGCACTGCTCCGTTTCTTGCTGAATTACTGAAATAGTCGCCTGTTTAGGCTAGTAAGCGATGCAAACGCTTGAATGCGTAAAAGCCCGCGATGCTACCAAGAATATCTGCGGTGAGATCTTGTGAGTCATTGCCCGTGCGTATTGGCACCCAAGATTGATGAAACTCATCGAGACAACCAATGGCTGTCATCAGTAAGATCACGATGGTGAAAATGCGTAGCCAGTCTGGTTCGCTAGCTTGTCTGCGAAACAAAAATGCCGAGAGCAGACCAGAACCACCAAAAAAATAGCCAAAGTGCGCAACTTTATCGAGATGAGGAATTTCTACCCCAGTTTTGACGGGAACCGGGCCAGACGATAGATACCACAGTGTCGAAAACCAAAGTATATAGGCCGTCAGCCATAACCAAGGTGAACGCGCTGCTGTGGGGAGCTTCATGAGTCTGCAAAAATCAGCGATTGACGGAATCCTGTCGACGGATTTCTTCCTCCAAGCGCTCTGCAAGCCACTGTTTCATCATGGACTGGTAATTTAAGTAGCGCGAGCGAGCCACGCGTTTGATGCGTGAAAGCATACGAGGGTCGAAGCGAAGCGTGATCGTCGTGGATTCACGCGAGTCGGGTTCATGCACACATGCCTGCATCAAACGAGCATCGAGTTCATGATTCTCCCAAAACTGCGCTTCAGCTTGTTCATCGGCGAACACCGGAATTTGTGACCAATTGGATATCGAGTTCATAGGAAAATCATTTAATGGCCGCGTATCGGCGCTCATAGTAGCGAGTTTCGTTTTCCGTCATTGCGCGAGCTGCAATGACACGCGTGGTCTTACCATCGGTCCAGAAACAAACAAAAAGTTGACGACCACCCACCGTGCGGCCCAGCGCGTAATAGCGAGATTCGCCGTCCGCGCGCTCAACATCCGGTAAAAAACGCACGCCGAAAGGATCTTCCAAAATCTCCTCCAACTCGCGCGGCTTAATTTCTCGCAGATCGAAGTGAACGTCTATAAGGTCTAAGTCCATGATGTGGTAAGTGAAAAGCAGCGATCAAAATTCGCGAGCAGTTTTGTACGGTAAAAGTTAAACTTTGCAAACCATTTCTTACGGATTTTTCCTCACGATATTCAGAATGGCTTCATCACGCCCAAATAGGCCGCCAATACGCCGACTACCAAAGTGAGAACCAACAATGCCGAAATCGGCATTGACTTTTTGCGTGCCAAAACAGGAGCGACACCGAGGAAAAGCCACAACACAATCTTGATTTTCCAATAATGCAACTCCATCGGCGGTTTGCCTAGCGAAGCGAAGCCCACGAGAAACAAAAGCAACAGCGAGATGCCATGCAGCATCGAAGCACATTTGCGACAGCTCTCCTGCGCGCCGAAATAAATAGCTCCAAGAGCCATAAAAACGCCAAACGCGCCTGCAAGGTGCACAACTTTAAGTAAATTAAGATCCATAGAAAGTGTAGTTACGGAATTGAGCTTAACGCTCCGCTTTACTTTGTCAAATGGCTTCGGCAGTTTTTCATCGAATCGCCCAGTAGTTAGGCAAATCTTCCACACTTTTTGCACAAACTTTTGCTTGCAAAACTCTCATTCTACCGATAACGGTTCTGTCCGCATGTGCAAAAATCTTATATTCCCCATAAGCTCCATAATGGCAATAATGATTGCCCTTACCAGCTGTGGCAATGATGCCAAAAAGGAAGAAGAAGCCAAAAAAGGCACGGAAAAGGCACAATTCGTGAATCCTTTTCCAGCCGGGACCTACGAGCATTTCACGGCCGAGCCCGCCTATCCAAAAAACTACAACATATATAAAAACCAAGAGCTTTTCGCTGCGACAGATGATTCCAATTCACGCATCGTTCTTAATCTTGATACGCAGCGCGGTAAACTGATGAATGGCGATACCGTAGTTATTGATTACCCGATTTCGAGCGGTCGCAGATCACACCCCACTCCACGTGGTCGATTTATGGTGCTTGAAAAAATCGCCGATAAAAAATCAGCTACCTATGGCAAAATCTACGATGCATCAGGTGATTTGGTGAGCCGCGATGCCGATAGCCGCGTGGACCCCGTTCCAGAAGGTGGTCGTTTCGCAGGCGCTCCTATGAAATACTGGATGCGCTTCACTTGGGATGGCATCGGACACCACACCGGCATTGTGCCGCGCTATCCGGCATCACACGGCTGCATTCGTGGCTACTACAAGGCCATGCCCGAAGTTTTCAGCAAGGTAAAAGTAGGCACACCTGTGACCATCGAGTAATCCGATTGTACTAGCAAAAAGCGCAAAAATTAGCATTTTTTCTTTGATTCTGTCGGCATTTTCTTATAGCTTTGCCCGTGATCACAGCAAAGCAAATCGGACATTATCAGGATATTCTCACGCAGATTCAGGCAGACGGGCTCTACAAGTCGGAGCGCTCGATCGCTAGTTCACAGGATGCCAGCATTACATTGGATGATGGCAGCGAGGTCATCAATATGTGTGCCAATAACTATTTGGGCCTCGCTAATCATCCAAAAGTAGTCGAAGCTGCAACAAAATCACTCTCTCGTTGGGGATTCGGCATGGCCTCGGTTCGCTTCATTTGTGGAACACAGAGCCAGCACAAGCAACTCGAAGATCGGATCTCCCATTTCCTCGGAACGGAAGATACCATTCTCTATCCCAGTTGCTTCGATGCCAACGGCGGATTGTTTGAAGTATTATTGACGGAAGCAGACGCCGTAATTTCCGACTCACTCAATCACGCATCGATCATCGATGGTGTTCGTCTTTGCAAAGCCAAACGCTATCGTTACGCAAATAACGACATGCTTGATCTGGAAAAACAACTGCAACAAGCTGATGCCGTTGGTGCTCGGTTCAAGCTCATCACTACCGATGGCGTATTTTCCATGGATGGCATCATTGCCCAACTCGATGAGGTGCATGCCTTAGCAGAAAAATACAATGCGATTGTGCATTTTGATGACTGCCATGCGACGGGATTTTTGGGCACAAAAGGTCGTGGCACTCATGAGCATTGCGGACTTTTTGGCAAAATCGACCTCACCACCGGCACACTTGGCAAGGCCCTAGGCGGAGCATCGGGTGGGTACACTTCTGGCAAAAAAGAAATCATCGAGCTTTTGCGTCAGCGCTCACGCCCTTACTTATTTTCTAACAGTGTTGCACCCGTGATCGCTGCAGCATCCCTCGCCGTTTTTGATCTCTTAGAAGAATCAACCGAACTGGCTGATCGCGTGAAGGAGAACAGCGCATACTTCCGCAGCGCCATGGAGCAAACAGGATTTACCATCGCAGGAAAAGACCACCCGATCACTCCTGTCATGCTCGGTGACGCCGCATTATCTCAACGTTTTTCTGAAAAATTGTTAGACTACGGTGTTTACGCCATCGGTTTCTTCTTTCCCGTCGTGCCCCAAGGAAAAGCACGCATTCGCACGCAAATCAGCGCCGCACATACTCGTGAGCAACTCGACAAAGGGATTGATGCATTTGTCAAAGCCGGTAAAGACCTTGGCGTTATTTAAAGCCAATTGCCACTCAGGCGTGGGCGCAACTGAAACTATTGGTCAATCGTCATGCTTACAAAAATTTAAAGCTGGCCTAGATTCCATAACATTGCAAAAGCACGCGTGATGGAGGCAAATTGAAACAGAATGCACCTACGCATACGCATACGCCTGGGCTACGGCGCACAAGTTTTCAGAATTGAGAAATTTCAGAGCTGAGAAAAAGGCCGGAGTTACTTGGTTATTTTTTTGATTCAAAAGGCAAATCTCTGCGTCTCTGCTCGAGTCATTTCTTTATCAATGCTCAGTTCTAACAGTGGATTCAGTTGCTGACAAAGCCCATTGCTCTGAAGCGAGCAAATTGCGAAGAGTTACGGACCTGACCAATACTTTCAGTTGCACCCCTCATGCATGAGGAAAATCTGCGACTTGCATCAGCTTCACGCCGTAGGTTTCGGCGATTTCTGGCGCATCGGATTGTTGGTAGACATCTCGGTAATACACCTCCTTTATGCCATAGGCACACAGCGTTTGCATACAGGCGGTGCAAGGCATGGTGGTAGTGGCAACTATCTTTGCCTCACCACGCTTGAACAGACTGCAAAGATTCACTTCGGCATGAAGCATGAACTTTTGCCGTTTTTCCCGGTCTTCCCAGAAACCGAGAGGAGCTACGAAACCGGGGGCCAAGCCATTGTAGGCGGTGGCAATCACCCGGTTATCGTGATCCAATGCAGCAGACCCAACCTTACGGAAAGGGTCCTCGGAGCGCAGGCTCGCCACATGAGCAAGTGCCATTGCATACTGAGGAATTGATAATCGTTCTGCCGCCATGCAAGGACATTTTTCAACTTAGCAACCGCAGCCGCCGCCGCCACCGCCACCGCAGCAACCACCGCCTTGAGCTTGTGCGAAATCTTCCGCTGTTGGCACCTGACCGAGTTCCAGCGTAAGTCCAACATATTTGCCGATCGAGCGTTGCAGGGTTTCCAATTCGCGTTGAGCTTCGAGGAAGCTACGAGCAACATCGTTAGCGAGCAGCGCATCGCGGGCTTCTTCGAAGTCCTTGATCTCACGAGCCGAGAGCTCAATGCCAGAATTCTGCTTTTGATGCAGATCCTCGCCTTTTTCATTCACTGCTTGGTATTGCAAGCGCGCTTCATCGTTTTCAAGAAATGCTTCCACGCGGTCAGTGAGAGCTTGGAATGTGGCATCTTCCGCAATCGTAGCACAAAGCTCGCGGGTTTTTACCATCACAGCGGAGTCATCGGATAATAGTGACATGCGAGTTATCTACCCCTGACCAATCCGTTTGACAAGAGAATGATGTGAGATTTGAGAAAAAAATCATCCCTGCCGCAAATGCCGCTTGCCGCGAGGGAGCCGCGCGCACTAGTCTGCGGCGCGCCCGCTGCTGATCCAACCTCGCGAGGCACCCAATCTCATGTCTAAATACGCTGGTGAAGAAGTTCTCGTTGTCCGTCGCTCCCTCCTTGAGGAAATAGGCATGTTTCATGGCATCATTACGGAAGGCATCGATGCCGCCATGGCGCGCTTACTTGACCCGCAAAACCACTTTTTCTTAGATCGTGGCGCAGCCGAAGACGATCCCAGCCACAAGCAATTGATCCCCTACTGCGTCTTCCGATGCGGAGATCAGATCCTCCACTACACACGCGGTAAATCCGGCGGCGAAAGCCGTCTGCATGCGAAAATTTCCGTCGGTGTGGGTGGCCACATCAATCCGATCGATACAGGAAATGGCCGCGTCGGCCCTGAAGCCTATTTTGCCGCCGTCACCCGCGAACTAGAAGAGGAACTCATCATCGGCAGCCATCGCACCACGCGCATCATCGCACTCCTCAACGACGACAGCAACCCCGTCGGCCAAGTGCACCTCGGCGTAGTCCATCTCGTTGATCTCGAAAACACCGATGTGCAATCGCGCGAAGACGCCCTAACCGACCTCGCGTTCACTCCCCTTGCCATACTGCGCGGAGAAATGTTTGACCGCCTCGAAACTTGGTCGCAGCACTGCATCGCCCACCTCGCAGATACGGCATACGCTTGAGGAAATGATCAGAGCTTTGAAAAACATCATTATACCTGATCCGCTTCAGAAAGATATAATCCATCGTGCCCGCTACCCTAAATACGCGGAAACGCAAAGGTTTGAAGCTGCTTAAGCAGAGTGTATCAACTCACGGATTTCTTGCTACGTGGCTTCGTCTGAAAATCATCGAGAAGCACCATCGAACGCAGCGAGTCGCAGAAAAACTCAAACGAGGTCAAGAAGACGCGAGGCTTGAGTCAAGCATCCCCTCTTTTTCTTCTAGAACTGAGATGTTTCGCCATCGTTCCCATTCTCTGACCTTGTCAGGCTTTCCTCTTAAAACTTCTGCGTTAAGTAAATCTTCCAGAATCCGCTTTGCCAGTAACGCGGCGTAGTGAATATCTGCAATATATCGGTCATCGGAATCATTGTGGAACTTCGCCTCTAACATGTGCGATAACCTCAACCGCCAAATTAAACGGCGCCCAAGTGTCGCCGGACTATTTCCTAACGAAGACTCAACCCTGCTCCTCGTCACGGCCATCGTCATGGAAACCCCTGAAGAATGGGAAGCAGGCAAAACCCATCTCACTCTCACTCCCCAAACCGCATCCTTAACACCCAAACCATCAAAAAACTAACCGCTTGAAATCAACTTTCAAATCCATTCTAAAAACTTTTACAAAAAAAGTTGCGCCGCCTTATACCATACTGCTTGTGAAGATAGGAATTAATATACTTTCAGACAAACTATATATTTAATTGACCAGCTCGTTCCATTCTGCTAGATTGATTCTATGAAACTAAATGTAGTATTTCTCTTTTTGATGATCGCCATGACAGCGAAGGCAGAATCACAGAAATTGAAAAAACTTACCACACGCGATGGTCGTGAATACAATGATGTCACCATCGTCAGCCACGATGCCGTTGGCATCAAAATCAATCATGCGGGAGGCGTAGGTCGCATTGCATTTGAACGCTTGCCATCCGACCTTCAAAAAAAATACCAATTTAATTTCGCTAAGTCAGAAGAGCAAAAGAAGCGCGAACAACAATTAGCCATCGCCGCCGAGCAAGCCATCGCACGTGAGCTTGAGAGCCAAGCAAAAACCAGATCTGAATTGTCTGAAAAAATCGACGCCAACGAGCTCTCCATCGCCAAAATCGACGGCTACATCAACATGATGCAGCTTAAAATTAGCGATGCCCAAAATCGACGCCAAAATCTTTTGCACAATGCCCTGATCGAGCGATCGCGCACAAGAACCATTTACCGTAACAGCTACGATTCCTATGGAAACCGTTACAGCAATCCCGAGGTCGTTCCAGACAAGGGTGGCTACGCTAAAGCTCGGCAGTATGAAAATGAATCACAGGCGCTACTCGATAGCATCAGCCAAGCTAGACAACTGATTGCCGCAGCAGAAACACGCAAAAAATTTCTGAGCCAACCTGCCGCCAAGTAATCATGTATCATTCCCCAATTCATCTCATCGGCGCAAAATTGCTCGTCATGCAATGCATCGCTCTCGACACTTCGAGCCACTTGATTTAGAATATGAATGTGCTCATTTCCGCGAAATCGGCACGTTGCTTGCTTAGTTTCACCTCGGCAAATTACGCCTATCTATTTTCTCTCATCTAACCGAAATTCTCTTTGTGCATCAAGAACCAATCGCTCGCCAACGTCTTCGCCTCGAGGGCTTCGAACTCATCGACGAAACCCTAACATTTCTCGTCGGATGTCTCGGCGACGCGCTCAAAGGCCTCGGTGAAGACAAGCTTCTCCCCTACCTTCCTTGGTCGGAGCAAGAGGTTCCTGACGAGACCCCACCCGAAGGCATCCAACAACTCTATTCGATCGGTTTTCAGCTCCTCAACATGGTCGAGGAACGCGTAGCAGCCGCCATTCGTCGTGAGCGCGAAAAAGAACTTGGAGCGACCTCGATTCGCGGTCTCTGGCCCCAGGCGCTGCGCGACATGCAAAACATCGGCCTCACCCCCGAGCAAATCCTTTCGGTCTTAGCAGAAGTAGACGTACAACCCGTACTCACGGCCCACCCCACCGAGGCCAAACGAGCCTCCGTGCGTGAGCGCCATCGCGCCTTGTATGACGAACTGGTGCGCTACGAGTTCCCCAAATTCACCAACCGTGAAAAGCGGCGCATTCGTGATCGCATCGTCACCGCCTTGCAAACTCTTTGGCGCACTGGCGAAATTCACCTCACCCGACCCGATATTTTTCGCGAACTGCGAGACGCAATTCACTACTTGCGCGATCTCTTTCCCGCCGCCCTTGATCGTCTCGATCTCCACTTCACCGAGGCTTGGCGCGATGCCGGCTTCCCTCTCGATCTTCTCCGCGCTGCCGGAAACATCCCGCGTCTGAGTTTTGGCACATGGATTGGCGGCGACCGCGATGGTCACCCACTCGTCACCCCCGAGGTCACCGAAAAAGCCCTAAAGCTACTCCGCCGCGGTGCCTTCCAACTTCTCCAACGCGAACTCTCCCAGCTCTCACAAACGCTCACCCTTTCGCTGCACCTCAATCAAGTGCCTGCGGAAATGAAAAACCGCATTCAAGAACTCGCCGCAGCACTTCCCGAAGAACTAACCTCTGACATTTTTGACCGCTTCGGCGAAGAACCATGGCGGCAGTTAGCCTCGCTCATGATGCTCGCCATCAAGCATGCCGAGGAAATGGACGGCACCCTCTGCATCTACCAATGCCCCGAGCAAGTCGACGCCGATCTCGAGCTCATCGCCCGTACCATTTCCACCAATGGCTGCGAATTGATCGTCGAGGAACACATTCGTCCGCTACGCCACAAGCTGCAAATTTTCGGCTTTCACCTTGCGACCCTTGATATCCGCCAAAACTCAGAATTTCACGATCAAGCCATCGCCCAACTCCTCCACACTGCTGGCATTGCCGATGGCGAAAACTACGCGCAATGGGAGGAGAGCAAACGCGTCGAGTTCCTCGCAAACGAGCTCCGGTTTGCGCGCCCCTTTTTGCACGATACCGCCATCGCTGGCGAGCAAGCCCAGCTTGTTCTTCAAGCCTATCGCGTCGTTGCCGCGCATCGTCGTAGCAATGGCTCATCAGGCATCGGTGCTCTGATCGTATCCATGACCCGCCAAGTCAGTGATCTTCTCGGCGTTTTCATCCTCGCTCGCGAGGCGGGACTTATGGAACAAGATGCCGCTGGCCTCTGGTGCCCGCTCGAAGTAGTGCCACTCTTCGAGACCATGGACGATCTCGATCATTCACCGCAAATCATGGAGCAATATCTCGCCCACGACATCGTCATGCGCTCCATCCTCAACCGTCACCGCAGTTGCACCGGCCTCGCCTGCACTGCTGGTCCAGCCGCCCAACAAATCATGCTCGGTTACTCGGACTCAAATAAAGATTGCGGCATCCTCGCTGCTCAATGGGCTCTTCATCGTGCCGAAACTCGCCTTACCGATACCGCTAAGCAATTTCAACTTCATTTCCGCTACTTCCATGGTCGCGGCGGCACCATTTCACGCGGAGCAGGTCCTACCCACTGGTTCATGGCATCATTACCCCACGGCTCCATGTCTGGCGGCTTCCGCATGACTGAACAAGGCGAAACCATTGCCCAAAAATACGCCAATTTGGCCAACGCCACTTACAACCTTGAGCTCCTCCTCGCCGGAGCCGCTGTTACCACCGCCCATCACAGCCACAGCCCTGCACCGAGTAAAAACGACCAGCTTTTCCGCTTGTTGAACCATCTTTCCAATACCAGTACATTAGCCTACCAAGGATTTTTGCGAAAACCCGGCTTCATCGACTTCTACCGCCAAGTCACACCTATCGATGCTTTAGAAAATGCCCGTATTGGATCGCGCCCAGCGCGCAGAACAGGCAAAAAAGGCCACAGCGTCGCCGATCTCCGCGCTATCCCCTGGGTCTTCTCCTGGACACAAGCTCGATTCTACCTACCCGGCTGGTTCGGCGTCGGCGCCGCCCTCGAAGAACTTCATCTCCAGCAACCCCAGGAATTTGCCGCACTCAAAGAAGCCTTGCTCGAAATACCATTCCTGTCCTACCTATTCACCAACGTCGAAACCAACCTACACTCCGCCAACCCAGAAATCATGGCCGACTACGCCACCTTGGTTCTCGACGAAGCCTTGCGCATTAATTTCATGGGCCTCATTACCGAGGAATTTGAACGCACCAAGGAACAACTCGCAGCCCTGTTTGATGGAGGCATGGAGACCCGCCGCCCGCGCATGGCGAAAACCTTGGCCATCCGCGATGAACCACTCGCCGTATTGCACGCCCAACAAGTCGCATTACTGGGCGATTGGCGACAGGCTCAAAGCCATGAGAACAACGAACTCGCGGAGCAAATTCTGCCAAAGCTACTCCTATCGATCAACGCCATCGCCTCCGGCCTCCGCACCACGGGTTGATTGGTAATCGCCGCAGATAGTATCCGCTTGCTGCATAATCAGATTTTGATCCCTATCATCAGCCCACAAAAAACCTCGTGGCGTGAGCCACAAGGTTTTTATGTATTGAGCGCGAGCGCTGCAATTAGCGGGAGTAAAGCTCCACGATCAACTGCTCGTTGACCATTGGATCTACGTCCGAACGCTCAGGCACGCGAGAAACACTACCAGTGAGGTTGGAGCGGTCCAGAGTCAACCAATCCACCAAAGGCACTGCTTGAGTTAGATCGAGCATGCGCAGGCCGAGTTGTTGCGAAGATGGTTTTGCACCAAGCTTGATCACATCACCAGCTTTGCACTGGTAACTAGCAATGTCAACAACGTGACCGTTGACAAGAACGTGGCCGTGATTGACGAGCTGACGAGCAGCCTGACGGGAGTTGCCAAAGCCTAGGCGGTAGCAAACATTATCGAGACGGAGCTCTAGCAATTGAAGAATGATTTCACCAGTAATGCCACGACGGCGAGCAGCCTCTTCGTAGTAACCTCGGAATTGTTTTTCCAATACACCGTATTGGAAACGGAGCTTCTGCTTTTCGCCGAGAGCTACCGAGTATTCGCTTTTCTTCTTACGACCAGCGCGGATACCGTGCTGACCGGGTGGGAAGTTGCGACGCTCGAGTGATTTGTTCGAACCAAATAAAGGCACACCGAAGCGGCGGCTGATTCGTGTGCGTGGACCTGTGTAACGTGCCATGATCTTGGTAATAGTAAATGTGTAGAATTAGACGCGACGAGCTTTTTTCGGGCGGCAACCGTTGTGTGGAACGGGAGTCACGTCGTCGATCGAAATGATTTCAATACCGATGGTTTGCACGGCACGGACAGCGGACTCACGACCTGAACCCGGTCCTTTGACCCGGACTTCAGCTTCGCGGAGACCGTGACCCATTGCTTGACGGCAGGCATCTTGGCAAACCACTTGAGCAGCATAAGCTGTGCTCTTGCGGGAACCTTTGAAGCCCATTTTGCCAGCGCTGGACCAACCGAGGGCATTGCCCAAGGCGTCAGTGACGGAAACGAGAGTGTTGTTGAATGTGGATGTGACGTGCACGATCCCCTTAGCGATGTTTTTTGAACCCTTCGCCTTGTGAATTTTAATCACTTGCTCCTCGCCACCGGCGATTTCAGCGAAAATATCGCGACGCTCATCTTTTTTCGGAGCAACAACCTCGGCGGCTGGTGCTACGACTGGAGCTTCTGCTACTGCGTCGGCTTGTGGTTCAATCGAATTGTTGTTTTCCTCGGACATAGTAATCAAGATCTAGTTATTTTTTAACACCAACGGTTTTCTTCTTACCTTTGCGGGTGCGAGCATTGGTGCGGGTGCGCTGACCACGCACGGGCAAACCACGCTTGTGACGGATGCCACGATGGCAGTTGATGGATGTCAGGCGCTTCAGAGAAACCTGACGCTCACGACGAAGGTCACCTTCGATCGCAATGCCATTGCTCTGGATCGCTTGAGCGATTTTCACGAGTTGTTCCTCGGAAAGCTGTCCGGTGCGGATATCGGGATCGATCCCGGCTTGCTCAAGGATTTTCGTGGCTGTCGGGCGACCGATACCATAAATGAAGGGAAGAGAAGCTTCGATGCGCTTCTCATTTGGAATTTCTATACCGAAAATGCGGGCCATGATGTTTGCGTAGATTCGCGTTAAATGCGCATGCAGCACGTTGGTGATGCGTTGCGGGGCGGCGTTGATACCAGAGATTCAATCTCTGGCAAGCATGAAATGAAAAAAAAGTGAAATTTTCTGCAAAAAAGTGCATTTTTTTCGTTTCGCGCTCATTTGCACTCAAATTCGCGCCCAAAATGACCAACCCACAAGCTGGCAACCATGCGCTCCTGCACGGCCTCCATGCATGACCTATCTTCAGCCTCTGCATCCTGATAACCCGCTAAGTGCAACATCCCATGAACCAGATATCTGAGTAATTCACGCAAAACTGGCTCGCCATACTCAACTGCTTGACTCCTTGCAATATCGGGGCAAATCAGCAATTCACCATGATGAAATGTAATGACATCTGTAGCACCAGCGATGTCCATAAACTCACGGTGCACTCGATCCGACTCCATGCGATCGACCATGGCGATGTCAAGAGCATCGAGGTCATCCACCGAATTCTCCGAGAGCTTAACGAGCTCGAGATCGCGCCATGCATCTCGCGCCGCATCATGCAACAAGGCAATTACCTCGGCAGACAAATCAACTTCTGCTTGGTGATTTTGAACATCGATTGCAATGTGAAGCCTCATGACGGAGAAACATCAGAGGCCATAGCAGAAGTGGCAGGAGACAATATTTGACGCCCCTGAGCCGCATCTGCAGCACTCTTTCCACCAGAGGATTTGCGGTCACTGCCCTCTTCTGATTTATTGTAGCTGATGCGGCTGTGCATCATGCTGCGTAGGGTTGCCGCAAAGCTTTCCTTAACACGAGTCAGATCGCGTAACGTCAAAGTGCATTCATCCAACTGCCCATCGTTCCAGCGCGACTTTACGATATCATCCACAAGTCCGCGAATCTTAATTGGGTTCGGTTTTTTTAGACTACGGGAAGCGCTTTCGATGGCATCTGCTAAACTTAAAATACCAGTCTCCTTCGAGCGCGGACGCGGGCCTGGGTAACGAAAGTTTTTGTCGTCGATTTGCGGCAAATCTTCAACGTTCTCTAATCCCCTACCCACCTTATCTTGTTCGAGGGCTTTTTGCTCCTGCGCTTTGCGATAAAAATAATAGACCATCGAGTCACCGTGATGCTCCAGAATCGCATCAATGATCCGGTGATTGAGCTTATGCTTCAAGGCCATGTCCACCCCATCTTTCACATGGGCGATGATTACCAAGGCGCTCATTGTCGGCGTCAACAGGTCATGCGGATTCTCCATACCCTCCGATTGATTCTCGATGAAATACTCAGGTTTTTTCAATTTTCCGACATCATGAAAATATGCACTCGCCCGGCACAATGCAGCATTAGCTCCGATTGCCTCCGCCGCAGATTCCGCCAGCGATGCCACTACCAAACTATGGTGAAAGGTGCCCGGAGCATTGAGCTGCATTTGCTTGAGTAGCGGATGGTTCAAGTCGGCCAACTCTAGCCAACTGATGTTCGTAGTCAAAGAAAATGCCCCTTCAAGCAAAGGGAGCAACCCACTTACGATGAGAGCAGTAATGAACCCGACCGAAAAAGCGACAACAAACATCGTTCCATCCGACATCATCTGCGTCGTCTGCGGCATGCGATCCAAATGCAACACCTTGCCAAACAGAATCGTGAACAACAGCGCTAGCGCACCTGCATAAATGCCCGCGCGCAACAACTGCACGCGTTTACGCACCCGACTCGTAAGCATTACCACCGCAATGCCGCATGCCAGACTCGTGATCAAATACACAATCACTTCGTCAGACGGCACCAACAAAGTTCCCGCCATGCTCACAAATACCGCACTGAACGTTCCTGCTCGTCGTCCTAACAAAACCGAGTGCACCATCGGCGCCAGCGCAAAGGGAATCAATAGGAGTTTATACTGCACTTGCATTCCATTGAGATCGACCCAATAGGAAATCAAACGCACCAGCACGACATGTAACAAGACCCCGCCTAACAACAGCAATAGCACGCCATTTTTGCGCAACAAGTCACGGTGATTCATCCGGATCATCATCAACGCGGTCAGAGAGAGAGCAATAGAAGCACAGGCTGATTTGGCCTCTTGACCAGCCAAAGTCGATGACGGTTCTTGATTCACAACCAGCATGGTAAAGCAGATCACAAAAACTGCGGACAGCAACCAGTGGATCCAACGGGCATTGCCTAGCAGCGATGAGATGCGCTCTTCCACATCATACACCCGGCGTTTTTTTCCCGAAGACAGGCCCTTTTGAGCTAATCTCCATCGTTTGAAAGCATCCCAAAATCCCACAATCGTTTTTGCTCGGTTGAATCGCGCTGGGAGCAGAGCGCCCCGAACGACGCCGCATGGCTAACCTAACTCTTACCAACTTGGCAAGAAAATTATATAATTTAGCCTATTTCGATTTTAATTTTTACAAAAAAACCTCCAAGAGGAGTAACTCAGTTCATTTTAGCGCGATTTTATCAAAAAACAAGTTACTTACGCCGCAATGTCGTATACCTCGGCAATCTTCTTAAAGATGCGATCGCGGCGTTCACGTGCTTTCTCAACATCCTTCGTCTTAAGAGAAAAACGCATCCGCTCCGATGTGGCATCGGTCTTATGAATCGTTACATGGCACCACCAGATTCCACGATTGTTCCAAAGATGATGGTTTTCATTCCCATCGTTGATCTTCATTACGACTGTAGCAGTTTTTTTCATGCACAACAAATTTACATTCATGTATGACTAATGCAACAAAAAAATACAAAAAATAGTACAGAGCCAATTTTTAGTACAAATTAAAGCACCGATTCCCTCGTTACAAAACTCATTTGATTCAGCAAACTAGATCGTAGGTCAAGGCTATACAATTGACAGATCAAGTATAAGAGGCTCATTTGTGAGGTCCTCGTGAGAAAAATCTTCAAAACCTCAAGCTTCAACCTCCGAATCGATGATCCACCAAGCGAGCAGAACAGATGACGGTCACTTCGTCATATAATCCAGCGAAATGCCATAGGAAATCAAACCGCAATTTCTAGAGTTTCGAGCTTTTGAAAAATCCGATCACGGCGCTCACGGGCCTTTTCGATTTCTCGCGTTTTTAGCGAAAATCGTAAGCGCTTCGCCGTAGCATCGGCCTGATGAATCGTCAGATGACACCACCAAACGCCACGGTTATTCCACAGGTGATGGTTTTCGTTAGTTTCATTTACACGAAGTGACAACTTGGAAAATCGGGCTGTTGCGATAGAGTTCATACGAGATGCATAAAAATACATCAACAACGCTCATATGTATATGAGACTTTGCGTAAAAAACTTGTGAATTTGCGCAAGTCGAAAATCTCAAATTTACAGTGCATCGAGAGCCTCTGCAAAAGCCTTGCAGATTGCCTCAGCACCTTCCATGCCCAAGCTTACGCGAATCAAATGCGCTGGCACACCACAGCCTTCAGCCCATGGGAGCTCACGATAGTGCGCGAGTAATACGTAGGGACAAATCAAGGTGAAAGGAGTGGCAAAACTAGGTCCCTTACAAAAAGGTAGGGAATCATAGAGTTTCGCTGTCTTTTTCGCCGACTTCAAAACAAAAGAGAGCAGACCACCGTAGCCGCCGTTGGGCTTACGAATGGCATCATACTCAGCGCGGCAGGTCAACGAAGGGTGCCATACTTTTTCCACTGACGGATGAGCCACCAGCATCTGCGCAAGGGCTAGGCCTGACTCGTTCGCCGCTTTCCAGATCGTTTCATTTTCTTTCAAATTCGCCAAAAGGGCAAGACTATCTGCTGCATAGAGTGGAGCGCACTCTGATACCTCTCCCGCCAGTGCGACGGAAAAATCGGCATTAAATGGACTATCTTCGCGCACCACAGCCATGCCCGCCATCACATCACCTGAGCTAGAAATCCACTTCGTAAGACTCGTCGTTACCACATCGGCAAAGCGCAGTACATCGATATTGCCCGGGCATGCCGTAGAGTCATCGATGATCAACGGTGTGCTGCCAGCACGACATGCCTCCGCCACGCGTGCGAGATTCACTGTGCGCAGTAGTGGATTGCTAGGCACCTCCAAAAAGACACCCGCAAATTCTCCCTGTTGGATCCGATGGATGGCTTCATCGAGCAATTCACCCGATCCCTCGTTAAGGAAAACCACGCCATTGCCGAACATTTCCTGCACTTTTAGGCAATCGACATAGGGGAACTCAATCTGCAATGTTTTCTTACCCATGCGCAATCCTGGCAAGCTGCGGAGGACCGAAGTACATGCTGCCATACCACTGGCAAACACGAAAATTTGATCCTTATCAGCACCTACGATCCGACCAATTTTAGCGCGTAAAATTTTCGATCTACCAGACGGCGGCGTATTGCCATCGAGTATGTCCATCGCCTGACGACTGCTAACAACTTCGCCCGAAAACCTCCAGTAGTCGACAGCTGTTTGCGCTGCTTTTTCAGGTACAATTAAAGCTTGTAAGCCATGGAAGCTCGCGACGCGTGTTGCCACTTCGGCCCGTCTTTCGACATAGCGCTGGGCACGTTGAGCGGAGACTCGTGAGGGGAAAATCACCACATTGTGACCTTCCACGGCCAACTCCTTTCGCGCCACTTCAAATAACCTCTCGACGGCAGGGTGCCGAAAAAAACGTGGATATCCCACTCGCATCTTGCGCACCACACGATCACGCCCCTCTTCGTAATCAACAATCGCTTTCCATGTGGGCAAGCAGACTGATACCGCATGGAGCGAGTCTGGCAGGGCGATTCCCAAGTCTTCCTCCGTCCACGCGGGATTCTGTAAAAAGTTTCGCATCCTCAGAGAGATTTTTATCACAGCAAATCGAGAGTGCCAAGAAAAAATATCCCTTTGGAAGAAAGCTAACGTTTGTTCACTACTCGCGACGAGAACCCATGACTTGCATGAGGTAGTAAACTAGCATCGCCGCTGAGCCGATGGCGCCAGCTACATAAGTCATGGCTGCCCAGAAAAGCGCATTTTTAGCGCGATCATGCTCCATGCTATTGGCCAGACCACTGCTTTCCAGCCACACCATCGCACGGCGACTCGCATCGAATTCCACCGGCAAGGTCACCAAGGCAAATGCTGTAGTGACACCAAGGCAAGCGACAATCACCCAGATCAGCGCGCCATTGCCCAGCGCAAACATACCAACCACGCCAAGTAGCATCACTACATTCATTAACTGGCTTGCGATGTTGACCATAGGCACCATACGCGAGCGGAAGCCCAGCCAAGCATAGGCCGTTTGATGCTGCACAGCATGACCGCACTCATGAGCCGCAACCGCAGCCGCAGCAACACTATTTTGATGATACACAGCTTCGCTCAAATTCACCGTCTTGTTCGTCGGGTCATAATGATCAGTCAGGTGACCTGGCGTGTGCATCACCTTTACGTCATATATTCCATTTTGCCGCAACATCAGCTCCGCGACCTGAGCACCCGTAATGCGCATTGGAATTTGTGAATACTCATGAAACCGCCGCTTAAGTGTCGAGGATATCAAAAAGCTTAACAACATCGTACCGCCCATAACAAGGAGGTAGCCCATGTGAATGCCCATAAAGCCTGAGCCACCTGTTGGTGTCGTCTGTGCTAACCATGCTGGAATCATTGTTACAAATACTGTCATGCTTTAGAGCATAATTTGGATTCGCAACTCCGCAAGGAACCAACGACTTGAAAATGCAGTTATTTTTCCACTCGACAAGACAGCGCGAGATAGCTCAAGGATTCAGCATTAGAGCATCCGCTGTGAGCTCGGCGAAAGAGCCTGGATTGCCCATGTATTGAATGACTCGGTTTTGATCGAGCACATAGGCAAACGGTCGAGATTGCACGCGATACTGTTTTGCTAGAGTGCTATTCGTATCGCAAATATTTCGCCATGGTAGAGAACCATTTGCTTGCAGCACCCGCAACGTCGTCGCGCTGTCATTCGTCACGCCTATCAAAGCAAAATTTTTACCCTCCATATTTTTCGTTAGCTTTTGATGAATATCGAGAAAACGCGCGAAGTCGTCCATTGCCGTATTCCAGAATACCAATACCACCACTTTTCCCTTGAGATCAGAAAGGTTGAGTGGATTGCCACTCACATCAACGCCTTTCAAATCAGGGGCCTCACGTCCTTTGGTGAGATAACGGATCACATATAGCTGATCATCAGCAAGCTTCGCGATCGTCACTCCATCGATCTCCACATGTGCACTCTCAATGATCGCTTTGCGGATCAGATTCAGACGACGCTTCATCGTCCTCACATCATCACTCAAGCTCTCTAATAATATAGCAACCCCCAGTGCTGCCACACCTTGCACCGTGCGGTCTGGATTTTCTTTCTCGATCCTCTCTAATAACTTCATCGAGCGCATATCGCCCACAGCCACTAAGCCCATACACATAGAAGCAAGGCGAGGACTGCGTAAATGTTGCTTTTCGACGGCTGCACTCACTTGCTGCACGATCTCGGTCCGAAATTCTTGCTTCTCAGGAGATACGTCTTCCACTGGCAATGAACGCACCAATTTCAACAACCAGCTCGCCGTATCCAAGCTGCCCTCTTGCTCCAGAGAGCCACGCAGATTACTCCAGATTTTTTTCGCATATTCATCACCATCAGGGCGCTCATCCCAGAGCTTTTGTTGAGCCTCTCTGGTCGTAGCCGCTCGCAAGCTTAGTGTCCAAACATCCATCTTGCCCTTAAACTCCTTACGAAGTCCATCAGCCATGGCAACACTCTGAGCAAAGACGTTAGAGCTAATTAGACTGAAAAAAATGGTGAGTATCAACAAGCTGCGCATGCAGCGGATTGTAAACACTTCTCTTCAGCAAGCAATTCATTTGCCCTCGGAACTGCAAAATAACTACAAAAAAACATGTAGGGATGAAGCACATTCATTATACGGTAGATGCGCTGACACGGCGACACGCCACAACGGTATTTCCGTGAATTCAGCTGGAAATCAGCATCATCAGTGGCAAAAATTCTCTGATTATCGTTTCTACTTTGCTGTGTGGGTTCCATGCGCCGCCGATGCGGCCTACCGATGCTACCGAGTAAGCGCTTCTACCCTGAGACCATTGTTCAAAAAAACCCAGTGCCGCAGATGCCGCAATGGGTTTTGTTTGATTGCATTTGATAATTAACTCATTTCACGATTTTCAACAATTCAACATCGAAGACCAAGAGTCCCGCAGGTGCACCTGGAGGCGGATTATCACCGTAGGCCAGCTTAGCAGGTATCCAAAAACGACGCTTTTCTCCCTCGACCATGAGTTGCACACCCTCGGTCCAGCCTGTGATCACGCGGTTGAGCGGAAATGTCGCAGGAGTGCCGCGAGTCACGGAGCTATCGAACAATTTCCCATCCGTAGTCCATCCCGAATAATGCACGCTGACATTGTCCGTGGGAGCTGGATGAGTGGTGCCTTTGCCTTTCTCAAGCACCTTCGAGGCCAGTCCCGAAGCCGTTTTCACTGCATCTTCTGGAGCTGCTTTGACATCTGCGGGAGCTTTGGGAGCGGATTTGATCGAGAGCAATTCCACATCAAAGACCAACATTCCGCCCGGACGGCCACCACCAGGGTTTTCGCCATAGGCCAAATCAGCAGGAATCCAGAAGCGGCGAATCTCGCCCTCGGTCATCAACTGCACTCCTTCGGTCCAGCCTTTGATCACTCCGTTGAGGGGAAAGCTGATCGGCTGTCCGCGACTGAGCGAACTGTCGAACATTTTCCCATCCAGTGTCCATCCGGCATAATGCACCTCGACGGTATCTGCTGCTGTTGGATATTCTTTTCCGGCTCCTGCTTTCATGACCTTAGAAGCAAGGCCTGAAGCAGTTTTTTCGGCATCAGCGGGCACGGCTTTCACATCAGCCGGCGTATCAGTGGTCATCGTAAACATAGCTTTTTTTTCTTCAGCAGTCACGGGCAAGATCGTCATCAGCGCGAGACCGAATAAGGTAAAGGGTAGTATCGTTTGTTTCATAACGTTTGTTTGAGCAGCGCTACGATACAGAGAAATCATCCAGCGTCAATCATTGAACGCTTACTAGGACAAAAACGCGCGATCTGAGGCCCTCAGCTCAATGGGCGGGATCACTGCGAAAGGGTGCGGCCGGGAAGCCCTCTTTGTTACGCAAATTTGCTGCCGCAGGATTATCGCACCAAGCGTAACGCACATAGCGCGGTTCACTCACGTCAGGATGTTTCACAAGCACCGCATCAGCACCAACAATGCTTGCTTCAGCTGGAAAAAATTTCCCATCATTACCAGCGATCGTAAAAAGTTGCAGTGCGCCGTTGTGAGCATCTAAGCCACCACCGACGTGATCGAAGCGCAACTCCAGAGCACCCTGCCTTGCTGTGAGTCCACGCAAGGTGGGTCCTTGGAATACACCTGGTTGTTTGTATGTTTGCGCGAGCGCCAGGGACGCCAAGCGTGAGCCAATCGTTTGCTTATCGCGTGGATGCACATCGTCTGCCTCACCACAATCTGTGGTCACGACCATGCCGGTATTTGGCACTTGCAAGCTCGTCGCCTGAGCCGCCCGCATCTCTGCAAGCTTACTGCCCGCCGTACCATCGCTCGGCGCATAACGTGGTGCGATCTGCACAAAGTAAAAGGGAAAATCGCCACAATTCCAAAGCGCGCGCCACTGCTGTATGAGCGTTTTTTGCAGCGCTGGGTAGAGTTTACGCGAATCTACATTAGATTCTCCTTGATACCAAATCGCGCCCTGAATCGAGTATCCTTGCACGGGAGCAATCATACCATTGTAGAGAACCTCAGGGTTGTGTTGATCTTGGCGTGGGTCAGGGTGCCTAGGCTGACGCGGCTCAGCTTTCCCCGCGGCACGAGCGGCATTGCATTGCTTCTGCCAGCGCTCGTAAGCAATGCTGTATTTCTCATAAATCGTCGGATCAGCGTCAAACTTCGCACATTTTTCGTGAAACGCCGCGACCAATGGTCTCAAGTTACGATCTTTCACCAAAGGATCACGAGGAATCCAAGCTTCCGCCGTGCTGGCTCCGTAAGCGCATGTGATCAGGCCCACGGGCACCTTCAGTTTTAGCTGCAATTGCCGACCGAAAAAATAAGCTACCGCCGAAAAATCGCCAACTGTCTGCGGACTGCAAACCTTCCACTCACCCCCCACCGAGCTTTGCAAATCTGCCGACATTTGCCAATCTGCCGCGAACATCCGTAGCTGAGGATGATTTGCAGCCGCGATCTCCTGCTCTGCATTTTTCACTCCAGCGTAAGAGCGATTCTGAGTTTTCGCCATCGTAAAGTCCATGTTGGATTGACCCGCGCAGAGCCATACCTCACCTACGAGCACATCAGAAAAAGTTAGATTCGTCTTGCCATCATCCACTCGAATGGTATGCGGGCCACCTGCCGACAGTGGGGGCAACTCCAGCGCCCATGAGCCATCGGCAGCGGCACTTACCTGAGTCTCGCTCTTTCCCATGCGAGCTCGGATCATATCGCCCGCCACACTCCACCCCCAAAGTCGGATCGGAACATCACGCTGCATCACCATGTGATCCGAAAAATGCGGTGGCAACTGCAGGGAGTCGACCGCAGGCAAGAGAAAAGCTGCTAGCTTCGGCGACGAGAGTGCTCGCAGCTCACGCGCAAGGATCCTTGCATGGAAGCGCGCACCCGTGCCGCTGGTGTGCGTGTGATCTCCCATAACATAAAATACCTTGGTTTTTTCCTGTCCGATCTTTTCATATTCTTGAGCCAGCACATCATTGAAATTCACATAGCATGCTCCAGTTTGCGCGGCAACCTCGCACGCCCACAGCGCGTAGTCTTTGTCATTGCGCATCATTTTTCCATTCTTCCACATATTGCGGGGAATCAGCGATACCACGATCGGCGTAGCTCCTTTTGCCTGAGCTTGCTGAATGTATGTGCGCATGTAAGCACCGAAACTCATCACGGTCTCCGTCTTTCCCGTAGCTTCCAACACAAAATCTTTAGTCTCTGTTCCGATTCCCTTAATCGAAGCCCTTGCACGCCCCGTTTCAAAGGGACCACCATCATTGTGACCAAATTGCATCAGCACGAAATCTCCTGGCTTCAAGCGATCCAAGATCAACTGCCAGCGTCCCTCGGAAAGAAATGTGCGACTGCTGCGCCCACCGATTGCATGATTTTCAACGTGAATTTTTGCGGTATCGAACAAGGACTTCATAGGGTCTCCCCAGCCGAATTGGCCTGGTGTGCTATTGCGCACAGTGGAATCCCCAATGATAAAAAGCGTGGGTTTAGCCCTTGCCTGTTCAGCAGCTAATGAGAAAATCCAGCACACAGAAAAAATCGAAAGCAACAGCCATTTCATACACGCATTCTAATGCCAATCAATAAACCTGTCGTTAACCACTTTGGGTTATATTCTTCACATTGACAAAATGCTGCGTTAGCGCAGCTCTTATAATTGAGTCAATCGAAACAAAAAAAAGGCATTTCCTAACCGTCTTTATTACTAATTTGCGCCTAGGTCGTGGCATACTAAACGGCGGAGTCATTGATGGAACGATCACACTCATGGGCTTGCCCGTATTACCATACCCGAGGTATAGATTTACGGCTTTGGCGGAATCAAACCTGCTTGTTGCAGTGCTTTCCATCCACCGTGAAGCGCTCTCACCTCAGGTGCTAGGCCAAATTCTCGGATGCGTTTCGCAACTTCTAGGCTGGTACCGCAACCGACGTCACTACAATAGACCACCACATTTTTTCCCTCTGCTAAGATCGGAACAGCTTGCTCAAGCAGTTGATCAAAGTTCTCACCATTTACTGAAGTGATAAGCAAAGAGCCGGGTAGTCCATCTTTTTTCCAATCACTGCGCAGGCGTGCATCGACCCATACAACATTGTTTTGCCACTCAGTCATCACAGTTGATAGGCAAATCTCCCCCTCTTTGAGTTGAGAAATTTCACAGGGCACAGTGCGATCTGGCGAGCCCTTAATTTTCCATGTAGCGAGCCCTGCGACACCAGTGATGACGCATAACAGGGCAGCTTGTCCGAGCGCTTTCATGCAACTTTCACTCGCAAACTCACTCAACAGAACCAGCGGGCGCAACCGGAGCAGGCCCTTGTTGTGCACCGCTCGTGACCGCTGAGGCGACAGGCGCATTGCGCACAATCGCAAAGGCCATTTGCCGACGTTGCTTGGCGATCTTACAATCAGTTTCGATCGAAATCGTCCCAATACCAACCTTGTTGTCAGACTTTCCTACTGGCGTGACAACCAAGTCATACTCCTTGCCCTCATTGATCGTTTTGAGCTCAACGGTAAAAATGGAATTGCTAATGGTAGCACTAGTCACCTTAATCGGTTCACTATGAATCATCTTAATCTTGATCGTTTTGGGCGACATGAATTCGCTCGATGACCACTCTACTGTTTTCGGAGAAATCTCCACCAGCACAGGTATGTTAACGATCACTACCAAGTTGAGAGATGGCTTATCTTCGGGATCCCCCTTGAGCCAAACATTGACCAATTTATCGACCTTACCCGAATAGCTTTGCATGTCGAAGTTGGCTCGAATAATACCCTTTTCACCGGGAGCATACTTGAGCTTGCCGTTATTGTTGATCTGCACGGACATGCAGGAGCATGTTGGCTCGTATCGTGTGATTTCGACATCTTTTCCCGATCGATTTTCAAAAGAGAAATCGCAGAAAATGGTGTTCGCGTCAGCAGGCGCGTGTAGCTCCTTTTGAAGAGAATCAAAAGCAAGCTGAGACTGTGCAAACAGTGGGAAAAGAGTGATGAGGGTGATGAATGTTTTCATTTTGCTGAGTATCGCACAGGACTCGCTAAGGGGGCAAGGGAAATAATCAAAATCATCCGCCCTTGCCGCCATTCAGGACCGAGCACAAACATCGAAGTATTCACTGACAGGGCGACTCCTGATTTAAGGATTTTTTTTCGACTCAACCACAACTCGAGATCTAGGCGCGTGACCTCCTTGGACGGGCGAGCTTGAGCTTCAAAACGAAGCAGAATTTCGTCCGATGGAGGCAGGGGTTGCGCCCAGTTTTCATAACTGCGATAAAGCGGCTTGATGTCAGATCCAAGTTGACGGTAGTGGGTAAACTTGAGCCGTGGGTCTTTGATCAATCGAGCCCGCGTCTCCTCATCCACCATCTTGAATTGCTTCATATGATCTTCCTCCTCATCATTGCTGGCGTGTATCACCGAGACTGTCACATGCCCAATCACGTCCCTTCCCCGATCTGCCCACACAGGAAAAACAAGGAAAAAAACAGTGAGGAAAAAGTAGAGAAATCGCTGCATAAATGGATCCTTATGGAGTCAATACGGAAGCAGTAGGAGCTGCAGAAGCATCGCCTGGGACGCCTTGAGTGCCCGCTGGGTCAAGTGACGCCGTGTCAGGAACCTCAAAGTCATCAGGGATGGCTGCGACTCCATTCAGCACAATCACTGTGCCTTCCGCTGGACTGGTTTCAAAGAACTCAGCCTTTACGCCTTCTTCCGGAGTGTAAATCACCAGCGATTGCACAGGCTTGGTTTCCTGCCGCATTTCAGAAGCAAAAAATCCGACAACGAGGGCGGCGGCCACACTGGCAGGCATCCACGCTTTTGTCCACCAAACAGCAGAGCCTTGCGACTCGGCAACGGGTCGAGGAACACTCGATTGATCGCGCAGTGCACGCTCCAACTTGGCTTGGAAAAATTCCGGATACGGCGGCTCGATAGAAGCGGGCACAACGTCACGCAGCGCTTGCTTCCATGCGCGCGCTGATTCACGCTTTGCCAACCAATTCGATTGACCAGAAGCCCACGCATCCACACTCGCTTGCTCTGTAGCATCGAGCTCATCCTCCAGCCATAATAACAAGCTCTGTTTATCGGGATTCATATTCATCTTTCAAAAGGGTTTGCAATTTCTGACGGGCATAAAACAAACGACTCATCACCGTACCCATGGTGCAGCCTAAAACATCCGCAATATCTCTGTAGGAAAGCCCCTGCACATCCTTGAGAATTACAATCTCTCGGTGTTCGCGGGAAATTTTCGCCAGAGCCAGGTCGATCTTTTTGCGCAACTCACCGAGCGCCATATGATCATCAGGTCTCTCTCCAACATAAGGGATCGCAATCGCCGAGGGATCGATCCGATCATTTTCTAAAATTTCATCATTCAGCTCTCCCGCAGCATCATGCTTTCGGCGGCGATTCCAATCATACACCACATTGTGCGCAATTCGATACAACCAGGTAGAAAATTTCGCCTTAGCCTCAAAGTTCGCTAGTGCATTCCATGCCTTGATGAAAACCTCCTGAGAAAGGTCCCAGGCGTCGGCATCATTGTGTGTCATATTACGGATCATGGCAAAAATTCGATTGCGGTGGCGCAAAACCAAGCAGTCATAGGCTCGCATGTCACCCGCTTGCGCGCGACTGACAAGGACAAGGTCCTCAGGGCCCTCTGGCTCATCCCCTGCACTTCCGTGCGCAGGCGGATCAACGATCTGTGGCCCCAGCAGCATGTATGACGCTCTATGCAAGAATTTATTCATTCATTTTTCCAGAAAATCTCCGATCGTATTGGAACAAGCCCTTTTTACTGACTGACGTCCTCCCATGGGTAGCAATCCCCATGCCTTCTGGCAATCCCCGATTTCTCAATACTCTGACTTTTTGCTCAAATCGCGACTCTAAATACCCACGAGCGATGAATTTATCGCCCAAAGAAATGAACAAATATTCCTGCATTTTGTCATTTTCTCTTGATAGACTACATTTGATATATCAAATATCAAATATGCCACGCGCGAAAACAGAATCATTTCCTGAAACGATTGTTGCTTTGGCGAATTTCGCCAAAGCGCTAGCGCATCCTGCAAGAATTCAGATTCTCACCTTTTTGCAAGTACACGGACCCTGCCCATGCATGGACATCGTAGCGCACATCCCGCTCTCACAGCCTTCTGTATCGAGACACATCGCCACGCTAACAGGAGCTGGCTTAGTGGAGGAAAACCCCAAAGGAAATACCATTCAGTATGCCCTTTGCAAAGACCGCATTCAGATGTTTTGCGAGACATTCTCGATGACTCTCAAACCTTCAACGCCTACCAAATCGTCCAATTGTCCGCAAAAACCCAACGGCTACTACTCACCGAAATAACACCACCAAACCCAAACATTTCACCCATATCATGAACATATCCCCATCCTCATCCCATACCATAGTCATCATCGGCGGCGTGGCCGGTGGAGCCTCAGCCGCGGCGCGCGCTCGTCGTCACAGCGAAACTGCAGAAATCATCCTCCTTGAGCGCGGTCCCGATGTCTCATTTGCCAACTGTGGCCTCCCCTACCACATCGGCGGTGAAATCGCCGATCGCGCCGAACTCGCCATACAAACACCCCAAAGCCTGCGCGCCCTGCTGCGCCTCGACGTGCGCACACTCACCGAGGCCACTGCCATTGACCGTGCAAAAAAAACCGTTGTTGTCCGCCACGTAGTGACTGGAGAAACGCAGGAAATTTCTTACGATCAACTCATTCTCGCACCAGGCGCACGGCCACTGATTCCTCCCATGCCCGGCATCCATGATCCACGCATCATGACACTACGTAATTTGCAAGATACAGATCGCATCAAAGCAGCAACAGCGACAGCTCAAGAAATTCTAGTCATCGGTGCTGGATTCATCGGCCTCGAAATGGCAGAACAACTTCACCATATCGGCAAAAAGGTAACGATCATTGAGCGCAATCAACAAGTGCTCCCACAAATGGACCAAGAAATGGTGCGACCCCTCGAAAAATCCCTACGTGACCATGAAATCAGCCTCATCCTTGGCGATGGCATTGCATCCTTTGCAGATGCCGGAAACAAAATTACTAGCACTCTTGCCTCCGGCACCTTGTTAGAAGCAGATCTGATCATCCTCTCCATCGGTGTTCAGCCGGAGAGCGGTCTCGCCAAAGACGCAGGCCTGGAGCTAAATTCACGCGGAAATATCATCGTCAATCCGTGGCAACAAACCAGCGACCCCGCGATCTACGCCGTGGGTGATGTTTGCGAAACCGAGGATCCCATCCTCCACACCCGCGCCGCCATACCACTCGGCGGCCCAGCGAACCGCCAAGGTCGCACAGCCGCCGATCACATCTTTCTCGGCGAAAAAGCCCAGCGCTACCCGGGCAGCCTCGGCACCGCCATCGTCCGTGTATTTGCTCACTCAGCCGGCCTCACAGGCTGGACCGAGAAACGCCTCAAGCTCGCGGGCATTCCCTACCAAACTGTCATCGTCAATGCCGCCTCGCATGCCAGTTATTACCCCGGCTCGGAGACCGTTACGTTGAAAATTCTTTGGTCTCCCGAAAATGGCCGTCTCCTCGGCGCACAAGCCGTTGGCAAAGATGGTATCGACAAGCGCCTCGACATTCTCGCTACCGCACTGCGAGGCAATCTCACCATCGAAGATCTCGTTCACCTCGAGCTCTCCTACGCTCCTCCCTTCGGCAGCGCCAAAGATGTCGTCAATATTGCTGGATTTGCCGCCACCAACATCCGAGATGGCATGCTTTTGCCTGTAGATACCCTCGCTGACGCCGGCGAACAAATCATCGACGTCCGCCCCGCTGCCACCGCAGCTCGCCATCCCGTGCCCGGGGCAAAAAACATTCCGCTACTTGAACTCCGTGGCCGCCTCAGTGAAATCGATCGTAGCAAGCCAGTCTTGACCATTTGCCAAATGGGAAAAACTAGCTACTTCGCCGCACGCATCCTCGCCAACCACGGCTTCGATGCCCGCAGCATTCTCGGCGGCGCCCACCTTCAACTGTAAGCAATCAGCGCAAAATCGCATTTTACGCTTTCAGTATTAACAGGTTTCAGGCATGCTTTGCCCCAGAGAATCATGTCTTTTATACCACCCAGCGATTACATCCTGACAAAACTGCTAGGCGAAAACCCGCAAACTAACATTTGGCTAGCGGAACAGGTATCCGTGCGCCGCAACGTCGTGCTCGAGGAACTGCGCAATCCGCAAAGCAGTAGACGCGAAGAATTTCTCGCCGCCGTCCGAGCCAAAGCCAGCGTCGATCACCCACTCATCGCCTCCGTCTACGAAGCAATTAATGAAGATAACACATGCTTTTTCACACGCGAATGGCTGCCCGGGGATAACCTCGCCCAGTTGATGGCCAACGGAGTCGTGCTCAAACCCGCGCAAGTAGCTCACATCATCAAGCGCATCGCTGAGGCCTGCATGCACCTCGAAGAACGAGCCACCGCAACATCGCTTCTCAGCACCAACCACATCTACCTCAACGAGCACAACGTTCTGCGTTTATCAAACCTTGCCAAAGCAGGCAACCGCAGTGAAAATGCCTCATGCTTCGACATAGAAGCGCTTGGTCAAGAATTGCCTGCAATCGTAGAACCAGGTGCCACCGGACAGACACGACTACAAATGCTCATGCACTGGATGACAGGCGCAAACCCTGAGCATATTCTGCAGTGGAAGGACATTCGTCACTACGCAGATCAAATCGAACAACAACTCGCCACCCCCATCGTCCCCCTCCAAGTCTCCACCAGAAAATCGGTCGAACCTGTCAAGAAAAACAGTGCATTTCCGTGGATCATCGGCGCTGCGGCAGTCCTCTGCATCGGTCTCGTTGTGCTGGTTCTCAAACAACAAAAGGACACCCCCAGCATCGTCACCGCTGAGCCCCTGCGCACTCCGATTCTTATCCCCGAGGGCAAGTATCCTACTCCCGATGGCGGCCAAGGATTTGTTAGGAAATTTTGGCTCAGCGCCCATGAAGTCACCATCGGTGAATACCGCGAATTCATCCAAGCGCTCGATGCCATGGACCGCGAGCAACGCATACTACTTGACCACGAGTCCCAACCTCCAGGAAAAGTCTCCCACGAGCCCGAGGACTGGTATGAGATCGTCGCCGCAGCCGAGCTAGAACAAGTCTGGCAAGATCGAAAGCTAACGCTTCAAGTACCGATGTTTCAGATCGACTGGTGGGATGCCCATGCCTATTGCGAATGGAAGCGGGCTCGCTTGCCGACCCAAGAAGAATGGTTCGCAGCTATGAATTATCAAACACCTCAACCCACGGCACTTAAGCCTGGACCATGGAATGAAGTACAGGCTCTCGATCAAAACGGATCCGGATTTTTGGGTATGGCCGGCGGAGTGTGTGAGTGGACGCGCAAGCCCGCAAAAAACCCCTCCAATCCACTAGGAGCTGGCCAATTTGTGATCATTGGCGCCTCCTTTGAGAATACAGCAAACGGAGCCTATGCTCGCGAATGGACCAACGACCGCGATGTCAAACGCGACGACCTCGGGTTCCGCATTGGTTACGATCATCAACCCGAGTAAGCTTCAGCAATGGCCCCCAGCAGTGGCGATTGGCCAACCGCTTATGATACTACTTTGACAGTTTTCGTAATGCGGCTGAAATCAGCGTCCTCGCAATAAGCACACAAAACAACAGCATAAAAAAACAGCCTTGGTTACCCCAAGGCTGCTCTGCTTATGATTCAACAGTGATTCAGATTACAGACCGCCTTTGAGGCTGCTGGAAGCTTTGAAACCAACGGACTTGGATGCTGCGATTTTCATCGACTCACCAGTCTTCGGATTGCGTCCCATGCGGGCAGCGCGCTTCTTGACTGTGAATGTTCCAAAACCAATAAGTTGCACTTTTTTGGTTTTCTTGATTCCAGTCGCGATAGCATCGAGAACGGTGTTTACGGCATCTTCAGCGGCACGTTTGGTCGCTTCTTTGCCCATGGCTTTCTGTACGGCTTCAATAAGTTCGGCTTTATTCATGGCGAGCTCATTTTGCCGAAGAACCCCCAATATTTGCAAGATAAATTCGATAAATTTATGATTTTTTTTTAATCTGAGCAAACGAGATTGTCTTGACAACCGTAGAAAAAATCTTGCTTACGAACTATTTGATCGAACACCCTACAGCGCCAGCCCGCGAAACCTGTTAGGAAATTATGCAACGGCATTCATCAAGCGTAACATTCTTCTTGCTTGAATCCGCTTTAAGATTTTGTCACAATTCGCACATCAGTGAACAAACATGATCCACGCTTGATTCAGGCCGTTCGCAGCATCGAGTCTGCGGCGCAAGGCATACCTTTGCGCGGTGATCTCGAAGCTGAGCTAGCGATCGTAGAGCGTGCTCAGCAACGTGGCTGGTTCACGCCGGATGAAGATGAAATGGTTCGTACTCGATACAGCCAATATCTTTCATCCCGCGCCGCGCTACTCATTAGCTTGGAGCAACTCGAATCCACTCTGCGCCCTAATCATGTGAAATGGTCTGATCATCTCCCGGCCTTCACTGCTGCGTTCACCGCGGCATGTCTCATGGTGCGCGGGTCATCATTCATCATCGATCTTGCAAAAAAACGTCCAGTCATTTGGAAAAAACTCGATGAACCCGAGCCGCACTTTGGTCTGCCAAGGTCCACTTTTTCCAACTTACACAAAGCCGCCACCGATCGCAAAAGACGCCAGCAATTTCAGTTAGCCATCGGATTTTTCCAACAACATCGCGAGGAAATTTTGTCGATGAGGGAAGATCCAACCATCGCACCCTTGATTCAAATTCTTCAAGAAGAAGAACAGCAACTATCGTGGCAACAGCAAAAAATCTGGCGCCGCCGCATATTCTATCGATGGTTCTCATTTCTGAGCTCACACCGCTCAGGTTACCGCCGCGTGATGTTTCATCTCTTTCGCTGGTCAGGCTCCGCCATTGCCGAACTGCGCCAACCTGGCATCAAGCCATCAGGTGCACCGAAACGCATTTCACCACAGCAACGCGAAGAACTACTCGCACTCGCTCGTCCCGGTGATGTATTTGTCACGCGCCACGATGATGCCATGTCCAATCTGTTTCTCCCAGGCTTCTGGCCCCACGCTGCTCTGCACTTGGGTGACCGCAACGAGCTGGAGCAGGTGATAGGAAAAATCCCAGCACCCATCAAGCCACGCTACAAGGAACAGATTCGCTTTCTCGAAGCCAAAAAAGACGGTGTGCGCTTCCGCCCCGCTGTGGAAACTCTTCACGTCGATGCGTGCCTGCTGCTGCGTCCTCCACTCGATGTCGACTCCCTGCGTGATGCACTCGCTCGATGTCTTTCACACGAAGGGAAAAAATACGACTTTCTCTTCGACTTCCGGACCACCGATCGCCTCGCCTGTACCGAGGTGATCTACCGAACCTATCACGGCTATTCGCCCGTTTTTTTTGAGCTAATTCCCAAAGCAGGCCGCGTCTGCATTCCTGCCGAAAGTCTCATCGATCAAGCACTCGCCTGCGGCTTCACACTCGTAGCCACCTGCAACGTCACCCCCTCTACCATCAACAAAGGCGAGGCCGCTTACGCAGACCTCGCCCTATCGCGAAAACAACTCTAATCGCTTTACAGCTTCTTCACGGTGCTGACGGTATTACCAATCAAAACATCGCCATTGGTTGATTCGAGGTCATAGCTGACCTTCAACTGCATGGTCGGCTTCATGTCTTTGATCTCAATCTCCACGCCTTTGCCATCTTTGGTAAGCTTAGCGGAAAGAACTTCCACTTTGTCATGCACACGATGGTTTTTGCTCTCGGATTTTAATGCATTTTCCTCCGCCGTGGTATCGGGTTTGTCGACGGAAAATTCTCCGGAGCCATATTGCTCACAACGAATGTATTTCCAACGCTCCACGGCGTAGCTGGTCACATCCGTAGCAAGTTCTTCATCAAGCTCTACGGCAAACTGTAAGGTCACCCCTTTTGTGGTGATCTGCTGGCTTTGAGGGATCAGAATAGGTGCATCTTTCACATAACGCACACGTTGAAATGCACATTCCGTAGGCGCGTTGGTTTGCCAACCACGGAAGCCTAGAACGAACAGCGAGCCATCTTTGTGGAAACGCGCACGCATCGCTGAAGATTGCAGCTTGGCAGGAATCTTCGTCACGCCCCCTTGCATGACATCTCCCGCAGCGCTCGGTAACACGCGGTAGAGAGAGGATTGACCGTAAGATAAGTGAATCATCTCGCCGGATTTGAGGCCGAAATCAACGCCCTCTGGCACCCATACTTGTGAGCCGCCACTGTTGTCCACATCCATTGGCAGATAGCAAAGCGGTTCGTGAAATGTGAGATCCTTGCCAAGTTCATGGCGGCTTGGCTCTGTGCCCAAAAATGCGGGGGCTTGCGCTGGCGTAAAGTAGTTGATCTTGCAGCAAGGCTGCCAGGTACCTTCATTTTCGCCCGTGGTGATTTGACCACTAGGACCCACTCCAAGACCGCCTGGTGCGCGCAGTCCGGTGGCCACTACCTCAAATTTTTTGCCATCAGGTGAAATTTTGCCGATGATACCGTGATGCGGAATAATTTGGTCAAATCCACGACCACCACCACGAACAGGCGAGGCTTTGCAGAAGTAAAAATTGCCTGCCTTATCGGTTTGCAGATCAAAAGCGAATTCGTGGAAATTTTTGGTAATCAGCACATCGCGATTGAATGCAGAAAATTGGTCAATCTCGCCGTCGCCGTTGTGGTCGATCAATTGCGTGATGCCATCGCGACCATTCACGTAAATTTTTCCATCGACGCATTTCAGGCCGAGTGTTTCAAACAAGCCCGAGGCGATGCGCTTCCATGTAAGTTTTTTGATGTCTTTTTGGAATCCGCTCACGGTCCAGACATCGCCATTCCATGTCGAGAGCACAGCCGTATTTTCATCCAGAAAATCAAAGCCGCCGAAGCGCAAGTTCGACTTCCACGGATTGTTCGCCGGAAGACTAATTTGATCGACCGCCCACGATGAGCCGTCTTCAGGAGTGCCCACTGTGCCCGCGCTCGTCAACGATTCCTCATACTGCGGTTTCCCGCCTTTTGTGAGAGCTTTCAGATCCACTAGATTAGCAGTCTTGGCGGCGGAGCCACGTGCGAAAGCAACTTGCACGCGCAATACCGAATCACCCGCAGGGATTTTTAACAGCAAGCGACCTTTGGCATCGGTAGCCGTCTGCAACGCCAAACCTTTACCATCCGTCGCCAGCGCCACTTTCAGGCCGTCGGCACTCTCTGCAGATGCACCATCAGCCCCTACCGTCACAGCACCCGCCTCATCAGCCAAAAGCACCACAAGAGCCTGCTTGCGAGGTCCGATCTGCCAGTGACGCACGATCGAGCCATCACTCTGCGTGACAGCTTCTAAAATGCGCGCGCCGAGCACTTCGGATTCGACAACAATCAGTTGGCCATTTTTGTAGTAACCAAGATAACGACCATGGTCCGCGGGCAGATTACCAAAGCCTTTGAGCGGTCGAGCATCTTCAAAGGAGCCCCTAGCATCAGCATAACCGTTAACATCGGCAGTAGAAAAAACAGACTTCTCGTTTTTCAGAGAAATCAACTGACCGTGAGCCCCTGTCCAAGGAGTAGCACCCCACTGAACAAATCCTTCATAAGCCGAGGACCAGCGCAAGGTTTCTGTGTCGAAAAGTGCATGATGCTTGCGCTCACCAAGATCAACCAGTATGCCTTTCAGCGCGCCCGTGCGTTTTTTACCTTGGAAGGTATCTTCGAAAGTGTTCGACCACGCAGGGCCAAATTGCATTTCTTCATACCATTCAGCTGCCTGAGCAGATGCGGAGAGAGCGACGAGCGAGCTAAGAGCGAGTTTTTTGATCATGGGCTGAAGATAGTAAACCCGCCGAAGAGCATATCTTTCAAAAAAATGGATTTTAGTGATTTTCAAGCGGATGAGGCAACCAGCACAGCGATAGCATTTTCAGCAATAGGGAGATCAAAATTTTGCTTAGCTCGGTAAAAGGGCCATGAGCAGCAACTCTAAATACCCACCCGCAAATCTCTGGCACTCCATAGATGCTCAGTCGCTACCGACGACAGGCCCCGCAACTTGCGCGCTCCATCTTTTCGTATTTCACTAAAACGCTCACGTGCCTGCGCGAAGACTTCATTTACAAACATCTTACTACCAATCACCGCACCATCCGTGAAA
>Ga0209444_10000022_pt1 | contig 79739 bp, 91 predicted proteins | sample LauGreFaBDMM15DN_2_FD_188215 | JGI IMG/M metagenome (GOLD analysis project Ga0209444, IMG submission 188215) | Freshwater lake microbial communities from Lake Michigan, USA - Fa13.BD.MM15.DN (SPAdes) (version 2) | ecosystem: Environmental > Aquatic > Freshwater > Lake | place: Lake Michigan... | reverse complement strand
CTCTGAAACCTTGGGGCCTTGCTTCAAAGGGGGTGATTAGAGGGGGAGAGGGGCCAATAAAAATGGATTTATGATGTATAATGCTGATGATGGGGGAGATATGCCTACTTCTGCCGAGATTATGAGTCTTGTTAAGACTGCAGAGGAAGTGCACAAGAATGCTAAGGAGCTTTCCAAGAAGCTGTACGACCTGTTAAAGACGGAGAAGACAGATTCTGACGAGGAGGACGAGTATGATGACGACGGAAATGTCGTGGAGAAGAAACCCAGTCAGGTAGCTAAGGCTTACAAGGCATCATCTGAAGCACGAACCAGTTCATATGCAACATACCTCTTGCTAAACTCTATCATTCGCGATCTATCAAATGATACGAAGTGATTTGAGTATTTGAATTCTATACATTGCCTTGCGATAAAAAATGGATTTATTGAAGGCTTATTTTTGAATTGTAGAATGAACGGTATTTGCTTCTCGACACTGCGCGATATTGTTGGAGAACAACATGCAAATAAGGTTCTTGCAAAAGCGTCACTAATTGATGATGAAGCGATGCTAGATAAATTCTGGGAACGTCAGCTAGAACTCGCATATAACTACATTCGTCAACGTAGGGTTTTGCATAATACCTATCTGATTCGGGAAACCCATCGCAAAAGTATGGAGAAGTCCCTAGCTGAGAAGATGGGGAATGCACCTAATCTTGACGAGTTAGGACACCTTTGGAGACTATATCGCGTTGTAAAAGAACAATGGTCTAAAACAGATTCACAATGGGTGAAGGACTTCACAGTAAATGAGGAATATTTCGGGATTGTCTAAAATGGATTTTACATCTCTTTCTTAATAAAGTGAAAGATGCCCATCCGTAACTGGGCCGTAACATATTTGAAATCAAAGGATTCCGAATATGTTAATGTGAAGAAACTAAGAATCAGAATTCCACCAGATCTTATGACAACCTGTCATAACTGCGATTCTATATTTTCGTTGGCGCATACCGCATACTGCACATGCTTGAATGAAGTCTCAGACGCTGAGACAGTTTCACCATATGAAAAGCCGAAATGGCTTAACTAAAAAAAATGGATTTAATATTTTTGAATAGGGTTAAACTGCAAAATGTTTACCTGCCAATTCACTGTTAAGTTTGATAATGGAGCAACGGAGTTTACCACTCTACACGATATCAAGGCATTCCTCGCCTTCCTAGACAAGCATGTTACGGACGAGTGCGAACAATTTTATGGTGGGTCGGTGTTTACTAAGTGCTACTTTGATCCAGGAAGCAGTACCGGCCTAGTGTACGGACAGACGAACGATGGTGACCCATACATTACATTTGGTCTTTGCGAGTTTGCTGTTCATGAGGATGTTGCAGTTGTTCATTTTGAATAAAAAAAGCGTTAATGATAAATGGCTACAACATCTATTAATGATGTCGGGGGAGTGGGAACCCCCCTGACAGATACTACCGCGAGAGTAGTTTTTAATTCAGAGATCCCATGGATCAATGTTTTAGGAGGCACTTCTGGACCAAGCGGAAGTACTGACTTTAACAGTGTTATCCCTTATAATTTTTCCAGTGTAGCGAATGATTCGTTGACTCTCGGCCTTACCGGACTTGCGCCAAATGCAATAAGCAGAAACACGGCGTCTGCAAACGGAGGTATTACAAATCCAGCCAATGTCATAGGACTCAAGACTACAGCAAGAGCCAACTTCCCTATCTTGGTATATGACGATCCAACTAAGATGGCGTATCCGCCAACACACCTTAACCCTGTAATGCCAACTAGTGTTAACAAAGTTACGTGGAATGATAGATGGTATGCCGTAGGACAAGGTCCTACAAACTGCATAACAAGTTCTGATGGAATGAAATGGTCTGGATCAAGTCTTAACAATCCTCACTTAACTTCAATTGTAGATATTGCGTTTGATGACAACGATCTGGGTGTTGCTATTGGAGTTGGAGCTACCTACAGTGCATCATTTCTTATGGGAGGAGAAGTCTGGTTCCCTATAGTAAATGGTCTGACCGGTGTTAATAATCTAAAAGCAGTTATAAAAACTTCAAAGTGGATCATTATAGGTGATGGTATATCAGAGAGTTACAATGGTGTCATATGGAATACGGTTGTTCCAGCCACAGATAACATAAGCTTAACAAGTATTGCATGGGATCAACTAAGCAACGTGCACCTCGCGGTAGGAACAAACAGCACAGGGGGGCCATTGTTATACAAACGCGACAGTAATGGAGTTTGGTCTAATATAACAAGTTCGTTGAATAATATTCGTGGTCTTTACACACGTCCTGAGATAACACATACACTTGCAGTTGCAAACAACAACAATGGTGCCAATCCTTCTTGGATTGTTGCGTGTCGTACAGATGATTCTTACGACGTACGTACCATCCCAAGTGATCTATCTGGATCCTGGTTGCCAAGTGAAGAAATGACCACAGATCTAAGAATCACCAGATTGTACAGCGACGGAACGCGTTGGGTAGCTATAGAGAACAATTCATTCGCGGTATCGAATTTTAGTATGGGAGGATGGACACGCACTCAGCTACCAGTTAATGCGAGTCTTTCTTCGTACTCTACAAAAACTCTAAGTCCACCAGTTTCAAGGCCTATAACAACCGATACGGACGTTTTTATACGTGATCCATCGCTATCAGGGCTTTCTGCAACAACTATAAGTGATATAGAAGTCATTCCGAACATCGAAGTAAAATTGACACCGATAAACAGAACAATCCGCGGTGTTGTAACTCCTACAGAGACGTTCACCATCGAGGGAAACCTTCCTATCCCACAGTCCTATTCAAGTCCGTCATCGTATCGGTCATTTTCGCTGAGTTTCAGAGCAGATCCCTATATTACAAAATATGTTACATTTGCAACACCTGATGGTCAATCCTTTTCAATGAATCTTTACAACAACAAACTTTCAGCTCCGGTTACATTTTCAACAAATACAGGACAATCTTCTGCCTACAGCAATGACGGTATGGTCTACGCGAGACTTCTTAGAACACAGACAATAAACACGGTCCAAACTAGTGCAATAGCTAAACTGGCCGCTTATGTTAGTGCACTTGCTATTCCAGTCTCGAGCCCTCCAGACGTATTTCCATCATGGTATGACAAATCATCGACAAACTTCTATCAAGAAGGTAGAATGCAGTTTTATGCACCAACATTTGCAGTAACTGACTCTTCGTGGAACTACGATCTTACGCAGTTTGTCAATCTTACACAGTTCCAACGTGTTAACTATTCGCTTTTCAGCAGTATGGGCCTTGAATCAATAGATCTTAAGTCAATGGTTGATTCGATTTCTTATTATGGAGATTTGAACTTTGCACAGTTTGAAGCTATGTATGAAGCAGAAGCGGAACGTTCACAGTGGAAATTTGATAACTTCCCTTTAACTTCTATGAAGAAACTCAATGAGCACAATCTACAACCATATAACAAAGGTCAGTACCCATATACGTTTGTCAGATATAGATATGATGCACAAGGTGGGATAATTCCAAATTCAGCCCTTCTTGCTACTGGATATTTTCCAACAACAGTCGATGGTCAGCTTAGATTGAAAATGACAATCGAAGGAAAGGGTATTGCTGGAATAACTGCTGGATCTTACAGAGATTACACCGAGAATGCTGAGCAATTTTTTGCATCTGCAAACGACAAATTCAATAAGGGTGTTATCTACACTTCTGGTATAACCGGTGCTGGGTTACCTGTAACATTAGGTCCTGGTTTAACTGGATACAATGTAACTGCTCCAGTATTTAAGGATACGTCGGCCCAAAACGGGGTATTGCAATCTACCATTAATTCTATTGCAACACTGGAGAGCTATATCACAACTCAACATGGAATGCTTACCAGCCTTCAAAGCAATATTAATGCCAAGTTTTCATCGTTAAATACAACAATTGCAACCTTGTTGTCAAACATAAACACGAGAGCCGCCTTACTCCAAGCGCAACTCAATTTATCCAGTCCACAGACAACTATACCAAGATATTCCGAGACTACAGTTTTTAATGTAAAATATGATGGAGTAAATTTGAGTTTTTACATCGACGATGTGTTGTTCAAGCAATATTCGGTTCTAAATATTCAACCTCTGAGTGTATCGATGAACTTTGGAAATATAACAAATAATACACAGGGGCTTGCCGGCAGCGATTGGAATGCGAAGGCTATGAATGCTTTAACCTTGTCAAATGCAGGTGTAAATGTATATGGACTAACGTGTTCATTCAGACAAATAACTTTGAAATCGCTTGGGACCGAGCAAATAGTAAGTGCAATCGATTCAGAATACAAGATACAATATGAAAAAATCGATAATAGAGATTACACATCAGCGAGATCTATAGAGGCGGTGACCATTCCAATTATTAGTGGTACGATGCCGGCACTTACACCCTTGCAGCAACCATTTATTCCTGTAGACTATTACTATACAATTTCACGTTTTACAACGGATATAAATCTGCTCCTTATTTGTGCAACTCTCATTAAGCAAGATACAGTCACAACTGTATACTCTCCTGAGTACAATGCGGCAAGACTCGCATATTTTAACGTTCTAACGAATCAGGTAAACGCGACTCGAACAAACTTATCAACGCTGATTAATTCTGAAAATGATGCATTTAGTAATTCGAATTACCCTATTTATATAGATCACGACACGTTCAATGCAAGTGCAACAGATTTATTACGCCAATTAACAGACTATCCAATCGCTTATTCTGCAAGTGACGACTATACGTTCGTTCTCCTATGTCTACTTAACATTGCGCAGTTGCAAGCATATTATGATAGTGCTGTAACATATCGTTCATTGTTAGTAAATCCGTATACAGCACAAGGTGTTACTGGAATTAACTTCAGATACGTTGAACCCGGCGATACTGGTTCGACTGGCAACACATTGCAGGCAAGATATCCTGTGATTCCAGATAGAACTGCAATTAAGGCACTCTCGACAAAGCTAAACTATCTGGATTGGCAATATAATATTGGAATTACCGGTGGTGTTATACCAGAATACAGCAGCAGTGGCACGACTGGTGTAACTGGTTCACCAGGAATCATAAATACTGTAACTTCGTCAAATTTTAATTCTTATTTTTCGAATGCCTCCGCTAGTGCATCTGGTGTTTCTGGATCAATACAAGACTGGACTAACCTTCTACAAACGATCATTTCTGATGTGCTAAACGAACCTCTTAACGCATATTCAGTTGCCGCCACTTATGCCGACCAAATGAATACGGTTGGACTAAACAGAGTAGCGGACTTAATTATTAAACAAAAAACCTGCGATCTTTCTTTTGCGCGCAATTATCTTAACGTAATGTACGAAGCAACCCAGGTAATGTTTGCAAAAACCACTAAAGAACAAGAAAAACTCATCTGGGACTACTATTACGGGCTAGCTAATGCAACAATAGAAGTAAATGGTGAAAACCTCGGAAGAAATGTCATCATACGCTATCAAAGATCTTCTGGAAGTTTAACACCCTACCCCCAACAAACGATTACATTTGACGTAGAAGAAATAACTGGTTCATTTAGAGTGTATCGGATCGGCGAAAACTATTCAGACTATAGCATTCCTGATCAAGGATATGCCACCGGAATAATTCAGGCTATAGCATACACCCCAACTTCTACCGGCAGAACAACTAGTCTTACTGTTTTTTACCCTGAAACTGGAAATACGACAGAAACGGCAGAATTTCCCCAAATATTCACTTCATCGGCACAAGCAAGAACAACTCTGGAAACTCTTATAGGTAAAACATATGCTATTAAGACAGCATTCGGAAATGCTGTGTCTGGTACTGTACGCTCAGGAACTATCAGAGAAATAAACGTGGGAATATTTGCACAAGGTGTAATGACAAAGAATTATTCAATAGTTCTAGATGTAACAGTTGCTCTAGCAGCGCTTGTACTTGATTCAACAGATACTGTTTTCCAACAAAAGGGTTCTTATGTAGATTTCAGTGTAGGATCCGCTTACAATGGTGGTCTGATTACAAGTATAACTATCGAAGATAATGTAAAAAAGGCAGTTGTACCTATTGATTTTTATTCTTATGTTTCACCAAGTTCAATATTCTCAACATCTTCTGGAATAACGTATGGAAACATAAATTACAGCACCGAATATCCATCAGTTCAACTAGGACCAACTGGCGCAACAGGAGCATACCTTCCGAATACATTCCCAGAAATAATTCATACCTTTGGAACAGACTCATCAGAACTACTACCAAGAGCTACATATATGTCATATCTTGAACCAAACTTTACTGAACAATTTAACACATACTTTAATCAAAACTTCGGAACATCAGCAATACCTGCATCTGTAACGTCTCTTTACGATAAATATGTTCCATTGACCATGTTTAAAGATGCAACGCGATTCACCAACGCTTTTGTATACCGAATGATGGAAATTAAATTATATGGAGGAGATTGCGTAATGGGAGATCCATTCTATACCACTGCTCTAAACGAATATTTAGATGCATACAACCAGTACACAAATCTTACAATTCCCCAGACAACAATCGATTCGATTATATATGGAATTCGGACACAAATCAATCCAATGCTTACACAGTATTTCAATAGTTCTGCATTAAAGCAGAATGCAAACTATTACTTTTCACCGCAAGATAATGCACTATATTCTGAATATTTTCCCGCATTTGTAACCAGTGCATTTAACTCAAATTATTCGGGCATAGTCACTACTCAGAGAGCTCAAATAGCAACATTCGTTTCTTCACTTCCGTCTTCCTACACAGATATCTCACAGGTAACAACCATTATTTCAGATTTCCAGGCTGCTATGCTACCATACACTAATGAGATCAATGTTCTAACAGCGAGTGCAAATCATTATATACTAAATGGATTCAAGAGTTCATTTTACACATTTTACAACTCGCAACGCTTGTGCACTAACGTACTAGATAGCAAACAGAGATTTGATACCATACTTGCAACAGTGAGTGCAGCGGAACCTCCAGAGGTAGATTCTTGCGACGGTGTGGTAAGAAACTTTATAGTCAATATTCCACCGAATGATACGGCGAGATGGACCGAAGTAACTGGAATCACAGGGACACAATATAACTACAATCGATTCAACACAGAATGGCGTTACTATGTTGGAGACACTGTTGCTTATAAAGATAAAGTTTATAGATGTATAAATACCGATCGTTCAAATACAATCAGCGGAGTTGCTCCGGAACCATTTGATTCCTTAATTGTCTGGGCAACATATTATTCCCCACCATTGCTTACCGTAATTCCAGAAGCCGCTACAAGTTCTACCCCAGAAGCGTCATATCGCCCCCCCTATAGATTGAATCTAACACCTGAAGTTATCAGCCACTTTTTTAAAGAAGGAATTGCACCAGAGTACTATGATATATATACAAGCTGGGCAGTGCTAGGGCCAGCCAACAAATCACTCTATACCGGTGTAACTGGAACCACCGGCGCTATTCCTGGTGGCCAGGGGGTGTGGTTATTAGATTCAGATTTTAACCAAGAGAATGTTCCATTCTATGGAGAAGAGTTTGGCTACTATCAAGCTATGAATGCTAAAAATGCAAGAAACCCATATCTATTGATACCTCCGTATAGCGTGGAAGGAATCTACGAGATAGGGGATCTCGTTTCATATAACGGCAGCGTATATACCAGACTAGCGAACAGCAGTACAGTTGGTATTGATCCAACAATACCTGCTACAGCTACGAACGACTCTGCTTGGCTAGCATGCCCGTATATAGATATTAATAGCGTAGGTTCTAGTTTACCAGAGTTCTCCCGTTCTAGTGCATATGGTTACGGCACATATGTTAAATTTGGAGGAACGGTTTATAAATATGTAGGGGCAACACCATATGTCTCGTATAACTCTACTACAAACTATGCACTTGGAGCAGTCGTATTATACAATGACTATCTTTACGAAGCAAAGGTGGGTGGGCTTCTCCCCACTCCACCCATACCTGTAGATCGTGCTGCTTCGGACACCTGGTATGAGATGGGGCCATACGGTTCAAATCCAGATATAAGAATATTTTCACCAGACGTTAGATATACAGCAGGCGAATTTCTCTTAAACAACAGCATTCTATTCAAACTAAACGTAAGTGTTGATATAACCCAATGTAGAATATTACTTCCAGCTTTAACTACTATTCCATTCGAAGCAGGATCCCCGTATGTTGTTAGTTTCTTAACACCTGTATATGCAAATACTATTACAGTTACGCCGGATAACCAATCTTATATTGCCACTATCAATTTACCAGTTGGCCGCAGGTCTCCGAGCCCATATGGACAAGTAAATGGATGGACAGACTACTCCAATCCGATATACGAGATTATAGTAAATCCCGCACTTGCAAATTATCAAACAGCGCCTCCCAGCCCATATGTTGCCACGGCACCATTGGTCACTGCAATAACAAGTAGTATTACTCTTCCTGTTTCTGGGGGAAATTATACAATGCGCGCTCCGTCAGGTGTAGTTCCAGCTATTACGGTTCCAGTATCTGGAACCGACCAATCCAATTTGTGGACGGTTATTGCACAATATAATCCTGGTGTTTATTTTAGTGAGGTAACTGATTATGATCCAAAAGTTAACTATGGTATTCTCGCAAATAAAGTAGCCCCCATAGACTTACCGTTAAGTCATCAGATAGCATTCAATAACATTGCCAATGCAGTGACTGCACGCGTTGAGGCAGAAAGCATGCGTAATGGTCTAAGCTATCAGGAAGGGCTGCAAGCTGCAGCCATAGCTGTCAACGAGGAAAAGGTATCTTATATTATAAATAATTCACTTGGCCCAGTTGTCCATTTGGTCAATTACGATGGAGCTATATGGATTTACAAAAAGATAATTAATTTTGAGAATTTTCCAAAGCCAGAGCCAGACCCATTTCAAGCATGGAGTGTGTATCCTGCACAAAATCCACCAGCAGCTGCTTATAGTCCTACAACAGTGTATATCCCCGGAGATATTGTTCTATATAAGAATTTTACTTTTATATGTATTAGTGCATCATTTGGATCTGCAACGAATGAATATGATCAACAGGTTGCAGTTTCCGAATTTATGCAGGATTCGACCGCACATGCGGGAACTATAACCGAGTCTCAAACAGGACCTGTTCTCGATACTCTTGTCATTCCCGGAAACGAAACAAGCTCTGCTCCGAAGTGGGGCAATGGTATAGTATTTGATCATTGGTCGGTTCCTGGTTTTGCAAGAGATCTTCGTTTAGGGCACGCAAATGGGCTAGAACTTGCATATGTCACATATAAACATGATTTGAATGTATTTTTTACAAGCGAGCCAGCTATAACATCTGCATTTTCAAGAATGGTTACTGCCGGAATCACTGGATTTGATCATACTCTTACAGTAAATGGAGTTACTGGGACACTTGGATTTACAAACTACAATAGTGCGTTGACAACAATAACGTCTGCGTACTCACCTATTGAATTCTATTATTATTCAAAGTTGATAAAGAGCGTTGTCGTCTTTCTAGATGTGATTAGTGATTTAAATGATAAAATAAATGCCGTTAAAACTAACTGGTTTAATCACAAATTTACGTCAATAAGAGAATACTGGAGATCAAATTTGCAAATAAATCCACCAAATCCAACAGCCGACGGAAACACACAAAGCACACAAGATCTTGAAATATCTCCAATTTTAATTGAAGGAGAGGTTACCCTGACAACCGACGTCAATCGGAACTATCAAATACTTCTAGACCATATTGTAGATTTTCCGTTAGCAGTTAGAGTCCAAAATGACTACCGAGCTAATAGTGGAGGACAAATGAGAGATAGTGTTGGAGCTAACTCTAATCCAGATACTGACCTGTTCTGGGAGGGTAAAGGAAGTTCTTCTGATGGCAGATTTAGAGCCCTTTTCAATATAGAACGACCGAAAGATCCACTTGTGCCATATATACCACTCGGAGAAGATACTGCTCCAAAAATTCTAGCTATTGGTGCTGGGAAGACATTCTTCTCGTCTTGCGACCGTTATTATCAAGACTATTTATTCCAGGTTGAAATGTTGAACGAGAAAATGGAGGGACTCATAACTGCCCTTTATAGCATGACTGGATATATCAGCGCGAGCAAGCTAATGAATGGAATTATTTCAAATAACCCAGAGGAAGTGCATAAGATCGGCCTATCACTTAAAACAGGAACAGATGACGATATTCTTGTACCTATACTAACCCTTGCAGATCGGTATTGTATGAATCTCAGCAATACAGATGGTTGGATGGGAACAACTAATACTCCCTGGGTATCTCGCGTTGACGGCTCATTTGCATCGCCGACACTCGGAAATCAAGGAACAATTCCTGGAGTAACAACCAGTACGCCCCAACATACTATTTCATCTCTAAATCCCAGCGGAGCAACCGGTTCTAACCCTTTTAACCCCGATGTATCAAGATTAACAGAACCAACACTACAAGGAAGCTGCCCGATAATACACCAATACTCAGATGTAGTTAGTGCATTTTCTACGTTAGTCAGTGCGAATCTATCTGATTTTAAAACAAATCTAACAATTGGAAATATTTATCCAGGTTCTATTGGAGTAACAGGTGCATATATAACAAGAGATAATGTAAGATGGCCCACAGTAACTCCAACCGAACTATGGAAGTATCAAGGGAAAATTCCAATATCTAGCCCGACAAACCAGAACACAACATACTTCTACCGTTCAATTTTACCGTATGTCCAGCTAGCACAGACATTTAGTATGCAACCACCAGAGTACTGCTACACACGATCCGATACAGCAAGGAGGGTAAACGACTATATTGAACAAAAATACAGACAGCAACGAGAAAACCAAAAAACAGCTATAATTACTGCCGTGTGTGTAGTTGTCGTTGGCGCAATTCTTACAGCAGGATCTGGGGGTACTGCTTCTGCAGTGATAGGACCTAGTATGGCAATAGCAATGGGCACTCTAGGCGGTGCATTAACTCTTGCAACAACAGTGTCTGGCGTACTTTCCTTAGCCTGGCCAGAAATTGAAGGGTTTCAAGTATTTAACAATCCTTACGCTCTCATGACTGGTTCCGACAAATCAGCCGCCGGCCTCGCAAAAAGATGCCAAGCACTGCAAAGCCTTGTTTATGCCGCAAGCGGTGCAGCCACTGTAAACGAACAAGTTGATGATCTATTAAACGCGGCACCTGCTCTTGCAAATTATACGCGCATAACTTATCGTGGATACAAATGGATGCAGGTATATTTGAATTGGCTTAAAACAGTTCAAGTTCCCCGTGTCAAGGAAGGGTATGTACCAGCGAGCGCCGAACCCGGTCTAAACTCTCTTTTTGAGTCAATACCTGGTTTTGTTAGTGGACTTACAGGTGGTGGGGCAACTGGCGGTACACTCATTACATACGATCCAGCTGTAATGGACGATCAGCCGGGAAATTATGCTCTCCTATGTGTTCTACAAGAGATACAAAATGCAGAGATTTTTATCGCTATGTACGAATCAGAGGTGAAGATTCCTCCTATTATAAGACCTGTACCAACGCCGCGGCCGGCAATACTTCGTGTAAAATACTTTAAAAGCCCAGCTACACCATATACGGATCCAGTTACGGGACAAGTAAACACATCGCCGGGATATGGCGGAACTGTCACCGCGTTAGAAGTGGTCGATCCAGGGGAAGGATTCTTTGCAGTTGGCGGAGATTCTACTGGAGTAGGACATGTTAGACGATTCCAGGCGTTCGCTTCCCCGGGAAGCATTGCTTCTCCAAGTCAAAACATTATCGTATCCTTTGCTGTGCAGTATATTTCAGAAAGTTCAATTAGAGGTATTGCTCAAGTCAAAGTAGTAGATGCCAGACTAGCTGGTCCAACAATTGCGATTGATACAGCAGGCCGGCGGCTTTTTGCTGAATACAGAATTTCGCCAGGCAATATCGATGGAACTATGGCAGGCGGCAGTCAGCTTCCACCCCTATATAGTGCAAATGAAAGAATGCTTAGTATTCTCAATCACAGTAAGGTTGACACTGATACATCTATTAAATGGACTCTGGAATATCAAAGAGATGCACTAATCGACGCCAGCGCGTCGTTCAGAATGCAAAGCCTACGTGAAAGTGAACGTCAGAGATATATAACTGCAATTAGCAACGCAACTGGAGTCAATCCCTCACAAATAGTATCGCCAAGCATACAAGATCAAACTGCCGCAATCATCAAGGCAGGAAACGAACTTGCAACCAGATACGGTTCTGTACTTTCTGAGGCAGCGACGACAGCAGGCACGGCGGCAAGAACTGCCGCGCGTAGAGCAGCATTCTTAACAAGACCGACTATACCAATAACAGAGATACCTACGGCCGAGAGCTCTGCAAATTGGGGAAGTGCTTATGCTTCTAAAAATTTAGCGGCAGTAGAGGCGGAAGCTGGAAGAGCTGCATTTGCTGTAAAGTACAGTATAACCCAAGCAATAGCATTCAGTGTTATAGTTTCAGAACGTGCACGTTCAAGTGCAGCCTCGTCTATGGAAGACCTATATCAGTGGGCTTATCCACCCATAGATCCGGAGACCCAAAGTAATTCATTTCAGGGCACCGTGTTTGATAGAGCGACGACTGTTCTCGTCGAGAACCAAAACGAGATAGTAACAGACTCATATAATGCTATGCTCGTAGCATATAAAGTAAGCCAGCTGCCAGCTTATATCAGATCTGCAAGAGATACAATAAAAGGACTTAGATCGTCAATAGTTGCAGCAGCCAACACTTTCTCAAAAACATTAGCACAAGTGAGAATTGCTAGGGGATACCCGCTTCTTGGAAGAGCGCAGCGGGTTATCAACGTCGCTAATCTGCGCGGCGTCGCTGCCGTACGTGGTATAACTGTTTCAAATGCACAGTTAGCTAGGCAGGTTACCCCTCCTTCAATACAAGCATTGGCTCAAAAGCCATTGTTTGACCTAACTGATGCTGGGTACGATGGAATAATAGCGCGCGAGGCTGCCTTTAACGCAGCTAATCCAAAGGCAGCAGCTAATGCACGGATGTTTGGAACTTCTAATATCGACGACGTAATAAGCACTTCGCAAACTGTAGTTGATTGTAAGTGTGTAGCACCCCCAAATACTAAGCCACCAGCCCCAGTATCGGCAGCAGAAGCCTCTCGTGCCTCAGCAAGAGCTAATCCAAAGATAGCTGCAGTAGAAAATAATTGGGTACGAAATGCAGAATATGGAGGTGCCAAAACTGTTGTTCAAACCAAACCACCACCAGTCGCGCCTCCTACAAAAGCTGCAAGTGCCGTTGCAGCCAAAGCTGCTAGTACACCGGCAGCCGCCAATACTGCAAAAGCGGCTACTTCGTCTGCCAGAGTTGCGGCTGCTGATTCAGTGAGAGCCGCGGGTATTACAAATAGGGCTGTTGCAAATGCCGCTACAGCCAACCCGGCGAGAGGAGGACTGGTTTCCTCGCGTGTTAATTCGATTACGCGAAGCGGAAATCTAGCATCAAATTCGGTTCCAATGCCACGCAACCATGTTTCATCCAACACAGCGGCTTTCCGAGGTGGTCCAGTTGATCCAAACTTATCTAAATATAGAGGCGCCGGATTCCAGCCCGAAGTCGCCAATGGAACTCCAGAGGGTCCAAGTAGTAAAATAAAGGCCATTAGAAATAACGTTAAACCTCCAGTTTTAAAGCCACCTCCACCAATCATAAGACCTGTAATAGAGCCTATCCGGACTCCTGGTCCTTGGGGCCCTGGACCTAAACCACTACCGCCAATGCAACCTATGTTGGTTGCACCGCCACCTATTCTCTCCCCAACACCTCCTCCCGGACCAACACCAGGAGGACCTTGTAAGATTGAATCACTCCCCCCTGCAAAGTCACAGCGCGTTATTACACGTGCAGTAGGATTTAGGACTGTCCCTACAGTAAAACCCCCGATTGGTGCTGTAGTTGGGGCTGCATTAAAAAAAGGTGGCGCCCTTCTAGGCGGTTTCATGCAAAGGGCCATGTTAGCATATCAGATATACCAGGCCACGCAATTGCCGGCACTCCCGAACGACTGCGCTGCGCTATAGTGATATATAAAAACGGATTGTCATGAGATTAGTTTGCAAATATCAAAATGATGAGTTTTGATATTGCAATTGCTCCCATCGTCTGTGTGTTTTCGTTCGTCATCGGGTTCTATAGTGGAAAGATGGTTGAAATGGAGCACGCAGAGTCGGAACTCCGCAACAGCTGTGAATATAACCGGTCTCTAGTTGAGGCAAATTGTTCTCTTGTTGCACAGGTTAACACACTTCGTTCGCGAATCAATGAACATTGCTCTGCCCTTATGGACTTTGACGATCATGAAAAAAATGATTAAATGGTCTCAAGTTTTCGGGCAACAACAACTGGATTTTTACGTTCTAATTCATTCTTACCAAATTCCTTAAAATCAAACTCACACGAGTGATCTTCAGGCATTCTACACTTCAAGCAGAACTCTCGTTCACACTTACATTTTGCAGGAATAAGTGTGTTTTTCTTACACTTATGACACTTCATTTGAAGAAGGCGGGCTATTGAAACAATTTTCCATTTTACAACCGGTGTCTAGAATAATAGATGCCAGTCAATCGGTCTTACCCGGAACTTGCAGAAACGGCTGCACAGTCTTTACCGGTGGCTTCAATAGACACTCTTAAAGATCTACGAGGGCAGATGTGTTCTCAATCTGCATCGAGAGATTTCAAACTTCAAAGCCACCAACGATTTCTCCGTAGAGTTTTGTCGCCAGATTCTCCTGTTAGGGGACTTCTTATGGTTCACGGAACAGGTACCGGAAAGACCTGTTCTGCAATTCAAATAGCAGAAGAGTATATAATTCGCCCAGAATTTCAAGATAAGAGAGTTCTTGTTTTAGCACATCCTGCAGTCCAGGAGAACTTCAAGACTCAGCTGTTTGATATGTCTAGAGTGACTGTTGACGAAGACGGGCTCCTCCTTTCAAAGCAATGCACTGGTCGGCGATATCTAGATATGCTTCAACGCATTCAGAGCGAACCAATGAAATGGACCGACAAAGTTGTTCGTGAAAGAATGTCAGGAATTGCTCAGCGCATTATATCTGAATTTTATGAATTTGAAGGATATACGAGCTTCTCCAATATGCTGGATCAACAAAAACTTATCGGTGGAAAGGTTCACGTAGATGCATGGATACATAAAACATTTGACAATCGAATGATTATTGTAGACGAAGCACATAGTCTACGCGATACATCTGAAACTGGAACAACTAAACTGGTGAGTATCGCGCTAGAACAAATCTTGAAAACTGCGAATAATGTAACTCTTATTTTGTTGACTGCAACGCCTATGTTTCACAGTTTCGAAGAAATAATATACTATTTTGATCTTTTCTTGTGGAACGACCGTTTGCAATTACCATCTCAATCTATTTCTCGTCGTGAAATTTTTACAGAAGGAGGAGATATTCGCCCAGAATCAGAAGCTAAGTTCAGAGGATGGTGTTCTGATTATATATCGTTTATTCGAGGAGATAACCCAATGACATTTCCATTTCGCCTTCCTCCTCCTCCAGAATTAATAGCTCAACCAGATAGAACTCGCGATATCAAAAATCGTGCAATTGCTCCTGGAAATCAACGAAAGGTACTTACACTTACACAATCGTTTGTTCAAGGAATACAAGCAGAAGTTTTGACCTCTCTGAAAGAGAATACTGGGTTTATCTCTAATGAAGTTGTATGTGTTCTTCCCGAAAATAAAAGCTTTCGAGAAACATTCGTTTCTCTGAGTGGTGAAGACTCGCGATTTTCGTATGCACCTGGAGTTCCTGCATTTCTTTCTCCTTCAAAGATAGCCGATCATAGCTCAAAGTTTTCACTAATAACAAAGATCATATCTGAATCAGAAGGTCTAATATTTGTATTTTCAAATTTAGTAGAATACGGAGCCCAGATGTTTGCAATGTGCTTGGAAGAGCATGGTTATGAATCTGCAATTGATCAACGTCTACTGAAGAAAACCGCAGATGAGGTTCCTAGAGGAAGCAAGGGGAAGTATATGTTATTTACTTCGATGACATCTGACGCTGAGCTCAAAAGGACTTTACAACGACTAAAGCGCCCAGAGAACATGAACGGACAGGACATAAAAGTAATTGTTGCATCTCCGAAGGTTTCTGAAGGAGTTGATCTGCGGTTCATCCGACAAGTGCATGTGCTTGACTACTGGTACAATATGAGTCGAATTGAACAAGTTGTTGGGCGAGGAATCAGAACATGTTCACACCAACTACTTCCTTTTGAAAAACAGAACTGTACCGTTTATCTACATGTGTGTAGACTTCCTAACTCAAACCGAGAACTTCTTGATGAATACATATATAGAAACTATATTGAAACAACCGCTACTCGTATTGCAAAGGTAAAACAAGTTCTAATTGAGTCTGCAATTGACTGTCCTCTTCAATTAGAAATAAACAGTCTCCCCTCTGAGTGGAGAAATCTAGAAATAACTCAGGTCAGATCACAGGGTGGAACATCTGTTACACTTAAGCTACAAGATATGGCCTCTCCTGAATTCTCTGAGAATGTGGGAGTGACCTGTAGAGTAACGGAATCAAAGGTAGATCCGGACCACGAAAGGCCTTTGTCAGCATATATAGATGTTCGCGATGAAATCCTAGACAAACTCAGTAGTCTTTTTTACAAGAAGCCAATTTGGTTACGTTCAGAATTATTTACAAGCCCACCACTTCGATCATATGACAAGAATGTTATAATATACACGATACAGAATGCAATTGAGCATGGATTTAAAATAAAAAACCAAACAGGTGAAATAGGACACATCGAATCAAAGGCTAACTATTATGCATTTGCTCTTGGAGCTCGCGATGTAATGCAAGATAGAACTCTAAAGAAAAATATAGGAGAAGAAGTTCCACTCACCAGGCACGCTCAAGATGAACAGGAAACAAAGAGCTCAGAATTGGAAACAAAGCGAATGGAATATAACTGGGCTGCAGATGCAAAAGATCGTTTCTCAATCGAAGTTCTTGATTGGTATATTGTAGATCATGTTCTTTCTCCTTCTGAACGGCTAGAACATATGCTATCGTTAGATACATCAAACCTACCAGTTTATGCTAAAAATTTGAGAACAAATAGCCTTTTTGTACTCGGCTCTGGAAAGATATACAATAAAAAGAATGAAAAAATAACTCCTATAGGAGACCAAGCAGACGAATATCAGGGATGGGTTACAGAGAGAAAGAACCTGTATATTCAATCAAAGCAAAACTTTTTTGCAACTATGAAGGAACAGACGATACTCTTTAACATTGATCATGAAGCAGAAGATCTTCGTAGGGCGGACAGAACAAAGAACATAGGAGGGAGATCGTGCACATCATATCCAGAGGGAATATTGAATAAGTTTTCGGAGTGGCTAGGTACTCCATTTCCAAAACAAGTTAGAACAAAGATTGAAAGATGTCAGTATCTATCTCTACTCGTACGTGATGCAATTGTTAAGAAAAGGGAGGGTATTGTATGGTGGACGCCTGAAGAATGGAGTATCTTTACCGAAGAAACGAACAGAAAAGATTTATTATTGCGTCTAAAAGCATAATGGAGATATATGTAATAAATAATGCAAGACTACCAGAGCTAGAATGCATAAAAATGGTGAATGCAACGATAGCCGTTCTTCCGCAATTTTGTTCGGATTGGAATATACCAATTCCAAAAATCACATATGCAAGCCAGTTTTATCCATACATGAAAACTTGCGTATATTTATCACCATTTAGCTCATCCGATTGGTTTCCTGCATTCCATACCTATATGGGGGATTCAATATATGCAACCATATTCGTAGGAAGCATACTAAAAAATGGTGGCTGTCTTTCTAATGAAAACCCTAAAGGGATAACGGTTTCTAAGGCAATGAGCCATGAGATATTTGAGCTCCTAGTAAATCCAAAACTCAACAACCATAAAAATGGGTTTCTTGTGGAAGTATGTGATCCTGTTGCATACAATGACGTGATTCAAGACGGCGTTACTTTATCAGATTGGATTCTACCTTCATGGTTCGGAGGCAGCGGCGTGTATAACCATTTGAATACCTTAAAAAAGCCGTATAGCATTGATGCTGGCGGCTTAACGAAAAAGAGGTGAGTATCACCTCCCGTTTTACTCTCTGGCCTATGCCACCATGGGCATCGTTCGCAGAATGTAAAACCCCACTTCGCGTTTAAGCGGAGCGGGTTTCCACACCATGACGATGATCCAAAAGTCAGTCCCGGACTTGATCATCTCTGTGTTCGTCGGAACAATTCCGACAACATCGGGCCCAAACGAAACGCGGCCCTTCTTTGCGTGCACCGCTGCGGGTGCGCACGGCTCTCCAAGAGACACCGGCTTCTTCATCGCGCTCTTCGGCGCGGACATTCTTCTTGTGCTCCCCTTTCAGAGTGCGTGTCCTTTATCTTCTAGGCTCGTGCTCACCTCTTACTTTTGTAAAATAAAAATCCGTTTTACGCTCCTTGAAAATGAATCTATTTCCGTCTAGAACAATAGAGAGAAAATGGACCCTCTGTTTGAACGGCGCGAACTAACAAGAAAGGTGCATATTCATTCTAAGTTTCTTCAGAAGAACATGCAGGCATCAATTCTTGCACAGCTTAGAATGAATATGGAAGGAAGGTGTTCGTCTGAAGGGTATGTTCAACCAAATAGCGTATCGATCTTAAACTACTCACTTGGGCGTTCAAACTACGTAAAAGGTGGAGTGGACTATGATGTAACTTTTCAGGCAGACATGTGTCTACCCCACCAAGGTCAGGTTCTAAAGGCGGCAGTTAATCTCAAATCAAAGATTGGTATTCACGCTGAAACTCCTCCAATCAAGGTACTCATTCCACGGGATTTGCATATTGGAAATGCTGATTTTGAAGGTGTTGAAGTGGGACAGGAAATCGAATTTGAAGTCGTAGGAGCACAGTTTAAGCAACTAGACCGAGATATTATTGTTCTAGGCAGGCTTCGATCTGCAATTAAACCGGGTCCGTTAATGCCACTTCTTTCAACAGAACCAAATGTTGAAATCCCAACTTTCACTGCAAAGACAGATGGCGATCAGAAGACAGTTACAGTTCTCCCAGCAGGAGAACCCCCAAAGAAGAAGACAAGGAAGTTAAAGAAAGCGGCCGTAGATACTCCAAATGAATCGATCGAAGAAGGAGCTTCTAAAGGAGCAGATTGATCGCTTAGATGCAAATGAACATATTCAAATTTTCAGTATAATTAAGAAGTACACTGAAAACGTGACAAGATCGCCAGGTGGTGTTTTTGTTTCATCAGAACATCTCTCAGACGAATGTCTCCTCGCAATGGAAAAGTATGTAACGTTTTGTCTTGATCAGCGAAAGAGAATGGAAGAGGATATGAAAACTCGCAAGGCATATGAAAGGATCATGGAGTGATATTAACAAAAACGTCTGCGGTTAATGGAAGACCATTCGGATCTTCTATATGACCCGAAATTACACTGACAGAGCCACCCTGTTTTGCAGTAAATGGAACTGCTACAGGTTTGCCTTCATCGGCGGGCGAGAATCTGCTTTCAGTTTGCAAAACTCCGTCAACTATTGGGGCAAGTATTATAACGCAAGAATCACATTTTCCCTTTATTTTGAATTCTACAGTTAGCGAAGATGGTTGCTTAATGGTGGCTTTAGTTATAGTTAGCATCGGCGCAGGGTTATCTACAGGCGGCGTGTGGTCTACGGGCTGATCGACTTGTTTTGGTTTCTTATCAAAATATCCGGTGAAATAGAGAGATGCAAATGCAGCTCCGGATATTGCAAATAACACAATAACCCAGTAAATAGTATCGACTATAAAATATTCACTAAACACTCCTCCGCCTCTGAATTTTTTTCCCATTTGTATACATCTGTTAAAAAACGGACAAACCTTATCCAAGTTAAACATAAGTGTAATGGAGAAACTCCTTGACAGTTTCTTGGATATCGCAAAGCGCGATTCCAAGGCAGAACTGGAGAGCAAATTGCTGGCTGGTAAAATAAAAACCAAAGATGTAGCAGATCGTATTCTTAAAACAATTGCATCTGTTTCGATAGGACCACCTACTGAAACCACACTACTTCGCGTGATGTATAAAGAGGACATCCGCGTAGAAGTTGAAACGCCGCAACATATTCAAAAAGTGTGTGCAACTAATTCTTTTAAGAGCATCCCACTTCTAGTTCAGCGGAAGAACTACTATCACCGCGAAACGCCACAAAAAGATACAATTGATCTACCCGATGTATACACGCGGTTTACTCTGCGTATGGAAGAAACTGTTCGCAAAGACTGGGATGCAAGTCCAACAGGACCACAAACTGAGTTTATTCGTTTGCTGAATCGTCGTTCTTATAAGACTACAGATGAGCTATTTCAAATTGACTTTTCAATGGTTCGTTTCCGAAAGATGAAGTCGCAGAGTCTTCGAGATGTTCTCAAGGAACCACACGAATATGAGCTTGAGATAGAGTTCATTAAACGCAATACTTCACTCAGCAGTGCAGATATTTCAAAACATCTTTTCAAACTTATTCGAACTATTCTTCAGGCTTATCAAGAATCTGAGTTTATTCTCAGTCCATCTGACCAGGATCGTTATACACAGGAGTTCAGGGGGAGCAAGATGGTATTTTACAGTCCTGTAACTATTGAACGTCGGCATCTAAATATTGAACGCCCTCACAACATTCTCGATGGTTATACGGTTACAAATAAGGCAGATGGAGAGCGTTGGGGCTTGTACGTAGCTCGTGATCGAAAGGTTCTTCGAGTTGCATTCAGAACGTTTCAGGTTGTATGGACTGGTTTGACAGCACTTGACGATTCATTTGTTGGAAATTTTGCAGATGGCGAGTATATTCCACAGAAGAATCTGTTCTGTATCTTTGACATGTACCGCTACAAGGGACGTGATGTTCAGAGCCTTCCTCTAATGAAGACGGATGAAGATGTCGTGAAAACCCCTCTCAATTCGCGGCTAGGGTGTGCAATAATGTTTGTTTCAGATTTGAAGACAAAGTTTTCATCAGAAGCTACCACAAACCCCCTTCGTGTTGAAACTAAGTTATTCCTTGCAGGAGATGGAGTTTCGATGGAAAATGCGATTAAACAACTTCTTAGTACAGAGTTCGAGTATCAAACCGACGGTCTAATCTTTACTCCCCGGCTGAGTCCAGTTGCTCCACATGCTGATAGAAACAAGAATACGTGGACACGCGTATACAAATGGAAGCCTCCTCACCAGAACAGTATTGACTTTCTAGTCAAGTTGACAAATGAGGTTTCATATGATCCAGTACTAGATAAGGAAGTAAAGAAGGGTGAACTGTATGTATCTCGTTCTTCAGACGATGCAATTGTTTACCCATGTCAGACTCTAACTGGCGAATACGTTCCTCGTCAGCTACCAACCGACCTGCAGCAGCTTGCAGAGACCAATACCCGCATACCTTCCTTATTTCAGCCGTCATCTCCTCGCAATCCAGACGCTTATCAAATCATGGTGCCAATTAATGAAAACAGAGATGCACATGATGAAGAGGGTCACAAGGTAGAAGACAACACTATTGTAGAGTGTTCATTTGATACTGAAACTAACAGGTGGAGTGTTATGCGAACTCGTTACGATAAAACATATGCGTATCGGGTTCTTAAACAGCCCAATTACGGAAACGACCGTGCAGTAGCTGATTCTATCTGGACATCAATTCATGTTCCTGTTTCTGAGATTATGATTTCAAATTGTTCATCTGTGCCGGTTGATGACTCAATGGAAGAAGAAATGTACTATAAGAAAGATCTCGAGCGCGCGTCCCGTGCACTTCAGGATTCCTATCGATTCCACAATCAAATCAAGGACTCGCTCTTTAGCAGTCTTCTTCGTCCTGGAGATACTCTCATTGATTTTGGTGTTGGTGTTGGCGGGGACATGTTGAAATGGAAACGAACGAAGTTATCAAAGGTTGTCGGAATCGAGCCAGTTGCAAAGAACTTAAAACAGGCATGTACTCGGTATTTAAAAGACCGGCAGGACCATCCATCCGATTTCCGCCCAGTTGTTCTATATGTTCAGGGAGACATGACACAGCCCCTGTATCAACAAGAGAGTGAATATTTTAAGATTCTTCGTGGAGAAGAAAAAGGAACAACAAAATACCTAGAAAACTTTGAAAAGCTAAGTAAGTTTACAGCAGGTTCTGCACAATTTACCATGCATTATGCGTGTGAGTCAGAAGATACATTCAGAGTATTTGTTAAGAATGTTGTTTCTCATTGCGAAGACTTATTCTTTGGAACATGTCCTGACGGACAGTCCGTGTATTCTCTTCTCGCTGGAAAGAAGACCCATATATTTACAAATGGCCGCGTAGTTGGTGGTGAATATACGAAAGAATATGATGATCGCCAAACATGGTCAGAAGAGTTTGGAATGGCAATTAAGGTTTCTTTAGAATCATTTGAATCAAAAAAGGAGTTTCTAGTTCCTTTCGGAAAGGTTACAGATATCTTTAAAGAAGAGGGGTTTGATCTTATTGAAACTACATTGTTCTCTGAGATATATGGAAATCAGAACAAATCGTCGCTTTCAGCAGAACAGCAGGCGTTCTCATTCTTAAATCGGACGTTTGTATTCAAACGTGGTACTAAGCCGAAGAAGGAAGAACCTAAAAAGGAGGAAACAGAAGAACCAAAGAAGAAAACTCGTAAACTAAAGAAGGATGCAGAACCAGGAGATCCCCCTGTTCTATTTAGTGGTCCTGGTGAAGACAAGGGGGAATTTCGTGCATTCAGCAACCAAGCAGAATATCCAATTCAAGTAAACGATGTAAAGTATCCCACAGTAGAGCATTTCTTTCAGGTTCAAAAGGCTATCAATTTTGGAGATAAAGAAATCGAAGAAAAGATGATGAAAACTCCATCGGCCAAAGCGGTAAAGGCACTTGGTAAGAAGGTAAAAAATTTCATCAAAGAAGATTGGGACTCGAAACGCCTTGAAATTATGACACGCGGAGTTCGTGCAAAATTTGTACAGCATCCCGAAATACAAAAAACGTTAATGGATACTGGCTCGAAACAGATAGGGGAAGCAGATGCCCGCGATTCGTTTTGGGCTATTGGAACATCAGAAAATACAGAAGTGTCAAAAGATCCTGCCAAATGGAAAGGTCAGAATCATTTAGGCAAGATTATGATGGCATTACGAGATGATTTTAAACTGAACTAAATGCAATTTCATAAGTGGTCGGATTGTAATACAGTGCCTTGAATCCAGATGTTACACCAGCTAGATCGCGAATAGGTGCCACGTAAAATGCACCATTGACTCCTGGATTGCCGTAAAGTGGAGTATTTAGCGCACTTAAGATTATAGTGTTGTCTGACTGACCAGTAGGGCCCGCGTTTGGTCCAATTGCTACACAATTTTTACCCTGGTTATTAGATCCTGCACTGTGACCAATTGCAACAGAATCGGGACCCTGTGCAGCCATTCCAGCGAATACTCCCATTGCAACAGAATTAGGACCTTGCGCAGTCATTCCAGCGGATAGTCCCATTGCAATTGATCGAATTCCTTGAACAGATTCGCCGGCCCTCATTCCAATAGCAACTGCCTCGTATTGTTGTGAGATGTTTCCTGCCGATGATCCAATGGCAACCGTGTTATACGATTGGCTAGTCCGGCCTGCTGTATATCCAATAGCAATTCCACCGTTTTGTCCAGTTTCACCGGCAGAGCTTCCAATCGAAATACTTCCGAACGTTTGGCCATACTTTCCGGCACTTGTTCCAATAGCAACAGCGCTACTGGCCTGTTGTGTTTGTCCAGCAAGAAACCCAACTGCGATCGCACCAAATCCCTGTGTATCCGATCCTGCATTTTTGCCTATTTTTACGTTCTCAAGACCCATATCATAACTCAACCCCATGGGCCCATTTGCACCAGGAACGCCTTGAGGTCCTTGAGGTCCTTGAGGTCCTTCTGGGCCTGTGGGGCCTGAAATACCCTGAGAACCAGTGGGACCAGCAGGTCCAGTTGTACCCTGCGCACTTCCTGACGCACCGCTGGTACCACCAGATATACCTGGTAGAAGCGCGTTTACGTTAGACGTTGTCAAATAAACAGGTAAATTGCTCCATCCACTGAGACCATTGCCAATGCGTAGGTTTGCATTTCCACTGGAATCAAATTCAACTCCCGGTTCACCCTGTGAAAGTACTTGGGCAGTATTGGACGCCCATTCGGCAGTAGTTCCTCTGCGAAGCTGGAACTTGACTGTTTGGGTATTTGACATTTATTATAGACGATGTTTTTATCCACTATAGTTGCACAACGCAAATGTTGACGGGGACCCACCATCAAATATGATTATGGCCTGATCCGAAACTCGTCCTCCATCAAGTAGACTAGTGCGAACACAAAATGAAGGATATTTTATAGCAGGACAACAGAATTTTACTGTTCTGCCCAATACAGGATTGAACCCGTATCCAGGAGCTTTTTTAAGTTCGTTACTATAATTCACCACTCTTATCTTTGCTCTGGCCGGCATACTGTTTGTAATACTCTTCGTAAGAAAGAGACGACGGAGTTGGTAGACTCTTCACTACTGGGTCCACATATCTATTAAAAAGCTTCTGTCCAACGGCTGCAGACGCCTGATCTTCTGTCACTTCGCCCAGTTCCATCTTACGCTTCATCTTTAGCATGTAAAAGAATGTCTCATCAAGCTGGCCCTTCAAATGCATATCAAAGATAGTAGGGTATTCGTCGTATAGTTTCATGTTTTCTTTCATTATATTGGTTTTCCACAATTCATTATTCGTTTCTTTTAGAGCCTTATGTTTTCGAATACTCTGATCCATCTCGCGAACAAGTGCCTGAATTTGCATAGATGTTGGCATTTGTCTTATTTCTAAGTAATACATTAAGATGAGTTCTCACGCGCCAATGGCCGTGTCAACAAACGGCCAAATGATAGCAACCGGACTTCCTCCACAACACCCGGGATTTGTTCAAAACATAAAGGGTGGTCCAATTCAGGCTGCTGTAGAAAAAACAATGTCTGCTCGAGATGCACAAGCTGCACATGCAAAAATGTTGGGCGCTACAATCAGAGGAGGAAGAAGAAGACGTAGGGGAGGAGGAGTTGCAGAATTTAAGGCACTTGCAGTTCCGGAAGCGGGAAGTATACAAGGTGTGTCTGCTAACAAAAATATGGCATCTCTCATGCAAGGGCTGGCGAATATCAACGCGGGCAAAACTTATGATCATTTAGTCGATGCTCAGCCCTACAAGGTAGGTGGTCGTAGACGAAAACATCTACGTAAGACAAGAAAGAATGGATCCCGTAACTCTCGGTCTAGTCACCGGAATACCTCTAAGCGTCATTCTCGTTCTCGTCGGAACCGTCGTGTACGTAAGTGAATTATATTTACCATACGTGCAGGGCGGGTATCTATTTTGGTGGCTTCTCATTATCACTGCGCTGTGTATATGTCAATTTGTTGTGACATACACAATTGTTGCAGCGTGGATGCATACTCCCCAACAAAAGAATGCACAAGTAACCTAACAATATTTTGAAATATCAAAGTAGAATTCAATATCTGGAGTAAAACACTGTATTTTCTTTTTCTTTTTTTCTAAAACTAGGTTGAAATCTGTTTCGTTGTTATAGAGATAGACTTCATCCAAATTATCGAGGTTCATAAAGCGTTCAGCTTTGGTTTTAAAATACGCATGTAACTCTCTAATTACTGCTTCATGAACAGGAGCTTGTGTACGTTCATTGATTCTAGCAAGTGCAGTAGGTAGAGATGTATATGGTATGCTGACTATCGTTCTATATTTATTTTGCTTCATTACACTGAGAATCTTCTTAACTCGCCCTGTACCTCCACAAGTAGCAATATATACAACATTTTTAGAGTCTTTTATTGCAAGAAAAAGATTCTTTAGTGCCTGCACAGACTGTTCTTCATGCGTCGGCAAGTCTAACTTGTCTGGATCAATAATCAAAAAATCAGAAACATTTGCACCTGCGTTTTCCAACATCTTATTTGTTTTTGAACTTTTTCCGACCCCAGACGGTCCGCAAATTAGAATCCCAATTGGCTTCATTATTTAATATGCAACGTTTTGTTGAACAAGACATCTAGATCATCTACAAACTTTGCACAATCTTCTGTTGTAGTGATGCCGGTTAGAATGATCTTGCCAGTTCGAAAGATCTTGGCAGTCCATTTAGTATCAGCAAACTGAATCTTAACACCCGGGTATACATCCGGGTCGTAAGACGCCAAAATATTAGAATCTCCTAGTTTGCGAATAGAATTAAACAGTAGTTCTCGTGCAATTGTCTTTTTTGGTGAAAGCTCCGTTGTATAATTCATAAGAACAACACGTCGTTTGATAATTTCATAATCATCCGGAGGATCAATAATACACGTCTGACAGCTGTCCCAAATCGTATCTAGAAGAATATCCATACAGCAACTATCATAACTTGGGTTCAATACACCTGTTAAATGGAACACCCCATTTTGAAAGATTTTAATGGTAATCTCCTTTTTAGGTAGAGTTCCATCTGCATCATTCAGCATGACTACTGTAATAGAATTATGTCCAAAACCAGTAGTAGTAGCTTTCTCTACTTTCTTGGAACGACGTTTATGCAAATCACGAGAACTGACTCCCCGTTTCAGAACCCCTCGTTTTTCAACCTTAATAATGCTGTCGTTAAGAGGAATTTTCTCCAACAGAAGATTCGTGTTTAATTTCAGATTTAGGTAGTATAGAACAACCATCGTCGATAGCTTTGGTGCATCCATCTTTCACCTCTTTCAAATAGACCGTATCGATTTCGTTTTTCCAGGAGTACGGGATGCTTTCAATATGAAAACATACAACGTGAACCTCAAACTTCCTAATACAGTTGCGAATTCTCGCTTCATGACGATTGTCTAACATCCATCCGGGCTCTAAATACCCCAAAAATATTGTAGATGTTTTGTGATGTTGAAAAATCCTGTCACATTCATCTGCAAGACATTCCGATGAAATACGAGATAAATCAATATCGCAAAGAGAACGAATATGTTCAAAAGATTTTAAATATGTATATACATGAAGCATTTGCGTATATACATATTTAAAGTTAAAACCAAAAATATTCGGATTCTGTTTACTTGCGTAGGCAGCAACAGAAGATGTGACGAAATACCTCTAGAAGACCAATGAAGGTCACGGTAAGAACGATTAGTCCGATAAAATCAGTGTAATCTACACATGCCATATTAGTAGAGTGCTCGCCAACAACCACGAGGCAAGTGCCCCCGCCACGCATCCGCGGAATCGCAAGAAACTGTGACGCGATGATTGCCATTGTCTTGTAAGAATCGCTAACTTTATCAAATAAAATTCCGTTTTTACATCCGTCTGTGAGTTATCGCAGGATAAACAGGTGGCTTGAAAGGAGCCGGAGGAGGGTTAACCTGTTTAGCAAGACCATGATGTTGATTTGCCAATCTGATATTTTGCATCGCACCGCCAACCTTTGGTGCACGACCAAACAATCCATTACGAGACACCTGTGGACCAACTGGTGATGTAACAAAGTCGGTCTTCTTAGGGCCGACTGGGTGTAAGTTAGGAGTCGTCTCTGACTTAGGATCCCAGTTACCGGCTGTATTTGAGCATAAAATTGCATTTTGCGAACCATATTGTGTACCAGCCGCGCCGTTCCAGGCCTCTCTACTCTGAATTCCAACCTTGTGAAGTCTGAGATCGGGGAGCCTTTCTACAAAGTGCGTCTTTGTTAGTGGATCAAATGTTGCACATGTTTCTGTATATCCAAGATTGAGCCCATTATCTCTTCCTTCAGCATTACCATTCTCGTTTACAACCTGTGACGGGGGTGGCCGAGTTAGACAGTTTACACCAGTTCCACCAGAAAGCACAACTCTCCCAGCGTTAAATGAATCTTGTCCAAGAGCACTAGCACCAAGTCCTAATGTATATGTGGTTGCATCGGGAACTTTACCACCCTGCCCCGTACCCTTATAGACAACAGGTCTATTTGATCTTAAAACAGGCGTTACTCTTGGGTCCTGTACATTCGTCATTACGTGATCAGTTGGGCGGTAAACAGAAGCTGTTGCCATTTTGGTTCTCCATGTAAATGAAGATGCATCTGGCAATCTCATCTGAGTATCAATTACCTTTGGACTGTTTATCTTTAAACGTTTCATGTACTCGGAATATGACATTCCTCCGTTTTAATAAACCATCTACATATTATTTATGTTTATGTAATAAATGTCAAGCGGAGATCAGCCTTCATCTGACTCAGTTTCTAGAATCATTGATGTAGATGCACTAGCAGAGATGCTATCACCCTCCAGTACAGTGTTTCTTAATACAATTATCGAGTTTCTTCAAAATAAACCAAAAAATAAGGAAGACGCTCTAAAGTTATACCATTTGATTACAACACAGCTTGGAACTGTCATAGTATCAGACCTACCACCTCTAGAACAGAAGGCGGTTCTTGTTGGTCTATGGGCTATGGAACAGTTGGAAGCCAGTACAGTAGGGTGTTTTGGTAAGAAATAAGTTACATTAGATCTACATGTGTTAGCATATGCCGCCTGCAGCACATACGAACAATTCCAAGCTCATCTAGAGCCCTACCCTCTGCAGTTTTAATCGTTGTCTGTGTGAGATAAAGCATTTCATCTCCTGCAGGCCGCCCGTCCTTCTTTTTGTTTTCCTTCACTGCTTCGATGTATGGGAGCCATTTTCCTGCCAGAACATTGTTGCACGAGACACACCGAATTGGAATAATCATTTAGTAAATCCTATTTATTCTGAGGTCCTAATCCATTTTCTATGGAACAAACAAGGATGACGAACGATGTTTTATACGCGCTTGGGTTAATTGGACTTTTTTTAGCTATTTTTCTATCAAAAACATTCGCATATGGGATACTCGACGTACTGTCTATATTATCTAGACCTGGTGCAACTGTATTACTTCTCGTAGGAGTAGGTGTCCTTTACTGCAAAAAGCTACCATTATCATCAATTATAGCAGCGATTCTTTCAGTTTATGTTATTAAAAGTCTTTGGTCATCGTTCCCAGAATCGGATACACGTCGTCTGAACCTTGAAGTCGGGCGCGATCTCGCAAGATTTGAACCTGCCAACAGCATCGATCTTCAGTTTGCAAATGGCACTGCCAAACATGACTTGCCCCATTTACTTGTAAAAACTGAATTTGAAGATCTTCTTGTGTTTCCTCCGTCTAGCCAGACTCTACACGACATGAATGGAGACTAAATTACCATACTACGCAAAGTTCGGTTGCACTCCAATACTCAGAAACACCGTTTGGAAGACGGCGATGAATAATAAACGGAAGCTTCTGTTGCATAATTTCACGTTGTGCAAGATTCCATACAAACTTCGGGTCCGATGTTACAAGACCTTCGAGGCTTACTAAAGGTTTAGCACCTTCAGCAAGCTGTTGTGCACGTGTTCCCAATAGAGTGGTATACTCGTACTTTGAATAATATTTAGATGTTGTACGGTCTGCCTTTAATGACTCGACTACCGACTCACGTGACACTGGAATAACCTCTGGATGAAGTAGTTTAGAGCTCTCTCTGAGTTTATCCATTTATTATATCTATATCCACTGTTTATCTAATCCATTTTCAAAACGGATTTATTAATTACAAAAGAATGGGTATTAACGCGAAGAATGCTGACGCCTGAGGAACAGGTCTTGTACGAGAAGCATAGTCCTGCAATTGAGGCGCACGCTTGCGCACAGCAGCTTGTCGAGAGGCTCACAGTTTCTGGAAACAAGGACGCCCTTAAGATGGCGACCGAGCTTCGGAATATGATAGAGCCGGAGTGGGACACCATTATGTTGATGGTGCGGCTTGAGGGCAAGCGGCTGAAGAGCTAATTTTAAAACGAATTTTTGCGTTTATAAGTTAATCAAGGGGAACAGAGATGGGAGACAAGTTTGTCTTGTCATCAGGAAATCGGGCAACTGCAAAAACATTGCTTGGATCTAAGAGATGCATTTGCGGTCACCCACGAAAGTGTGACTTCTTTTGTGACGACTTTGATGGGTTTTATTCGAAAAATAAGTCTCTAAAAAAGACTAAGCACTTCAGAAACAAGTTTAGTGTCAACGCGACTATTCTAAACCAATGGAGCTTCTTGACGTATTTGGATCAGATCTGACTGTAGTAAACGCCGCTCGCGTTTCATTTCACAAAGAATCAAAGGAGATGTGTGAGAGTGATGAAAAGTTAATCAAATATCTTGCAAAGCACAATCATGTCACTCCATTTTTTCATCCGCAGATTATGTTCCGAATCAAGATGCCAATCTTTGTAGCAAGAGAATGGTACCGTCATCAAATTGGATTTGCACGTAATGAAGTATCGCGGCGATATGTGGACTCGACACCTGAATGTTGGATTCCGAGTCAACTCCGCGAGCGCGATCCGAATCTAAAACAGGGGAGCCGTGATAATGAGGTAGAATCCAACGAGTACTTGCATACAATTGTAAAAACTCACATGGAAGGATGTGTTTCTCTTTATGAGCATCTTATTGCACAAAAGGTAGCCCCGGAAGTTGCACGTGTTGTACTTCCCCAAAGTATGTATACTGAATTTATTGAGACAGGCAGCTTAGCTGCTTATGCTCGTCTTTATAAGCTACGTTCAGACCCAAGCGCACAGCGTGAAATCCAAGAATATGCTCGTCTACTAGGAGCCGAAATTGAAAAACATTTCCCTGTTTCCTGGAAGGCCCTTACGACTTAGGCCGAGCTAGCAGTCTGTTTCCAGGTGGTCTCACAATTAGCACACTGATACATCCATGTAATATGCTTAGCGTCAACCTTGACGCCTACAACGTCTGGCTTTGCACCTTTCTTTGTAGGACATGCATCGCTTGGACATACAATTTCTGTAAACCGAGGAAGTGTCGGATCATGTTTAAGATAGGGATTAACTGCCAACTTTGCGGACTTATCTTCACGAAGAACGTGTTCATATACGACTGGATTTTCGCGAGAAACGGCCTCTTTATAGTCGCATTTGCGACAACTCATTACTGCAAACTTCTTATCATCAGCAGTATCCTCATCAATCGCATATAGAACATTCCGACACACCTTACAGAATTTCATTTGTTACTATTGTTCGAAGGAGATTATATAAATTCGTTTTCTGCGTTCAAAATGGATCGGATATTAATTAATTGTCTAATCAATCAACACGAATGGAGAATCGAGGCAGTCTACGTGAATTTCTTGACTCCCACCCCGCACAGGGCGTTTGGACGCACACTGCACTAAACGGGGGTAAATATTTCATTCCTGACGAAGAACTCCCTAAGTTTTATTCACTCTACACCGAAAGTATTCTAGACCAAGAGAAGCAGTATCTAACCGAGAAATGTACAGAAATTGGTCCTCTTCGAGTAGATTTTGACTTCATTTATGATACGAGTGTAACGAAACATCAGCACACACGTGAACAGGTCATTGCATTTACTAATGCATACATGGTGCAGATGACAAATTATCTCAAAATTGACAAGCCAGTCGATGTTTTCATCATGGAGAAGCGAAAGCCTACTCTCGATTCCAAGAAGAACCGAATGAAATCTGGAATTCACATTGTAGTTCCCGAAGTTTGTACGCATAAATTTATTGAACAGCGAGTTCGTCGAAACCTTCTCAAATCAATGGAAGAGTATTTTAGTGGACTACCCACCACTGAAACATGGGACAAGATTTATGACGAGGCAGTCGTAAACCGTTCAGTTCCGTGGACTATCTATGGTTCGCGCAAGAATGATCCAAATGCACTGCCGTATCTAGTATCTTATATCATTCGCTTTGCAGATTCAAAATGTGAAATTCTTCCAGAAGTTCCGAAAGAGTCAATTGAGTTGATGAAGCGGCTTTCTCTAAGGCGAGACGCAGAGAATGAGACGCCGATGACTGAGGATGCCAAAGTTATGTATTCTGGTCTACAGACCCACCAGGATGTAAAAATCTCAGGAGGTCGTGCCGTTACGCCTGCCCGTGGGCGCCCTTCAGCACGTGGGGAGAAGCCCAGTTCTCGTGGATCTTCTCCAAATGCACGGGCTCTTCGTCCTCTAGAACCAGAAGAGAAGGACTATTACAAATCCCATGTAATGAATCTGAACCCAGAACGCGCATCAACTTACACCGAATGGGTTAACGTTGGAATTTGTCTTCACAATATTCATCCGGATCTTCTAGATATTTTCCTAGACTTCAGCTCTCAGAACGAAGACAAGTACAATGAAGCAGATTGCATTCAGAAGTGGAACGGTCTTACCTTTCGAAACGATGGTGCAAAGACCGGAAAGGGAACTCTTCTATTCTGGTCGCGTTCAGATGATCCAGATGGATATAAGGAAATTGAAGATCGCAATTTCGAGTCGCTACTAAATGCGGCAACATCTGGAACTGAACACGATGTTGCCGCAGTAGTACATGCAAAGTTTCGCGATGATTATAAGTGTACAGATTTTAAGAACAATGCATGGTTTCGTTGGCGGGGTCATATCTGGGTAGAAACTGATCGCGGAGTGGATCTCCAGTTGAAGCTATCTCGCGAGATTGCTCGTGAGTTTCTAAAGAGGTCATCTAAGCTTGGTGAGGATATGGCCCAGCAGAATCGCATGACATGTTCATCTGGCGGAAAAGATGATTGTGGCGCTTGCGATTATTGCAAAGATGAGAAGATGCGCGATGGTCTCAACAAAATCTATATAAAGCTGAAGACTACTAAGTTTAAGGAAAATATCATGAAGGAGTGCAAGGAATTCTTCTTTGATGAACAATTTACGGAGAAGGTAGACTCTAATAAGAATCTTATTGCATTCAACAACGGAGTTATGGATTTGACTACGTTTGAGTTTCGGGATGGTCGTCCAGATGACTACATCAGTTTCAGTACTGGAATCGACTACGATCCAGAAAAGAAGTACTTCGAGTACTCAAACTGGAATATTATTGAGACCTTTCTTGCACAGGTCCTTCCGGATAAGGAAGTCCGAACTTACTTCATGAAGCATATGTCTACCTGCTTGATGGGTGGAAATAAGGCTCAGAAGTTTCATATCCTTACCGGTTCCGGATCGAATGGCAAATCTATGTTGATGAACCTGATGTCGAAGGCTCTTGGCGATTATGCCGCGGTTGTTCCAATCTCCCTCTTTACTCAGAAGCGTAATAAGTCAGCTGCTGCGGCTCCAGAGGTAATTCGACTAAAGGGTCGTCGATTCGTTACAATGCAAGAACCGGATGAGAAGATTGCACTTAATACCGGACTAATGAAAGAAATCACGTCATGTGAGAAAATGTATGCACGCGATCTCTTCAAGTCTGGCTGTGAATTTGAAGTTCAGGCAAAATTTCATCTTGCATGTAATGACAAGCCAGAAATCAATACTACAGATGGCGGCACGTGGCGTCGTTTGATGGTAATTAACTTTACATCAAAGTTTGTTGACAAGCCATGCGAGCCATATCACTTTCCAATTGATGAATCGATCCAGCATGCAGTCAACTCTGTAGACTGGGCTGGACCATTCCTGTCATATATGATTCAGGTTCTAAAGGATGGCAATGGGTTTCATAAGCTCCAGCCACCTTCAAAGGTTATGGAGTATACGTCAGATTATCGTAATGATAACGATGGAATTGCACGTTTCATTTCTGAGAAAATTGAAATTTACGAAGCAGGGGACGAAGTGCGTCAGGTTACCCGTGAGACACTTCGGTCTGTCTTCAAACAGTGGAAGATTCATAACGAACAGCTAACTCTCTCAGTAGCCGATGTTGAAAAACGTATTATTGAGCAGTTTGGAAAGTATCCCCGCGGAGGATGGTCAAACTTCAGAATTACCGACGTCTAGACCGGCGAGTCTTGCGTCTTCCGAGCATTCTATCACCTTTAGCTGTCTTTAGAAGCCGGCGAGCCTCCTTTGCAGATACCGGGTTAATTCCGATGTGTTTTTTAATTCTACGTCCGGCGGTCATAGCCATTTCTTGTCCAGCATCGACTGCAGGTGCAAGTGGTGTACTTGGGACAGATAGGGGAGCAGGTTTAGATTTGAATGGATTTTTTTCGTCCAACCATTCAGACCAGGTAGCGGCGCCTCCACGTTTGCGATGGCGAGGCATTTACATTATCTAGGAGAATTTAACGCCGACCAGCTACAGGTACATACTCACGAAGATACGGAAGTGCAAATGAAACAACAGCAAAGACTATGAGCAGGTTAGCTGTTTGAACAAGGATATCTCCGATGTTCAACTTAAAGGGGCCGGCTTGTACAACAAATGTACTCATTCCTCCATCCGAAGATGCAAGGGGTGTAATTAGGGGAAGAATCAAGTCTCTAATAAGAGCATTAAAAAATTGCATAATGGTTGTTCCAAGATAGATTGCAAGTGCGTGGATTAAAAGCTGATTATCGACTGCCATTTAATTCTTTTGCTAGAAAATAGTAATGGATACTCGGTTCTGGGGACCGAGTGGTTGGCAATTGTTTCATCTAATAACATTTGAGAGGGGCATGATGGGCTCCAAAAGAAAGTTTTTCCATGCAATGAAAGATGTTCTACCGTGTAAGTTCTGTCGTCAATCAACCAACGAGTTTTCAGATGAAATTCCAATGACATCTAATCTAGCATTCTGGTTATACAGATTACACAACCGGGTTAATAAGAAGCTGCACGATCAGCATTTACTAGATAAAACAATTATAGATCCCGAACCAAATCCTTCATTTGAAGAAGTTCGTTCAAAATATGTCAGTATGCTTAAACAAAAAAATCCAAATATACCTGGACGAGATTTCTTATTAAGTGTTGCATATAACTACGATTCATCTTTACACAAGAATGCAAATGTAGAGTTTTGGAATGAGCTTCCAAAGTTATTTCCATTTTATGAGTTTCGCAAACACATGTTTGTTCCGAATTTATTAGATAATAAATCTTATTTTAAAGATGTTCATCATATGTTTCGTCAGATGGGGGATACTGAAGCATTGGAACATGCGTGGTCTCGGGTCTCAAAGTATAAAAGTAAATGCAAACACGGAAAGACATGTAGAACCGGCAGTTCTCGCCGCCGAAAGACACATCGCATAATATCACCGAATTTACTTCTTTAGTCTGTTATGGGGCTCATGCCAATCCGGAACGACATCCAGTTCCTGCATACACAGCGGACACTTGTTATGGAATAAATTAGGAAAGTTAAAAGTTACATACCAACATTCGGCGCATACTTTAGTATCTAGACAAGGCGTGTTAACACACTTCTTCTCTAGAAGACAAACCGCACATTCATTCATTTTTATTAGTATTTTTATGGTGTGTAAGCCTAATTTTAGCAAATTCAAAGGTATTAATCTCGGAAGAATTTGTTTTAAATAAATATTGTAATCTAAAAATGAATTGGTGGGTAGTTCCAGTTGTTATCGGGTCAACGGCATTCTGCTATATACATTCTTTTAACAATATTATGAAACTTTATAAAGAATCCGGATATACAATGTCGTTTTCCGAATTTGCACGTAGTTTTATTCCCATTTAATCACACATTTGTTAAACTTACAAAATGAGCTGTTGTTCTGTATGTTTCGATGATATGGACATGGAAAGCTACAATGATGAACGTCAGTCTACGGAGACGTGCTTTAAGCTAGAGTGCGGTCATGCATTTCATACGAGATGTGTTATTCAAGTTCTTACCAGAACAAATCACAAGTGCCCTGCGTGTAACAAACATAAGACTCCAGAACAAGAGATTAAGCGTGCAGAGTATATTCGTAACGCAGTTTCTAAAATTAAAAGAACCGAAGGTGTTCGTATTGCAAAAACCGAATACGCTACTGCAACGAAGGATTATGCAGATTCGGTAAGACAACTACGGAAAGATGTGAGAGAGTGGGCTAAAAATAGGGCAATTGAATTAAATGTTTATGAATACAGAACATACTGGTGTTCCAGTAAAACAGCGGTAAGAAATGCTGCTAAAACTGCTGCAAATACTATGGGCTTTGATTACAAGGCGGCCCTGAACTCAAGGGATACTGAACGATACGGATGGAGAAATACTAAAGTTGCCGACAATGTTCTCTTTGGAAAACAGTCGCGTGTTAACGACTATCGTTTAATGCATCCTACAGTTTGGTGCAGAATTTAATGGGTTCTTTAAATCAATGATGAAAAAGGGTGACGCAATCGATGCTGTAATTAATTCTATCGACTGGAAAATTGCTGGTTTCAACAGTCTTCCAGTCGTATTTGGAACCATAATGGCTCTGGTAGACATCTTTATGATGTCAAGCCTCAAGATGATTAACAAAGGAACTTTAAGCTCGGCCGTCGGAATTCCGTTTGCTGTTGGATTATATGCACTCGAGCCACTAATCTTTCTTAAGGCAATGAATTATGAGGGGATGGTTGTGACTAACTTGGTATGGAATTTGCTATCAAATGTAATCGTAACAATGCAAGGTGTTTTTATATTTGGCGAATCGATAAAGGGTCTTCGATGGATTGGTGTTTGCATGAGCATAGTGTCTCTCGCCCTTATGGCGTATAGCGGATAGTTAATGGAAAAATTAATAATTTACCAGCGTCTCGCCGGGGGGTTTGGATGTGCAAATGACATCCAAGCAAGCCAGCAAACCAGCGACTCAACCGTGACCGACGACTTTGCCGTCGAATACGGAGCCATGCTCGATAGTTCCTTCAGGTCGCGCCCCCAGGGGGAGTTCTCATCGAACTTGAACTCGCCACCCCATACCGCCGATAAAACCTCGCAGCGCGCATCTGCATTACCATCAACAGCCGCTCGTGCGATCTGCTGCGTGATAACAGTAGCCATATGATCATTGCTTTCATATCAAAAAAGTTTCCATTTTTATAAGTTAAACCGCTTCTTAAAATCTGCAACGCTGGCCTTAAATGATGGTTTATTCCACAAAATCCACTTTGCTAATGCACCAGGTGTGTCTGGTTTTTGCCAATGTTCTCCCATTCCCGAATGACGACTGAGATAACGTTGCTTACGCGTCTTGTCCTTGTGTTTTGTATAATCGGACATACCTCTTGCTCCAAAAGGAACTGTTTTTTCCTTACCATTATCTTTAACAAATATAGCATCCCATTTTTTTTCCTTTCTGTGGGAACGCCGAATAGTTTTAAGACGCATTTATCTCTTTAAACATAAAATGGAAAGCTGGTATTCAATGGTACGAAAATTTAAAGATGCATCTGATATGCCAAATGTAGTTCAAGAATTATGCCATTCAGTTTTTAGAGGCATTGCCACCTTAAAACTAAAAGAACCAAAAAAGTTTGCCCAAAGACTAGGGCGAGAGTACGAGCAGTTTTACGAGGAACTTAAATTTCCAGATGAACTAAAAGATGAGATACTTCGAGATGATGATTTTTTTAACTTAACACTAGAGCTTCAGAAAAAGTTTAAAAGATAATCAAAAACGAATCCGTCTAAAGACTATAGGCAGTAAACTAAGAATGGGGGATACTATTATCGGTGTTCAGTTTGGAATTGCAAACCCAGATGATATCCTATCCCGAAGTGTAGTTGAAGTCAAGACTGACAAAACCTACCAGGGCGACCAGCCTATTCCGGGAGGTGTATTTGATACACGTTTTGGAGTAACCGATCACGGAAAGGTATGTCCCACGTGTAAACAGACTAACCTTTTGTGTCCCGGACATTTTGGTCATATTCGTCTTTCTCGACCCGTATATCTATACCAATTTATTGAAGTAGTCATAAAGCTACTTGGAGTCGTATGTCTTGCGTGCTCTAATCCGTACCTTCTAGACGAGGAGCTAGAACGGATTGAAAAGATTTCAAAGGGAACGCATAGGTTTGATCTTGTTCGGGAATCGACTGCTTTCTATAAGACACACGCACTCAAGGAAACTTCTGCATGTGGACACTGCGGTTCGCAGCTCATTAAGAAGGTTGCAAAGCAGGAGGGTTCGGTAGCCGCCCTTCAGGCATTTACGTTTGCCGAAGAGAGTGAGCCCATGCGACTTCAGCCCGAACTTGTTCTTCGCTGTTTTCAGCGTATTTCAAACCGCCACGTAGAACTTCTTGGGTTTAATCCTAATTTTAGTCGTCCGGATTGGATGATATGCACAGTACTTGCTGTCCCTCCACTGACAGTGCGTCCGTCTGTAGTGATGGATGATAACCAACGTATGGAGGATGACCTCACTCATCAGCTAATCAACATTGTTCGCCAGAATCAGCGTCTTCGAGAGAAGATCGACAAGGGAGAGTCTGCCGACATCATTAACAAGTACACCGATCTACTCCAGTTTGATGTAGCAACGTATGTCGATAACGATATCAAAGGACTTCCACCAGCTGCACAACGATCTGGCCGGCCACTTAAGACTCTTAAGTCGCGTCTTGGTGCAAAGACTGGGCGTGTTCGCGGAAATCTAATGGGCAAGCGTGTTGATTTCTCTGCTCGTTCAGTTATTACACCAGATCCAAATATTGATGTTGATGAACTTGGTGTTCCAGAAGAGATTGCGATGAATCTAACTTTTCCGGAAATTGTTACGCCTTATAATCGTGATCGCCTTATGATGTGTATTCGCAATGGCCAGACGAAATATCCAGGTGCAAAGAATGTTGAACTAAAAGACGAGAATCGAACGATCCGCCTAGGGTATATCAATCGCGATACTCTTGACATTAAAGAAGGTGATATCGTGCACCGCCATCTTGTAGATGGGGATGTTGTTCTATTCAATCGGCAGCCATCGCTTCACAAAGCATCTATGATGTGTCACCGCGTAAAGGTCCTACCTTATTCAACGTTTCGTCTTAATGTTTCTGCAACCCGCCCGTATAATGCAGATTTTGATGGAGATGAGATGAACATGCACGTTCCGCAGAGTATTGCGAGTGCAACTGAACTAAAGGTAATTGCTACACTTCTTCGTCAGATTATTTCACCCAGAAACTCTGAGCCAATTATTCAGATGTTTCAGGACTCCCTAACAGGCGTCTTTCGTATTTCTCAGCCAAATGTCGCTGTTCCAGAGCACATTGCAATGAATATTCTGGCTCGCATGAAGCGTCCTTTGTCCTCGTTCAAGCGCATTGATCAGCCGATGTCTGGAGTAGATATCATTTCAACTGTATTTCCTCTTATGAACTTTGATGGAAAAGTGAAGATTCAAGATGGAAAACTTGTACGCGGGGTTCTCGATAAGTCTGCTTTTGGAAAGGCGTCAAAGGGAGTAATTCATGTAATTTATTCCGACTATGGACCTGAACGCTGTGGTGAACTCATTAATTCAGTACAAAATGTTGTAACAAAGTTTAATTTGTTCGCTGGCTTTTCCACCGGCCCATCCGACCTTATTGCAAACGAGAAGACTCAAAATGCTATCGACGAGTCTCTACAAGAAGGTAAGCGTCGTGTGTCAGAAGTTATTTCTGATATGCACGCCGGGCGCTTTATGAACAACTCTGGTCGTTCAGACGGCGAGGAGCTGGAAGTGCAGATCCTATCAGCACTAGGTAAGATCACTGGAGATATTGGCGATAGTGCTATTGGCAATCTACCATCTTCAAACCGAATGATTCAGATGTCAAATAAGGGAGCAAACTCGAAGGGTTCAGAGCTAAATATTACCCAGATGATTGCACTTCTTGGACAGCAGAATGTAGATGGTAAGCGCATTCAATATACGATGGATGACCGCACTCTTCCACATTTTGCAAAGTTTGATGACGGCCCAGAATCACGCGGCTTTGTTGAGAATTCCTTTATCAGTGGAATTCGTCCTGCAGAATTCTTCTTTCACGCAATGGGTGGACGCGAGGGACTGATTGATACAGCAGTAAAGACTTCAGACACTGGATACATTCAGCGGAAGCTAGTTAAGTTGATGGAGGATATTCATGTAGAGCAGGATTCTACTGTGCGTGACATCAATGGTGCAATTGTACAGTTTGTATACGGTGAGGACGGTATTGATGCGGTTTCAATTGAGAATCAGGACTGTGATCTTGGTGTGATGTCATTAGAGCAAGTCTACTCGAACTTTGCTGCTACACGCGATGACTTTAAGGCAGTTATGTCCGAAAGTGTATCTGAGAATCCACCTGATCTTGTTGATCAGATTATCTCTGATCGTGAAATGTTCGTAAAGTATGTTATTCGCAACTCAAACAAGACAGATGTTTCTGCACCCGTACATCTCGGGCGACTGATATATGGCCTTCGTAACAATTATTCAACTAAGACTGATCTCACGCCAGAGTATGTTGTAGAAGAACTAAACAAGCTTTGTTCAGAGCCATATATTGCTCCGAATCGGCTGTTTCATATACTAATTCGGTTCTATCTTGCACCTAAGAAATCGATGATTATTTATCGGTTTACGCGTGCAATCTTCGATGAACTACTCCGGGATATTCGCTTCAAGTATATCAAATCCCGCGTCCATCCTGGAGAAATGGTTGGCCCTCTTGCAGCCCAGTCAATTGGTGAGCCCACTACTCAGCTCACTCTTAATACGTTCCACTCTGCAGGAACAGTAAAGGCTAATGCGACACAGGGCGTTCCTCGTATTCAGGAGCTACTAAGCGTTTCGCACAATCCAAAGAATCCTTCGAATATGATCTATCTGATTCCATCCATGTCTACTTCGCAAGACAGTGCAATTTCAGCAATGAAGGAAATCCAGAAGACAACTCTTCGGGATATCACCAAGTCTGTTCGTATCTATTATGACCCCAATCCACTGAGCTCAGACACTCTTGTGCAGGAAGATCGTGAGATTCTTCTGACTTACGAGAAGTTCTCAGTTGCACAGGGGCAGACGTGTATCTCTCCCTGGATTATGCGTCTAGAACTAGATGGTATGGAGATGCTGTCACGCCACCTTACAGATATGACAGTTGTTACAAGTAAGATTCGTAATAATAAGGTTCTTCGTGTATTTGATTGTGTTCATACTGATATCAATTCAGATAAGCTTGTTCTTCGAATTACATTTGGCAATGAAACTGCTAAGAATGCACTTTCTCTTCGGTTTATTGAAGACAAGCTTCTCGATACTACGCTGACTGGAGTAGATGGTATTGGGCGTGTGGTTCCTCGGGAAGTAAAAGATGAGTTAGTATTTGATGAACGGACTGCCGCGTACACTCCCATTAAGCAGTACGTTCTCGATTCAGAAGGAACCAATCTATTCGATCTATTTACCAATCCCAATGTAGACGCAACACGGACATTCTCGGACGACATTCATGAAGTTCTAGATGTATTTGGAATCGAAACAGCTCGCATGGTTATGTACGATGAACTAATGAAGGTTTTCGGTGCTGGATCAATTAATTATCGCCATCCGTGCCTTCTTGTAGATGCAATGACGTATCACGGACACTTTGTTGCAATTGATCGTTTTGGAATGAATAAGCTCGAGAACGGCGTTCTTGCGAAGTCTTCGTTTGAACAGACCTCAAAGATTCTCTTTGACGCTGCAGTAAGCGGGGAGTTTGATACAATGCGTGGTGTCTCAGCGAACATTATGTTCGGTCAGAAACCACCATGTGGAACTGGTTTTGTAGATATTCTAATTGATGAAACCCGTCTTCCTGAAGGGGTGGAAGAGGGCGACTCGATGTTCGAATCAGATCTTGCACATGCGAATTCTCTAGTCACGCAAGAAGAGAAGAAGGACGATGCAGAAGGATATTGTAGAATGGGAGACATCGATATGTCTTGGTAAATTACTTTAGAAAAAACACAAGTGCAAGTGTTTCAAACATTATTCTAAACAATGGTCTGAACCAAATAATTGCAAGAAGAACGTTTCCGTCTCCATAACGGTCATAAAGGAACAGAGACACTGCCCACATAAGACCTAACACCGTGACATAAACACCTGCTATTTCACCAGATAATAGGTAGTTGTTGTTATCTAATTTGTTAGATGTAAGGTATATTATTACACCAGAACCAATTATGCAAAAAATAACAATAGCTAAAAATGTTTTGCTAAGCATTCTTACTTTAACACATGGTGTTTTTAATTATAAAATGGAGTATGATTCGGTTATCTTAAATGTAATTTCTGCTTTTAAACGACGGGCAGAAATTGGACAGATTAAATATGGAAAAACCTTAGACCGCAATGATCTGACGTTTTTACAGTGGATTCAACATGCTCAGGAAGAGCTAATGGATGGTATTCTTTATCTTGAAAAAATTAAGCAAATTTCTGGTGTTACTGAAGATAAGCTTTTTAGTTTGAATATGCAAGACCGCCCATCCCCGACATAATGCGAAGAACGTTGTAGTTTACAGCGTATACGCGAACATCGTACGTCTGATCTGTATCTTGGTTAATGTATGCCGATCCACTTAGTGTCATCACAATTGTGGCGGTGTCGATACGAGAGAAGTTGCATGTTCCAGATGGCTGGTGTTCCTCGGGGCGGAGAGCAAAAGAGTACGAGAAGATGCCCGACTGCGATGAATACCCAGAACTGTTTGCCACACCGTTTATTCCGGTGTGGTGCTGGTATGACTGAACAGAACCAAAATAATCTCCATATCTCTTATCTAGACGATCCTGACCATTGATCTGGAGAAACTGTTCGTAAACTGGGCAGCCAGAGTCTACATTACTCACATTCACTCCGTTATAGGTGAATGGCGTTAGTATTGTTCTATTGAAAGCAGCGGCCGTATTGCAATTTGTATATAATGTCGGCTGAACAACCCATACGAGCTCCTTCACTGGGTGATTAAATGTTAAATCAATACGATTTGCAGCTGAGGATACACCCTTATCCTCGTTAAACTGGCACTGCTCGATTAGGTATTCGTGGCTCGCCTGTGCCATGCGACGACGCTCTTCCGTATCGAGATAAATGTAGTCAATGTAAAGTGCAGCGCGATCAGCCTGGGGGAGTCTGCTTAGACCAGCCGTTCTGAAGTCTCCAGAGATGCGTTTAGGATCGTTCCACTGTACATTGATCTTGACTTCGTGGTACTGAAGTGAGATAAGAGGAAGCGCGGCACCGGGGTTGCGGGTGAAGAAGAAATACAGTGGGATATAAAGTGTGTTGGGGATTGACTGACGTCCCTGAGACGCTGTCGTGCATCCCGCAGATGTTGAAAACGCACTAGCTCCGCCCGCAAGTCCACCTCCTACCATTTTGTTGAGATTTAGCGACTTCTCATATGAAGAAGTCATGCTCTCCCAAAGAAAAAGGAATTCGCCGTATAGACGATCAATTACTTGGCCTCCGATATCGAGCTCGACATAATCTATAAGATTGTAGCCAAGGCGCCCTTGTGCATTGTTCCATGAAAACGCTTGGCCATTCGTTCCGTTTGTTGGAAGCTGCACTTCCACATACGTGGAAAAAAGAAGATCAGCGTGACGCCCAATTATCGCGGTCTGCTTTGTGCCCCACGAAGGCTGTCCGTTGAAATTTATACGAAAAGGTTCCATCGCAAAATTAGTGTGGCGCTTAAATAGACCTTTCCAGAATGTGATCTGGGGATTCCCAGAAATATACGCATCCTGTGCTCCATATGCAACAAGTTGTAATAAGCCTCCACCCATTTCTCTTTATATGTTAGTTATACTGAAATTTTTAATGTCTGCGGCGGCGAACTGTCTTGCTTCCCCGTTTGCGACGACGCCCGCCCTCTTCTTCTGGCGCAGGCACGGGAAGAGCACCTTCCTCCTCGTCAGCACCACCCTTCTTGGCGTGGTGCCACGACTTCTTCGCCTCCTTAATTACCTGCTTAAGCCCAAGCCCCTTCTTGTAAGTGCCCTTGTGCTTCATAGACTTCATTGTCTTTTTGATGTGCGTAATCCACTTATTGGCCATTGTTTATAATTAACGCATAAAATTATATTACGATGGACCTGTCCCCCGTCTTTGGATTTGCATCATAAATTGGAGAAGTGTGTGCCATTGGTTGAAAGGAAAGACTGGGGTCGGGAAGGGTTGGTGTTTTGTAAGTCTTCGGCTTATATCTCAGGGGTTCTGGTTTCAGAACAAAACTAGCTTGTTGAAATTGGCCAACGTACAGTTCCATCATGCTATCTAGGGATCCATAATTCATTAAATTCCACTGACACCCATAAGAGAACAGAATAGTCGGATTTCCATTCTTTAGATCCGGATCAGGATCAGGAACCACCATCGTTATGTGCTGACGATTGTTTTCTACAAGTTCTTCGTGATCATGGGGTTGTGAAGCTTGCATAAATGTAAGCCGTCTTAAATTAGATGTAGACCAAGAAAGGTTAATTAATTCGTCTATATTAGTACCCTTCGTATTTCCTCCGGAAACAATGATAAGTTTTCCGGATAAGTTTTTAATTGGTTCAGTTGCTAGATTTTTACGATGGAAGTTATATTCTGGTCCAAGCATATATCTAGCAACCGTAGTTTTTAGTATTTCAGCGCAAGCATTCATTACAACTGTCTTATCTGTATGAAAAACTAGACTCAGAATAAATGGATCGCTAGATAATGGAGTTTCTACCTTATTAAATGCACTATTTGCAATTGATACACAGCAAGAGTCAAATGACACAGAATTTTTTGCATAATCATAACCAAATTTCTCATTCTTTAGTCCAACGACTGGCTTATCATCCTCACCCGCGTATACATCTAGTTCTACAAGGCGGGCCCCTGCTTTTATAGCAAGAGGAATGATGCCATCAGAAATATAGTCAAATATATAGGAGCTTGGAAATAGCGAGTAAGCGGATGATGCAACATAGTAATCGCATAGCCGCATATCTTCAGAATATGCAAGAGGTGCTAAACTAGTAACTTTGGGATATACTCCAAATGTACCGCTTGCTCTAGCAAGAGTTGCAGAACTTGATCCGACTGCAGCCGTATAAATAAAATAGGCAATGCCAATAACAATTAACAATCCAAGAAACATCAAACCGCTCATTAACGTCTCGTCCATCCTATTATTTAACTCTTTGTTTAAAAAGAAGCTTGCGAAACACATTCACAACATCGTCACTTACTCGTTTATCCATAGGTATTTCAAGGAGACAACAATAGTGAAAATACAAACAATACATTCCACATTCCGAATCCTTATATTGGTGTTTTAGCTTGTTATAAGTTGTACGCATAGGCAGCTGATGCACTCCTGATTGCATCCATTGCTCCTTCCATCTAGCCATCAAAACCTTGATTTCTTTCTCTGGTTTTTTCGAGTAAGAATCAAAATATGTCATTCGAGGCTCTTCTAGTTCCGGACGTATGTCGCAATAAACTGCAATCCAGTGTTGTCCTGGTCCTGTGTGTACGTCGGTGTTAAAAACAATACCTATCCTCGTGTACCCTTTAGAATAGAGGTCTTTTATGTCTAGCGAACAGAGTGTATCAACTATGCATTTTCCAGTTTTTCGCCCGAGATCAAAATCTATAGGAATGCAGCCGAGAAACTTGTAAGTTTTAAAAATCTTCATATACTGCTTTTCTACGCTTTCTATATCTTTAGAGGATAGCCATTCTTCCGGATTTGTTATCCATGAATCAGGTGCTTTGGGCCTCTGCAGCATATGTGCAACAATACATTCAGTTCGTCCCGATGCACAGGTCTTATGAAATCTTTTTTGAAGATTTTCCCATATATCCGTTGTTCCTATTGGACTTTCATTGGGATGTTCATTATTGTAGACGTTACGCAGGTTTTCAAGCTCCTTTGTACCGAACATTCATATTATTAACTACGAATAAAAATGGAATTATCACTCGTTACTGATAAAACAGTAAAATGGCTGACTCTACTGATGTTGCTAAGACCCCAAAGCGGGGACGTCAAGAGAATCCCGAGCCTCCGCCTGTAATTCGAAAGAAGCCACGCAGATGTGTCGGGTGCATTGAAGACATTCTCAATCAGCAGGGGCATTACGGTGGATGCATTCCAGATCCTTCTCTTGGAGAGGATTGGGAGGATTGTTACGTGCCTAAGTAAAAATGGATTTTTAATCAGATATACTAGATTTAGTAAACAGAATAGAATGCCTAACAACAAGTCTCACCTGACGTACAAGGCTCTCCTGATGGTTCAACGCCAGAACGGAGAGGCGTATATGCCAGGGGGGTATGTCTACCAGTACATTCTTCCAGCGCGCGTACAGCCTGCCAACTCTTTGATGCACAAGTCCATTATGGAGCGCATGAAGGATGGCAAGCCGCCTGCAATGGTTCTTTATACCGGTAGGTAAAAATGGATTTATTTTTTCAATACTGCAATTCAGTAAAATGGCCGACGAGGATATGGAGAATCTCCGCGCTTCGATCCGCCAGTATACTGCAATCGACAATCGGATTATTGAGGCCAATCGTCGACTGCATGAGCTTCGAGAGGAGCGAAAGATTCTTGAGCTTCAGATTGTTGATGTTCTCAAGCAGCCTGCATACGCTTCTTTTCAGAAACTCAGTGTTGCAGATGATGGTTCTACTATCAAGGTACACCGACCAGGGTGGAACAAGTCCTGGTCGCTGTCGCAAACTATGCTGCAACGTTATATTCGCGAGTACTTCGAAGGCAATGCGCGCCCAAACGCTAACGACTGCATCAAGCATATCGTTGACCGTAATCGGCAGGAGCTTGTTTCTCAGGTATTCTGTCTAGAGCGCTCAGTTGCAAAGACCGACTAATATCCGCGTATTTTTAACTTATTTGTCAATAGGGCTCAGTACTAACAATGGTTGAATATGTTCTGGAAGTTCACCCTTAACTGGTATAGGACACGTATCTAAGTATGTTTTGTTACATCCAAGCCATTCAACCTCTTTAAATCTTTTTATTAGAAGAGGTAATCTTTTTTTACCATATACACGATGAGCATTCCAGACAAGACCGTCATTACCGATAGGAACTCCTAAAAAAAGAAGACCACGTTTATTTAGTTTTTTGTAAATTTCTCCCATAGTCTCACAGTCTCCATTCGGGTTCAATGTATCGCCATATCTTCCAAGACCAGAATGTTCAATACTTGAAAAACTAACAACTGAATCATAAGTTTCGGATGACTCACAAAAATCATTAAAGGAGATTGTACTTATAATGTCACTCGTGCATAATGGGACATTATATTCTACTGTAGTTACATGTTTTGCGCCACAATTTATGAGTATAGCCTCAAGCCAAGGAGTATGTGAGCCAATAACAGCTATACGTTTGTTTTTTATAAATTCAATATATTTTTCGAATGCATTTACGTGCAAAATAGAGGCACCTCCATATGGTTCACTACCATGGCTTTTGTTTTTAATATTTTGTATTGTAAATCTGTTTATAAACCCTTTTATAAAGAGATCTGACCATTCTATAGGAGAACATTCAACACTTTGATTAAAGTACCAAGAGTATACTGGTACAGTGTCATTCATTGTAAAAATATTCTTTAGATACTCTGGTATTACTCGTGGTGGTTCCATTTATTAAAGATTAATAATATATTGTCTATTAAAAACGGACAGTGTATTATAAAATAAAACAATTTCCAATAATGGACCTGCCAATTTACAATCCTTTTAATTCACGGAATCGTATGTTTACCAAGAATGATATACATTCGATTCTGCGTAAGCAGAATTCTAACTACCAAGTTAAAAATACCGAAATTTTCCAGAATGCAATGATTCATTCTTCATATGTTCGGAGAAATGACTATACAACGCCACAGGGTGATAGTGCAAAACTTGCAGATCGCCCATCAGACTGTCTAGATTTATTTTCAGAGTCATATGAACGTCTAGAACATCTAGGAGACTCCGTATTAGGAGCAGCGGTTGCTACATATCTAAGTGTTCGGTTTCCTACACAGCAGGAGGGTTTTCTTACAAATGTGAGAAAAGAAATTGTTTGCAATACTATGTTAGGTACACTTGCTGTAAATATTGGATTAAACGAGTTTTATGTAATTTCAAAGCACAATGAGGGTTCGTGTAATGGTCGAACGAATACGAAAAAGTTAGGAGATATTCTAGAAGCGTTCATTGGTGCAATGTGGATTGATTCCGGATATAACTTTCAAGAAGTTTACAGCTTTGTAGTTTCTCTTATTGAAAAATATATTGATATTCCAAGAATCTTGCTGAATGATACTAATTATAAAGACCAACTACAGAAATTCTGTCAAACTAGATTTCACTATACTCCATGTTACGTAATGTTATCTACAAACGGAAACTCCTATACAATGGCTGCAACTGACGCGAATGGTGGACATATTGGGATTGGTTCCGGATTAACTAAAAAGCAGGGAGAACAGCAGGCAGCAAAGGTAGCATTGGCTTCATTCAAATAAAAATGGAAACATTTTATACAGAAATCTATAGAATTCAAGAATGAATCGCCAGACAGAGAAACCTGTTAACTATGACATGTTTGCTGCACATACTGCAGCAGCTCGCGAGTATGGGCGGCTAAAGGCACGGGCAGTCGTAGTAGCAGCAAGGGCTAAGGTTTTAAAAGACATTGCAGATCGCCTCAAGGCAGAAGAAGCTGCTAACCGCAAGTAATTAGGTAAATTTTTCGTTATGAAAGATGCACAGTTTTTCTCGGAAGTCTACGAGATAGAAGCTCCCGTTGGGTTCCTCCTGCTGACATATCATCGCCAGGAGGAATGCCTTCTATTGAACGAAGAACTTCAGCTACACGCTGGGGTTGGTCTGCAAACTGAAGAAGTAGTTGAGTACGAATAATTTCACGACGGAGCGGTGGTCTTGATGTTCTCATTGAGCGAGAAATAGTTCCAAGACCACTTCCTTCTAATGTAAAATTATCAACCTCGTTCTCTCTCATAAAACCAAGTATTCTATCAGAAAGTTTGGCCTTTTCCTCGCGTATTCTTTTTTGCTGTAAAAGAAGATTTCGAGATTCATCGTCGAGTTGAACCCAACTGCGAATCACATTTTTAATTTCCTCTGTGTCCCCCATTTAGACTTTGAACGGATTTTATATGAAAGTCTCTTACCTCCTAAAGCTGGTGTAACTGGCGTCGCGGGCCGAGAAACCAGACCAGACAACTCCGATACAAGTTCTTTCTTAGCAGGTGTATTCGCAGAGTCTAACTTTTTGTATTCAGCGACCTTTGCCTGAGCATTTGCAAGCATTGCCTGTCTTTGTGCAGGATCCTTTATCTTATCTGCAAAAGTCTGAACGGCACTTGTGGCATTTTCAAAAGATTTATTCAATGTATCTTTAAGTTTTTGAGCATCTGCCTTTGGATCTCCGACGTATTCTGGATCGATAGTATATGATTCTATTACGTCACCGAGACCAGCGAACATCGATTCCCGCAGCTGTTTTATTAGTGCCTTACGCTTTGCTGCAAATTTCGAAACTAATGTATCAGCAGATTCGCCCCAGCTTTGAAGCGCCATTCCGACAAAAGGGAAAAGAGCTAATGATTGTGTGAACGCTTGGCCATAATGTTGTCTTGACACAAATATGACCATATTGAAAAATATGAACATAGTTGAAATCATGTAGCCAATCACAATACCCACAGTAGATGCTTCAGGTATAGGAGCAAGACCCATAAGAATCGGGGTATATGTCTGGGCCATCTTGGCTAAATTTTTATTTGCCTGTGATATTACATCCACAGCTAGCCCAAGTGCCTGACCTGCAGCAGGGTACTCTTCTAGGTTTTGAAGAGACACCGCATTTAACATAAGTATCGGACCCTGAACAGCATCTGGAGTCATATAAAACATTGTTTTGACCCATCTGCTTATGAGAGCATCAAATGCACCTTCTCCAGTACCTCCTATCTTTTCGGAAAAATAAGAGAAGATCTTCTCAGCATCTTTTTTTGAAAAAAACTTTGTTTTCTTTGATTTGTCTAAAAAAATAGAGTTACGAAGTTTTGTTGCATCTTCAAACTTGTTCGTTTCAAGAAAGTGAAACAGTCCGAGAATACGTGCACCCTTTCTAGAAAGTTCTTGATTTTTGGTTAATTGTAACAGTATCTTATGTATTTCAAGTTCATATTTATCTACCGGGTCCTTATCATAAATCCAAACCTTCTCCATTATTAACTTCGCAGAAAACAAAAGGATGCAGGAAGAAAAGGGTGACATTCATTGGAATGAACAACTAGAAGAAATCCTGTCTAGAGAGGGGGAAAGAGCATTGTGTTATTCGTGGCTTCATCTTAAGTCACAAGGTAGATTTGCTAAGTTTGATACAAATATTGCACTTCCTGTAATTGTTCTTTCTACTCTAGCAGGTACTGGTTCGATAGCATCTCAATCTCTTTTTGGTGGTTCGCAGGCTGCAAATATTGTCATAGGTGCAATTAGCTTAACAGTAGGAGTAATGAATACAGTATCTAATTATTTTGGATTTGCAAAGAGATCAGAAGCACATCGAATTGCAGGAACAACATATGCAAAAATACATAAGTTTATTCTTATAGAACTAAGCTTACCGCGCAAAGAAAGAATGAAAGCAAATGATGCACTAAAAATTATACGGGAACAACTAGAGCGTCTGAGTGAAATAAGTCCGCAAATCCCGGATCAAATTATTGGCGATTTTAATCATAAGTTTCATGATCAGACTGACGTATCAAAACCAGAAATTACAAATGGCCTTGATCCGATTAAAGTATACATAGAAAATTCTGAAAAATTGAACACATCACCTAGATCGAATGTTGCCGTTGCACTTGTTCCACACCCTTCCCCTACATCGGCTGCTGCTGCAAGTCCACCAACCCCTACATCCACTAGGCCTCTGCCAACCCCTACTATTAAAATAGGACCCATACCCAAGAGTTAGAACTTCCATTTCTTATCACATTCGAGGCATGTGACAAACGTCGTCATCGGCTCATCTGCAGAGCGTGTCTGTAGCTGATAATAGTCGCAGCGTGACTTCTTTTTGCAACGAGAACAATGAAGATAGATAGATGCAGCAGTGTTCTTTGAATATAGCTTTTTCTCGGTCTCAATAATCTTTTCAAGTGCATCTTTCCACCGAGAGGGACAAATTTCATGTGCTGGCATATCAACGAATGTCTTACAGTCGATCTCTCCTGACACAATTCGGTTTGCCCAGTTCTCGCCCTTACTACGGATATTTTCATATACAGAAATGCATTTGCTGCGATAAGAGTTCCAAAAGACATGATTATTCCAGTCAACATCAATGCCATTATAGCGACAGAATGATACAATAGAATTTAAAACCTGAGTCTCGAGATCAGTTGAAAGATCTCCAACATATTCTTTAAAATTAAGAATTACCTTTTCGCGAATTGGACAATCAATAAATACATCTTTAGTTTTGATGATGACTGGTTTAACAATTACCTGTGGACCCTTTCCATCAATCTCCTCTTCTACAGAACTGTCTGTCTCGTCGTCATCCTCATCTGGTTCAGCATCATCCTCATCATCTGACATATTGAAAGACCATTCGTGATAGAGAATTTCATAATCATCAACCTTTAGTGCGACATATTCTGCTGCAGTTTTTTCATAATCATCCTGGTTTTCACTAGTCGTTGCAAGAATTACAATGTTACCAGAATAGGACTCTTCATCAAATGGAGAAGGGAGCATGTGAGGATTATTATCTCCGTCATTTTCAGAAACCATCGCAAAGAGACTGAGCCAACGTTCCGGAGTAACTGGGTCTTGAATTTTTCCCTGAAACTGAATACTCTGTTGCTTATATTTCTTTCGAATCCAATCCAGGACATCTGCAGTTTTGATAGGAATATTAATTTCAGAAAGAACGCCGGTAGATGAAACACTTGTTCCCAACACCATTTATTAGTATTCAAATTATAGTATGTATAAGTTCCATTTTACACGTGTAAAAACGGAATTATTTATGTATTTTATGTTATATATAAAATGGCTTACGTTCCACCAGCGCTTCGTGCGGGTGCAGAAAAGCCACCGCCAAAGACCTATGGTCGCCGTGATCCTCAGAAGGAACGGCTCATTGCAGAGAAACTTGCACAAGATAATCGGGTTTCTGAGGTAATCAAGAATTGTTCTGAGAGTGATTTTCCAAATCTGTCAAAGATTGGAGAAACTAACTCGCGTATCAGTCGCATTTCCTATTCAGGAAAGGCAGAGAGCTGGATGAAGACCAGACAGCAAGACGAAATCAATAAGAAGGTGGAAGCAGAGCTTGCATCAGTTCGCTCAGCTCGCGAAAAGCAGCGTAGTGAGGAAGATGCATATCTAGCATCGCAGTTTGTTGGTTCTGCAAAGAGCCTTCGCGTCAAACATACTGAGGAGGTTCCAATTATGGAAGCTGCTCAGATTGAACCTGAATGGACTCTTGTTCAGAGGAAGCCTCGCAAGGAGCCTAAGAGCAAGATTAACTTCGATGAAGTTTCTGGTGAAATGTCGGAGTCAAGCGACCAGGGTGACTGGGATGGCGACACGGCTGACCACGATACTCTATGGCGTGGTTGAATCGGTATCTGAATTTTTTCCAAATATCAATTCTCTAAAAAATGTCCCAATAGTTCTAACGATATCAAACCCTTTGAAAGGATTAGAATTTGCAAATCTTAGTCCCATTGTGCCGCCTATTAATACCGCAGCTATCGCTACGAATGTTAATACTGCTCCCAGCAGACCGTGCTCCTTTACAAAGTCTGAACCTTGTTTGTTAAGTTTTCCCATAAAGGTGGTTGGGTTAGTAGCCTCTTGATGTTCTGCAAGAGTTCGTGTTGTTGAATCGGTTTTTAAATCTACTTTTTGAACCGGATTACTACTCTTAACCTTTTTCCCGGTTGGACGGCATCTCATGTATGTTTTGTTATCGTGAGGCATGGGCCCTCCTACTAAACTTTGTATGTCGTTGAAGTAAATCTCGCGGTTTGCAATTGATTTTACTGGTCTAGAACCAGCTGTTACATTTCTAACTAAGAATGCAAAGTCAGTTGTATCCATATTTATCATCGATTTAAAAACAACCCATTCGCATGGAGCACATGGCGGGGTTACCGTTGAGCCTGAATATACGTAATAGCTTCCTTCTGGAGGAACCATCATATATACACCCCAGTTACTCAGAGCAACTTGCCTAGGTTCTGGTGTAGATGGATCCGAATATGGAACTGTTTGTTTGAAAAAGTTATAAGATGGTGTTTCTGTCGGATTTACTCGAAAAAGCGAAGATACACAGAGTATATCACCAGTTGGTTTTTGAAACATAGCAATCACTTCCCCGTCTGCTTGTATGCCTTCGATCGTGTGGTGACTCGGATGGTTTATGTGAACAGCAATGCAGTTGTAAGACTCTCCTCTGAATTTACAACTTCCTAGACCTGCAGAATTACTAGCTTTAAGAATAAGAAGTCCTTCGTCGCTGATCTGTACTCCAGCAGAAGTTGCTTGCCCATCATCCATCACAAGTTCACACGAAAGTGCACATGGTTTTGATGAAGCTTGAGTTAAGTTAACAGGACTTTGTTGGGCACTTATACATGAACCTCCCCAACCGGTCTCATTTGCAAAGAGACTCATTTGTTAGTCAGCTAGGTTTTTGTTATAAAAAGCATCTCGCATCAAGATAATATAGATGTCAACATCAAATGATGTTATGATAGGAGTTGGAAGCGGAATTGGCGTAGTTATTGCAGTAGGTGTTGCGTTTGCAATGTCACAGGCTTCCGTACGTGAATCTTTAGGAAATGCATTTGGAATGTTCTTTTTCTCAGTAACAAACTTTATACCATTCGCGTTTATAACGTTCGGTATGATTGCAGATATAGTTGCACAGGAATTTAGATATACTCTTGTGAGTGTGACTGGATTTGTTGCAATTCTTATAAATTGGCTTCTCAAGTTTTTTACAGAGCCTGCGTTTGGTATTAGCATGTCTGGTGGCGGAGAACAAGGATGGTGTTTTATTCCAGGGTTAGAGGCATTTGAATCTAAGGCAACACCAATGAATATAGTTTCATCTGGTGCAATAATAACATATCTTCTGATTTTTGCAACATTGAACAGACAGCCCGGCCAGAATATTTCGCTAATACTTTCACTGCCTATAATGTTTTGTCTTCAGCTGGCAACCTTTTATTTTGGAGGTTGTGATCCATATTATCCATCCGGAATATATGGTAAACTTCTTGCTATTCTTATAGGTGTTTCTGTTGGAAGTGGAATGTATGGCGTAGTCAACGCATTTGCTCCACAGCTTTCTCCATTCAGTCGTTATTGGGCCGGTACACAAGCCCCAACTTCTGGACTTCAGAGCTCGGGGAGCACAGGAGTTCCAAATGGAGTTGGCGCTCCTTCAACTGGTGGAAAGTGCTCTGCTGCAAATACAGACGATGACAATGCATACGTATGTGAAGCATATAAGAATGGGCAACTGGTTACCGAGACAATATCTTAAACCAGCCAGTTATTGCAATTCTAGATTTAGGTCCTACAACTTTATTGACGAAGTGAAGTGGATTATTTTCAGGTTCTAATTTAAATATTGTAACAGAGTTGAAATCTGGATAAAAAGTTTCTGTTACAGAACGATTCTCTTTATCCCAGAAAGATAAGAACCCTCCGAAGTGAGGATTCCAGTCCTTAGTAAGTTGAAAAGTAAATGAATACTCACCTCTGTCTGCGTCATCGTGAATAAGTGCAAAATCACCATCTTCATACTTAGATAAAAATGGTGTAATAATTTCTATATCTGTACAACCAACGGATTTACAGAGTGAATTCTTTAATTCAGTGTTTATAAAGTCTAATATCTTGAGGAGAATTGGCGATTCAAATTGAAAAATACGTCTAAACCGAAATCCATAAGGATTCTCGTTAAGAAAGTTTGTTTCGGTTCTAATAATCTCTGCATTAATCACGTCACTATTTTCAGGAGTTTCATCGTAATAAACAACATTACCATTGTCTGTTGAAAAAACATACTGCCACTTTTCGGGTGAAATAATATCAACTAATGCGTATATTTTTACTGCATCGTCTATACTTAAAAAGTTTTGAATATGCATTTACACCATAATTAAATTATTTTACCGTGTAGCATTCCGCAGTATACGATAATATCCAGCAACTGTTGAACCGGAATGCTTTTCAACAGTTTCATTGTGAATAACAACCATTGTCGGAACAACAGTTACACCATATTTCTGGGTAATGCCATTTGGATCTTCACGGATATTAATAGATTCCCACTTTAGACCCGGGAACTCGTCCTTAAGATCCTCGAAAATTGGCTTAAGAACCTTACAGGGTTCGCAGGTGGGTGACCAGAAATGATATACACTCATTCTTGTTTTACAATTGTTATTCCTTCTTTGACTAAATGTGTTCCTGCAGTTAGGCGAGCAACACGAGTCTTGTTCATCCGCTGTATCTCAACCTGATATCCATTTTTACGAATAGTCTTTTGGAATGCAGTGAACAGCGCGCTCTTCAAAGCTAGTGGATCTAGAAGATGAAGATGTGTTTTGCACCACTCGACAATCTTTGTTTCTTCGAGTGGTGCCCCCATCATTGTCAATGGAAGGTCTTCAAAAGGTCCGACTGTTGTGGATATAGCTTTTTTTTCAATCGGTTCAATTAGAACTGCAACAGCCATCTTGTCTACAATATCATTAAACCGACTTAATTCATCAGTCTTTCCAGTGTGAGCCTTTACGTATGTTATAATATAGCTCTTAAACTTAGTAAGTTGAATACTAGTCGCTTCAATAAGATCCCTGTGAACAACTGCATTTCCGGTTGCAGTCTTCCAGTTATTTTTAAGCCAAGACGGGAGCCAACTAGTCAGACAATCCCGAGAATAAGTAGAGTCAGTGTAAATGTGAATGGATGTATCTGCAGGGGATCCGCATTCAGAATGAACCTTTTTTACACCTTCATGTATTGCTTTTAGCTCTCCTCTCTGATTAGTCTGAGTTTCATTTTCTGGAATTTTAAATGCAAAAGACCACTCTGGGCGTTCTGGAAAGAAGGCAGCGTACGATCCAGCCGCTCCCTTTTTACCATTTGCCTTACACGCTCCATCAGTGAACATTCGAATTTCACTCATATTTATAATTTGGAATATGTATAAAATCTGGCATCCGTTTTGTTACACATCTGCTTAATATTGCAGGTTGAATTGTAGACGGTTCTTCGACATGAAACCATACTCTGTTTTTAAATGAGCGCTGTTCAAGCTGTCGACGAAGCATTTGCTGACATGCAAATGTAAGAAACTCTGAATGCCAAATAATGAGAACACGAATTCTGGTAGATCTATTTCTGGGAACTCGCGAAATCCACATGTCAAACCACGGTGCAAATACTTCTGCTGAATAAAAAGAAGACGCATCTACTTCATCGAACTCACATTTATCTGCGTGTTCAATTTTATATGCCTCAAACGCTAATTTTGTTTCATGATCATTCAAAGGTTCAAATAAAACATAATGTGGTGGGGGAAACTCCATTATTTATTCAGGTACACTGTCTGAAGATTGCATAATCTTCTTAACCTGAATGCCCGAATCAACAATGTAAAGGCTGTTTTCAGTAGAAACAATGTAGCACATTTCACACTTAAAAACTGTTTGAATAGTTGAAGTGTACTCATTGTTCGACTTTACAAGATACTTTGTAGTATCCTGAACTCCGATGCAACATTTCTTTTCAAGACTGTCTCTGTAGTAATCAAGATAAATTGGCTTGTCCTCGTCAATCGCAACCTTGGCTGCACGAAGAAGAACTGCCGCTGATGGAAGAGACATTTATTGTTAAATAATCTTTTCTATCAAGAAACCTGAACGCATTTAACAGCATCTTCTAGTTTGAAGCGAGAACGCATATTCAAACTTGGTAGGTCTAGACGAGGGCGCGCAAGAATTTCAGACATCTTTGTAAATATCAGTCCACGTAGCTCGACTCCAGTTGATGGCAATAGCTTACTTATTTCGAAAATAAAGTCACAATACTGTGTTACATTCTCTTCAGACTGTGCACTTTTTGCATTTGTGATAGTTTCGCTTAAATCAACAATAACCCGATCCATCGCATTCTGTAGAGCCTCGCCACTAACAAGCTTACGGATATATAGATGAGTAAGAAAGCGAGCATAACCTCGCCGGATATCCTTTTGCTTACTCCATGCAACAACCTTGTCTTCGAATGCAGGATCCCCCATCTGAGGAAATACAAGTGTTTCGTTCATGTCGTAAAGTGTTCCAAACATCGAAACGTGTGTCTCGAGGTCTTCCGAAATTTCCGGAATAACTACGTTGAGCTTTTCTGCAATATCGGCCATGACTCCGGCATAATAACTTCCGCGAATGGCCTTGTCAAAGAGAAGTGTCGTGGTCCGGAGACGGAACTGTTTGTCATTGCTGCTTAGAAGAAGTATTGCCTCTGCAGAAAGCTTTTCAATATTGGCTGGTGCAACCTTGTTGAAAATTTCAAAGATTGCATCGTAATTCGGATCGTTTGTCTCTCGAACCTTACGAACATATTCTACTAGAATATTCTCTCGCCAATTTCCGGTCTCATCCGGTCGCTTTCTCGGAAGAAAGCGCTGCTTGATTGGCCGTATTGGGCGATATGCTGCGGGTACAATTCTAAGCCGAGCAATATTATCCTGAATAATAGGAGGGAGTGGAAGTTTTGGCCCAAAACGAATCGAATAAATAAGAGCACTTGTTACTTCCATGGTGCTATATTCATAGTGAAGCGAAAACGAATTCGTTTTTTATCCCGAGAATATAGATATCATAACAATAAATGGGGTCAACACCGGAGACCACAAAACTCCAATATACTTGGGTTCTGTGGTACCATGACCCCGAACTCAAGGACTACAGTCCGAGTAGCTATATTAAAGTTGCAGACTTTTCAAATCCACAGCAGTTCTGGAGTGTAATCGATTCAATCCCACGAGAAGCCTGGGAGTGCGGAATGTATTTCTTTATGCGTAGAGGCTTTTCTCCTATCTGGGAAAGTCCAGAAAACAAGGCAGGCGGAACATGGTCAAAGAAAATTGAAGCAGCACAAGCACATACAACATTTGTTGATCTGATGGTACACTGCGTTGCAAATGAACTTCTTATTAATCGGAAAGAAACCCTATCTGGTATTTCTATTTCGCCAAAGGGGCAGTTTCATATTATCAAGATTTGGAATACAACAACATCGGTCTCCGATAAGGCGTATCTTAACCAAAATCTTACTTACTACAAGGTTACTGATGACGTTGCATATACGTCTAATCAGTCTCGTGCAAAATAATGCTTATTATTTTAATGGAAAAGGAACAGTTGATTGCACTCTTGAAAGAATGGTTGGTATCCTCGATAACATTCATGTATCGCTGGCTAACTTCTGATGGTGAGATATTAGGTTTTATTCTAGCCGTTCTTCATATTTTAGTAGCAGGAACACTGCTTTTATCTAGTTTTATTGCACATACTATCTATCCAACGTGGCAATTTAAACTTGGGACATATATTTGTACAGTTTTAGTATGGATGCAACACGTTTTTTTGAATGTGTGCATATTTACAGTTGCTGAGCTCAGTTTAACCAAACTTGTTCCTCCCTCAAATATATATTTGTCCTATTTTTACAGCAAGCTTCTTGGAACAAATTTGTCAGAAGCAATGACCAGGCTTGTTATGGCAGAGACAATAGGAGTTGCATGTTATAGTCTTGAGCTGTTTTCCATATTAATTAATCATATATATAGTCTTTATGATATACAATTATGATCTTCGATCGACATCCGATATATCTTATAATTCATATTTGTATGGGAATTATAGGATACTTTTATCCCGAAGTGTTATATGCATCAGTAGGATATCAGTTAATTCAATACGTTCTAAATGTCAGGGTTTTTATGCTTGAAAGAACTATTGAATCTGGAAATTCAGAAGAGCACACCGTAATAAAACTGGGAGAAATTGTACTCGGATACACAATAGCACACGCTGCTATGTATTTACGTGGTGCATGGCATAAGGCATAGCTTAATTTCACCCAGATTGGCAACTACGTAACGGATCATCAGAAACCAGCCATTTTTCATGTGAACTTCAAGATTATTACACAAGTTGCTGCACTTCGTAAACAATACAAGATGTGGAAGAGAAAATTGTCCACTGACAATCTCTTCTGACACTTTTTTATGAATGTTAAAGTCTGTTTCTCCGTCTCCCATGACAGTAGTACGCGATGCAAAATGCCCCTTACAAGAGAATGTAAGCGACGACCCTACATTCGTTATTTCGACTGTTTTTGCAGATAACAATGTCATATCACGACATATCTTTTGAAAGTCAAGTGAGGGCATTGTAATCCTCGTGCTAAATTCGGTGTCTGGTAGCTGAAGATCAGGCTCGTCACGGTCTAGTAGGTTGAGTTTATACTTGTTTATCTGCTTCTTCTCGCCATTTTCCATTAAAATTCCGAGTGAATTTGGGTCGTCTTTTTCTACATAAAAAGAAAGAGTATCATCATTTGTTGCAGTTCTGACAATTCTATAAAGATGGTCTGTATTAACACCAATTACGAACTTCGGAGTATCGTGATTATACGAATACTTTTCAAATTTATCTGCATAAAGGCGAAGGTGCACTAGAACAGTTCTAGTATTATCCATTGCAACCATGCGTATTCCATCCTTGTCAAAAAGAAGTGACATCTCAACTAGAATTGAACGCAAAGCTTCAATCAAAGTTCTAACAGCACCTGTCTGTACAGTTTTTGCTTCTACGCTGAACATTTATATGTATTAAAAGTGGTGCGTTTAAAAGCTAAGTTACTTAAAAAAGTTCCAGAATCCAACGTCTTCGGGAGTCCTTTTTGGCTCTTCTGAATCAGAGTCGGAACCCTTATATACGTTTTTCATAGTTGCATTCTTTTTTGCAGAAACAATGCGTCCGTTCTTATTCTTGATCAAATCATCCTTTTTAAGACCACCGGCCGTTTGCTCTGCTTTTCCATTCCACACCTGTCTCCGAGAACCACGCTTTAACGTTTTTGATGGCATTTATTTCTAAATTTGAAAATCGTTATCGACTTTTAAATTTAAAAATTGAATATTTAGCTCTACGCTTAGTTGGAGTACGCAAGACCACCCATACCCGACATAACACGGAGAACGTTGTAGTTGAGTGCATAAACCCGAACCTGAGCCGTGCGCGCTCCAAGTACCGTGTTGAGCGATACCGTGAGCTGGAGCGTAGCCTTGTCGATGCGCGAGAAGTTGCACGTGCCGGAAGGCTGGTGCTCCTCGGGGCGGAGGGCGAACGAGTAGCAGTTGATACCCGTCGAAGGCGTGCGGCTGTGGTGCTGGTAAGGCTGTACCTTGTCGAAGTACGAGCCCTCGCGCTCTACGAAGCGGTCCTGGCCGTTGAGCTGGAGCTTGCAAACCGATACGGGGTTGCCGCCCTCGCAGCGGACACCTGACCCAAGGATTACCTTGGCAAGGAGGTAGTTGACACCCGAGTCGAAGTTCGCGTCGGCACCAACCGTGCCCGTCGCCGTGGCACCGCCAACCGCGGTCGAGCTTGTCGAGAATGCACTCGTGGGGTTGCCGCCAAGAGCCATTGATCCCTGGGCGCTCGACGCCGTACCGCCAGCTCCGGCAAGAAGAGACGTGATGATACCATCCGTTGAGAAGTCATCCGAGTAGTTGAAGGGCTGCTGGCCACCGACAGCCGCAAGCCAGCTGGGGTATGAGCAGTCGACGAACGAGTCGCGCTGTACAACCCAGAGAAGCTCCTTGACGGGGTGGTTAAAGTTGAGCTGAACCTTGTTAGACGAGCTCGTGATTGACTCAGCGCCCGTGTACTGTACCTGCTCGATGAGGTACTCGTGGCTCTGCTGGGCGAAGCGGCGGCGCTCCTCCGTATCGAGGTAGACATAGTCAATGAAGAGCGAGGCAGCGGCAAGTGACTGGGCCGCTGGGCGAGTAGGTACACCAGACGCTGACGCGAACGTGCAGTTCTCCCACGTCTCGAAGTCTACGTTGATGCGAACCTCGTGGTACTGGAGGGCGATAAGAGGAATCGCTACACCAGGGTTGCGGCAGAACCAGAACTGAAGAGGAACGTATAGCGTCTTCGCGGGCGTACCAGCACGCGTTACGCACGACTGCGTAACTTCCGTGGCCGAGCACGTCGAATCAAGGGCAACGCCAGTCGATGTCTTGAGGAGAACAAGGTCGTGCGTGTTACCGATGAGCGAATCGAGCGCCGCAACTGAGCCGGCCTCTGTCGCAAGCTGCGTCCAGATCTGCATCCAGTCGCCATACTGACGGTCAATGCGCTGTCCACCGATTTCGAGCTCAACCTGGTTAACAAGGCGGTGGCCGATGTAGTTAACCCAGCGGAATGCATCAATCGAGTTACCGAGCTGGCTAGCCGATGAAACATCAATCTGGGGAAGAACAACCTGAACATACGTCTTGTACATAAGATCGGCGTTACGGTTGATAACAGCCGTTACACGCTTATTGAAGTCGGCCTGGCCGTTGAACGTTACCTCAATAGACTCCATCGCGAAGTTCGTGTGGCGCTTGTATAGAATCTTCCAGAACGTGATCTGGGGGTTACCTGAAATGTAGATATCCTGCGCACCATAAGATACAAGTTGCATTAAACCTCCACCCATTCTGTTGTTATGATATACTACAAGAAAGTTTTCTTAACCATTTTTCTACGACCGACCTCTAGATAAAAATATTTAGACTCCGTCCATGCACTTTGTCATCTTCGAGACGCAGCACACAACTAGCGGTATCATAACAAAACCACATGCAGCTCCAGTAAGAACACATGCGCCGGCGACAAAGAAGCCGGGGCTTAAAATTAGAGAAACTCCAATTGCTGTGACCGCACCCAAAAGAATGAGGAATGCCAATTCTTCTTTGTAATTGATTTTCCCCATTATGATCAAATGGATATACTTAGCATTCCCACCAGTAATCTACTATTAAATACGTTTTTACGTTCTTGTGTTCTCTTTGTATTCCTAGTTTTTGGATTAAAAATGTCATACTATAATGCATATTGGGCGGCGATTGTTCATGACACAATATCACTGAATCTAATTCGTTGAACCAAACCCCCCAGACCCTCGATTATCAAGTGGACGCGGGAGTTCATTCTCAGAATGCACAATCTGTACACGATTCCATGGAAGGAAGTCGTTACGGCAAATCTGAAATAGTCGGAATCCGTGATTCACAACAAAGTCTGGTTTGTTTGGACTGTGGTCGAGAATGTCTACCTTTGCCTTAACTTCGCCACGATATCCTGAATCAATAAGTCCAATAGAGTTAGAGAGTCGAAACGGCGTTGCACTGATAGAAGAACGAGGTACAAGAAGAGATGGAAGGGGGGTGTCGTTGCAATCTACTGCAGCAACCTTAACGCCCAGTTCAAAAGTGTGCATAGTGTTGTTAAGAGAGATATTTCCACCTAGCATCGGAAGATCAAATCCCGAATCAGTTGAACGGCGATTTGTCATATGCTCCAATAGCAGAACGCGAAGATTGGGATCAGCTGCATAGATGTAAAGAGTCATTTTAATTGTGAGAGCATAGGAATACATACATCCATTTTCAATGAACTTTGATACAACTGAAATAGTTTCTCTCGGTATTTGCATTAGCGTTATAATTGCTGTCGTCATTACACCAGTAGGATGTGCTATTCAAGCGGAGTGTTCGAGAATACTAAGAGAGCGGAATATGCAGCAAGGTATTGTACCGCCAATAGCTTCAGCGCCCGAAGAGGAGGAATACGACCCAATGTATAATCAACTGTAACAAATAACGGATTGAAGTGACCGTTGGTTATATATAGAGCTGACATATGCGAAAGACCAACCAGGAGAGGATTTGAATGTGTATACAAAACTGTTGCACATACAAGTAATGTTCCTAAATACTCAAGAAGAAGCATTATTATATTAATAGAATAATCATTTAATCCTTAAAAACATTTTTCATGTAAATGAAGACGTGTATCATCAGTGCAAACATAGGAGGTATTGATTCTTCAAGAACTCCTATATCAAATATGTTTCAGTACTCTGAGTTTCCACGAGCATTGCCACCTAGACTTCAGTCTAAGTATTTCAAGATGTGCTCCCATTGGCTTAAACCGGATTATGACGCTTATGTCTGGATAGACAGTTCTTTTGTAGTTCATGATGGAATCATTGATTGGATGATTAAACATATGGGAGATGCAGATTGTGCGTTTTTTGCACACTTGCACCGTAATTCAATTGTGGATGAAGCTAAGTTTGTTGAAGATCAAATGAAAGCAGGAAATCAATATTTACTGGCTAGATACTCTGGTGAGAAAATGACGGAGCAGGTTGATGAATATATAAAAGATGGGTTTCCACCAGAGTTTGGTCTTTACGGTGGTGGACTTTTTATACGCAAAAATACTCCTGCAGTGAATCATGCATTTGATCACTGGTATATTGAAAACACAAAGTGGACAATTCAAGACCAATTAAGTCTTCCTTATATACTTTGGAAACACAATCTAAAGTTCAAGGTAATTGACAAGCGAATGTTGTATTCTGGACCATTTCATTATTTTTCTAACCATGCACGAAATATTTAATTAAACCATCTTTGATTATCTCGAAATGCCTTATCGATATCTGAATAAGATGGTCGTTGAATCATTAAAGAAGGCACAACACAGTACCATTTATCTTTTGCCTGAAGATGCTTCCAGTATTGATCAATTGCATACATTGGGTAATTGTCGGTTCGCAAAAACCCGCTCAAACCTTCTTCAAAATTCTCAAGAAGTTTTGAATAGTATCCCGAGTGAACTATATACGCGGTAGTTGTCTGACCACTTGCAAGCTTGTAGTTAGAGTCTACACGCAAAAGTGTTCCTCCTAAAACAAGAACATCATAATCATGTTTGGAAATCTTTTCAAGGATTGCATAGCCACGATTAAACATATTCCACGTTGCATCATCTTCCACAACCATATAGTTTGGCCATCCTTGCTCGATTGCCATCTTTAGTACTGCAATATGGCTCATAGTGCATCCAGCAGCACCCTTCACATGTTTAATTGCATTGAATCTTTGTATCTTTTCGGCAGGTATATATTTCAACAGTTCAGATTCGACTTGGGCTTTCCTATCCAATCTGTGCTCTAAATTAATATATACAACTCTATCTACAAAATCAAACATATTATACTTTATGAGAACACATCTGTGTAATTCACATTTCTATTTTCAATATCGCTATAACTTGGTGTTTGAATGAAGAGAGACGGGGCTACAACGTACCAATTGTCAATCTTTTGAAGATTTTTCCAGTGCATGTCAATGGCAAACTTTTCTCTGCTTCCTGTCTTTTCGAGAGCAACTAGGGATTCTTTAAAGTTATCGAGTAATTTTTGAAAGTAGTGATTATTTACAAAATAAGCTGTGGTAGTTTGACAACTGTATAATTTATATGTTTCAGGACAAAAATTTGCATGTACCGAACCAAGTACAATAACATCAAACTGATTTTTTGCAAGGTTTTCAAATGTAGGAATCCCGGACCAAATAGAATTCCATCTTGCATCATCTTCAAGAATCATCACATTTTTCCATGAGTTTGCAATTGCCATTTCTAAAACTGCAATGTGGCTCTTTGTGCAACCTATGGCGCCATTAGAATCTGCGATTGCACTGAAACGTTGTATTTTATCTGGGTTCAGAACTGATATCTGAGTTTCAAAACCATACTTTCGGTCAGTTCTAGTGTCCAGATTGATATAAACACACTTGTCAATGAAATCAAGCATTTTTATTAAAAACCATTATTGTATTTTTAAACCAAGAAACGGATGCAGTGTTTCTCAAAATTTGGCTTTGTAGCGGATCATACGTGTAATTCATAAGGGAAATTTTGTTTATAACATAATCATTATTTTGACAGTTTACATGACCAAACCCACCTTGACCAATAATAGCCCACGATAGTACGAGAGTACCTCCCGGAACTATGTGCTTATCGATGTTGGCCAATAAAATGTCCTCGTATACTTTTGGAACATGTTCGCATACTTCAAGACAAGTGAGAAACTTTACGGGTGCAAGATTAAAGTTTGAAGTAAGATCAAGAGTGTGGCAGTTACGAATATAGTCTGTTATAGGATTTCCATCAAATCCAGATGCCTCAATCCCGTGATCTCTGAGATGATTTACATATTTTCCGGGACCACAGCCAAAGTCGTAGCATCTTTTTATATCTAGTTTTTTTGCAAGATCCAAAATGCTATTCGATAGCGCGGCATCGTAACAATGTTCATGTTCAAACTTAGTTCCCTCGATGTTCCAAAAACCAGTTTCAGAAATCATTTTTTATTTATAAGCCGTACTTATTTAAATAATAATCCAACCGGGAAGATGATAGTTTCCATCGTGAAAATTTTTTGGAAGCATTTTTTTAGGAAAAAAAATGCGTCTATTTGGGGTGAGATAAGCTCCCCACCATGAAAATGTCGAGTTTGCACAAATACCACCCTTTGCTTGTGACATTAAGTAAAGTGTATCTATTTCATTAGTTTTTACAATATGATATTTATGATTTCCTAGTATTTTGTTTACATGTGGTATATCGTTTGAAAAAACAACAAAGTTTTCACCTTCACATAATTCTATACACCTTTTATAATACTCGCCTAAGTCTATATAGTGGTGCGGATTATTTATATAGTCAGTGCCCCTAATATGTATAAAAAAACATTCTTTTATAAATGCATATTTCTCTACGCATGCAACATTAAAGCTTAATTTTGGTAAAACTATATCTCTGACTTCGTTTACAAATTTATAGTTCTGAAAGTATCCCTCCAACATGATATTACCAGGTCTAGATAATAATATTGTTTTCCAATCTTCATAAGGTCTAGATTTCTCTTCCTGTATACTTATGCTGTTATTAACTCTGAGATATTCTGATTTCCAGTTTTTAAAAATAGAGCTAAAGTAGTCTGCTGATGTATGATGAGTCGGAGGGGAAACGGGAGTAGAAATATATAGCTTTTTTTTAGAAATTTTAGATGCATATTCTAAAAATGCTATCTGAAATAGCTGATTTCCTAGACCACCGCATTGTTTAATTGATATCATTTTTCTTTTGTATATATATATATCTTTTATGCCTGTTTTTAGCGATTCAGACTGGGTACAGGAGGGACTAATACGTCAACCAAAGGTAAAAACTAATTTCTACTTTGACAAATTTTATACAGAAATAGACAAAAGTTCTCGGAATATTTTAGTGCAAGTAGAACCGGAAGTAATTATTAGGAACAACCACTTGTATTAGAAAAAATATATCGGTATTCTATTATAATTATGTATGACATAGTAACACTGCTCGGGCCATGTGATATAGACCACTTTAAAAAAAACATAAAAACTACACTAAGTTCCTTAAAAAACTACAAAAATGTATATATAATTTCATATGATCCTACCATATCAATAGATAATTGCATAACAGTAGACGAAGCTGTTTTTCCCTTTAAATTTGCAGATGTAGAACAAGTTACGGGAAAATTTAGAGCAGGTTGGTATCTACAACAATTAATTAAGTTATACTCCTGCTTTGTTCTGAAACTTGATAACTTTTTGATAATCGATGCAGATACAGTTATACTAAAAGATATTGATTTTTTTAAAGATTATAAGCTAAATTTTAATACAAGCACTGAATATCATCTTCCATATTTTGTACATATAAAGTATCTTATTCCAGATTTGGATAAACAGGCCGTGCCATCGGGGATATGCCATTTAATGCCGATGAAAAGACACCTAGTAGAATCTCTATTTGAAAAAATAGAGTCTCAACATTCAGATTACTTATGGAAAGTAATGCTTAGGTATGTCGATCCCAAACATTACAGAGGATCTGGAATGAGTGAATACGAATTGTTTTTTAATTTCTGTTTAAAGTTTCACTCCAACGAGATCGTTATACGAAATTTGAATTGGAAAAATATCAGTAATATGGGTCAAGCAACACCTGATCTGAGTTATGTTTCTGTGCATTGGTATATGCGATAATCATTTCTCTTAAAAAAGTAAATGATAGTGAACCTGCTAACTTACAATCGAAGTGATATTTTGAAAGAAAGCATGGACTCCCTTGCAAAACATGTTACACCTGAAATATTACATGTAATCGACGATTGTTCAACAGAGAATACTGAAGATATTCTTATGAAATATCAGTTAAACATGTGTTTTAATCAAAATAAAATTAATTTAGGGGTACAAGCAAATAATAAGGGCCGCTTAAACAACATGTTGTATGATCATGAAGAATTTGTATATCTTACAGATTCAGATGTGTTATATTCTTCAAAATTTGAATCAGAGTTGCAAAAACTTAAATCTGTAATGGAAAGAGATAAGACTATTTTAGTTGGAACATTATTTAACTGTACAACCCGGGGTCATTCGAATTCAATTATAAGAAATTATAATGAAGATTATGTCGTTAAAAAAACATGCGGAGGTGTGTCAATGCTTATTCGAGTAGAAGATTTTAAGAATGCTATTGAAAGGTATTCAAATATTGATTGGGATTGGGCGGTCGGATTTTATGCAGATTATACTAATAAAAAAATAATAGCAACTAAACAAAGTTTTATAGAACATATAGGAATTATTGGAGTTAATTCAGCATGGAACGATTACGATAAAGCTACAGATTTTGTATTGTAGTAAAATAAATGGTATTTTTGAAAAACAGTATTCTTACTTTTCATATCTTAATTCTAAATAATTTTCATTGCTAAACTGCGTTTTTTTCTATAAAAAAAATTGAAAACATTAATAAATGGATTACATACCAAAATTTGATGTTACAGATGATGTCATTTTTAATAAGATAGATCTAACAATTCATGAGCAAACTTTTGTTCGCGGAAAGCCAAAAAAATATTTATTATATACAATTGATATATTTAATAAATTTACGAATGCAAAAAAAATTATAGAAGTTGGATCTATTCGAAGCTCAATGAGACATTCAATTGAAGATTTCATTCCCAGGTGTTGCAATGACGGACATTCTACCTATTTCTGGGATCATTATACGGCCGCCGATATTTATACTGTAGACATATCTGAGAACTGTAAAAATATAATAACAAAAGATGAACGTCTAAAGAGGACATCTGCAACAACAGACGATGCTATTAATTTTCTTAAGCAAGTAGACTTTGACGTTGATCTTTTATTCTTAGATGCATGGGATGTAATACCGGGCACCAAGTATGCTGAAAAACATTTAGAGGCATATCAAACCATACGAAATAAACTTTCTTATCGCTGTCTTGTTTTGATAGATGATACTGACATTGCAAACGGTGGAAAGGGACAGTTAGTTATTCCTGCTTTATTTGCAGATGGTTTTGTTCAATTAACATCTGGAAGACAGAGTTTATTTTACAGAAGTTAATAAACTATTCAAATACTAGCCGTGGAACGATGTGCATTGCTTCTAGCTCCTGGCACCACAATTTCATTGCGTATGGAATTGTCTTCATTTCAAACTCGGTACGTACTCCGCAAGTTCCGCATTCGTAGAGAGATGCTTCCTTGTTGACAACAGCAAGTACTCCACAATTCTTACAGAATCCAGTTCGGAATGGATCGCTGACATCCATTAGACGTTCCTTGGTAAACATAGATGCACCGTGACTGAGCATACAGTCGCGTTCCATCTCTCCAACACGCAGACCACCGTCGCGCGACCGCCCCTCACATGGCTGACGAGTGAGTGATACAATAGGACCCTTAGCACGCGAATGCTTCTTGTCTGAAACCATGTGCTTTAGGCGTTGATAAAACGTCGGGCCCATAAAGATTTCAGCTTCCATCATTTCACCAGTTTGGCCATTATAGAGAAGCTCATTTCCATATGGATGCATTCCTAGTTCAAGCATGTGTTTGCGAAGATCCTCAATCTTTAGATGTGAATATGGAGTTCCATCTCCCAAATTTCCCTTCATGGTACATACCTTTCCAAACATTGTTTCCATAAGCTGTGCAATCGTCATTCGTGATGGAACTGCGTGAGGATTCATGATGATGTCTGGGCGAAGACCAGATGAAGTAAACGGCATATCTTCCTCATTCAGAATAATTCCACAAGTACCTTTCTGTCCGTGACGCGAACTGACCTTATCACCGATCTCAGGAACTCGCTCTGAAACTGCACGCACCTTTACAAATGGGTAACCATCCGAATTCTTGTCCTGCCATACACCATCTACGCGGCAATCTTCTGCATTCTTGTGAGTAGTGGATGAATCACGATAAGCGTATCCGTGAACATCCTGTTTGATATTTGTTACCTTTCCGATGATGATGTCATTCTCCTTGATAATCGAATTCACAATTGGAATACCATTCTCACCAAGAGAATTGTAAGATGAGTTCTTGTAACCCTTGGTATTTCCACGGTTAGGTTTCATGAACTTCTCCTCCTTACCTGATGCAACATTGCGGTGTTCCTCGTCCTTATAGATAGTATAATACAGAGACCGAAACAACCCCCGATCAAGTGCACCCTTGTTCAGAATGACTGAATCTTCCTGATTATATCCTGAATAGATTCCAATAGCTACAATAGCGTTGTAACCAAAAGGCATCTCGTGTGTCTTTAGAATATTCATCATACGTGTCTCAACAAACGGACGCATGGGTGAACAGAGAACATAACCGTTCTTGTCAAGGCGTTTTGCATAATTCTTTGCATAGATTCCCATCGCCTGCTTACCCATAGCAGATTGATATGTATTGCGCGGTGACTGATTATGATCACTCATTGGAATCGTCGACGCCATATGCCCGAGCATTAGCGTTGGATGGATCTCGCAGTGTGTATGAATTGGCTTAACATCACCTGGAAACATTGCAACACGAATCGTGTCTGATTCTAGTGGATCAATATACTCAACATTTGAGCGGATCCACTCGTTCCACTCAGTTCGAATCTTAGGGGGCTCGTCAATCTTACCATTATTTACTCGGAACAGTGGACGAACAATACGTCCACCATCGGTCTCAATTGACAAATCTAGTTGTGTAACATTCCATGTAATACTTGAGTGTGGGTGAATGGTAAAGTTGCGCTTAGCCTCCTTCATAATATTGCAAACCATAGTTGGCTTCTCAGTGTATGCAACAATTACGCCATTCACTGAAATTGGAATTCCAGAATACTCTCGTGCAGTGGTAATCCAGGTGATTCCTGGAATACTCTCTAGTTGCTTGAGAACAATCAGCGATGGCGTGTGCTGACTTACTGAAGTCATCATCGACATTGACTTTACAATACCAACTGAATGACCTTCTGGAGTCTCTACAGGACATACAAATCCCCAAGACGTGCCGTGCAACTTGCGTGGTGCAAGAAGCTTGCCGGATTTCTCGACCGGAGTTTGAATCCGACGAAGATGTGATACAGTTGCTAGATACGATAGACGATTCAGTACCTGTGAAACACCAACCTTTGTTGCATTTGAAGCAGTAGAATTTGACGGACCAAGGCCCTGGACCGCAAAGTTACCCGTAGCAAGTGCCTGCTTCAGCTTTCCCTCGATAGTAGATACCTTGAGAATCTTATAAAGATTGTTGATATTCAGAACTTCCAGAGGGCGTGGCTTATCACCCTTCTTCCAGTTATCGTTATTCACCTCGTGCACAAACTTCCCTCGAATATCTTTACAGACCTTCTGAAATAGCTGGCGAAAGAGATGGGTAAGAAGAGCACCTGTTGTTACAACTCGCTTATTGGGATAAGCATCGCGATCGTCTAGTGATACTTTGCCCTGAACAGTTAGAATAAGACGCCGAATCATTCGAGCCATGAGAATACACTTGCGAGACTCGAGAGTCTCTCGCGGTGATTTATCAGCTGCAAACTTCACATGAGGAAGAAATTCACTGTCAAGCAGAATGCGAACGTATTCCTTCTTGTCTTCCATCGTGGTTCCATACTGCAGCTGGTGAGAAAGATATTCTACGGCATCGATACGATTGTAAACTTTGATGTCACAGCACTCACGAAACGATGCAACTAGCGTTTCATATTGTTCGGTATTGTCACCCCACACTAGACGTGCAATCTGCTCATCTGTCTCAATCCCCATCGCACGAAACATTACCATGACAGGCAGATCCTCTCGAAACCGAGGAAGATTCAAGCTCATGGGAACACCAAATCCATTGAACTTAGTGCTCATACGGATTTCAAGCTTCTTTGGAGGCATTGTAAATGATTCGTGCAGAGATTTCAGTTCTACTGAATGAGAATACTTAGTTGCAGTTTTCTTGCTGGTGAATACCATGATTCGATTGTCTGCAACCTTCTCTTGGCAAAGAATAGTGCGCTCTGAACCATGGATGATAAAGTATCCAAACGGATCGTTAGGGCACTCACCGAGTTCCTGGAAGGACATTGGATAATCCTTCATGATGCAAAGCGATGAGCCTAGCATGACTGGGATCTTTCCAAGTGAAATTCCCTCAAATACACGAGACTGTTCCTCATGGTACTCAAGGTTCTCTCCCATATAAGCACGCGTTACAAATCTGACATCAGAGAACATCTGTGCTGCATATGTAAAATTGCGAAGTCGCGCTTCCTGAGGGAACATTGGCTTAATCCGCCCAGTAGCTTCCTGAATGCGGGGTTTCATATACGTGATATTCTCAAATGAAAGTCGAAATTCATATTTATACTTCTTCGTCTTTTCGTCCTGATCGTGCCACACTACAATTGGTGCAGTTGAGGATACAATCAGAGGAAGCTTATTCCGGATAAAATCTTCGAACGACTCAATCTGGTGCTCTACCAGCTTCTGTGCACCCTGCTTAGCATAGAATGAGTTAATTGCTTCCCACTCCATGATATTTGATGCAGCTTCATCTTAAAACTATTATTCATTCGTTTTTAATAAGAGAATGAGTGACGAAAAAAAGATATTCATAACTAAAGTTGGTGGAGAGACTGTAAAACCACTTAGAAAAACTGTAAAGCATTCTCCCGGTCACAAAACAAAAAAGGCTACAAAAAGTATTCTGAAAATAAAGGGTGTTCGAGACCCGGCAAAGGCGCCTCCTCTTAAACGTGGAATGCGTAACCATACTATCCGAGTACTGACTGATAAAGGTATTCGCAAGCACAAAAAAACTGTCGGCCGTAAGCTTTCAAAGCTGAGCGACAGCAAAGTTAAAGAAATTGTTACAAATGCAGGACTTGTAAAAAATGACAAAACACCACCTGGAATTTCGAGAGCTATATTAAACAACGCAGTTTCTGCTGGTTTCCTTTCTCTGTGAATTATAACGTCACATGACTAAATTATGGGGGCCTATGGGATGGATGACACTACATTCAGCTAGTGTCATCTATCCGGACAATCCGACGGAAGAAGAGAAGCAGTTGATGAATAGATTTCTCGATCTTTTTGCAGAAACAATTACATGCCAACACTGTCAGATGCATTTTACACGGATGCTGTTAATGTACCGAAACAGTAATCCGGAATTTTTGAATTCCAAGAGAGATTTCTTTCTTTTTGTAGCACGTGCACACAACACCGTAAATAAACGCCTGGATAAGCCGTCGCCACAGACTGTAAGTGAATGTCTTGAAACATTAAGAATGTTAACTGCAAATAACTCTCCGAGAACATTCCGAGAAAACTATATTGTCTATTTAATTCGAAACTGGGCCCATGAAATGACAGGTGACGCAATGATTCTAAAAGCGAAGTCTCTAGAACTTCAGAAAATAAATGATTCTTATCTAAATCAGAGAGATATCGATTTCAATTTGACAATAGAAGAGGGCGATGTTTTAAGAGAGATAGCAGTTGTTCCAATTGCAAAATCTTCCCTTGGATTCAATTTTAAATGGGAGAATGTTGGTCCTGTGGGGTTTCAATCAGGCAAACTGAGGTTAAATCGTAAGTAGGACTCCAAGGAAGAGAGATTCGAGGCTTCATTTCCCATTCATAATTTTTCATCCAGGTATTTCTAGTTTCTGTATATATTTCATCTACATACATGACCTTCTTTTTAGCTTTATGTAATGACTTTGAAGGAAGAATAAATGAAAGCTGATCTTTAATTTTATAATTCAAGCCACATTCCTTTAGTGAAGCGCTTGTTGGATATTCAATCATCTGTCCAACAAGCGGAGCATCCGGGTATGGATAATACCACCCCCAGTCTAAAACCTCATTATTTTTAAAATAGTGCATTGTCCATTCAAACGTTTTCCAGAATGATTCTACAACAGGTTCTATATTTCGAACTCCATCGAGAATGTGTATGTTATATTTGTAGTGGATTGAGGTCAGATCCTTACCTACGATTCCTCTTTCTTCTGGGCGTTTTCTAAGCTTAACTCTCTCAACCAGAGTTTCTGTTTCAATTTTTGAAGCAGCTTCTATAAATAATCGTCTTCCTTCTGAGGTTAAAAGGTTGGGATTGCCAGAATCTTTATATATTTCAAGTGCTCTTGCATAACCACCTTCTCGCAAAGAAAACATTCCAATATTTGGCATAAAATCATTGCCAAAGCACATTACACACAATGCAAGATATTGCTCCATATCCATAGGAATTGCATCGAGAACTCTCCAGATTGAAAGAGTTGAAAACTCAGCATGTTTCAGTCTGGGATCATTAAATTCAGAACTTTCTCTTAGAAGCCAAAACGAATGACTATCTGAAAGATGGTAGTTGTATAATGATAAAAGAATAAGATCTGCGTCAAGACCGTAAATACATACTTTTTTTCTATTATTTGGAGCTAAATTGCGAATCAACTGAAAAAGTTTATGCTCCCCTTCACCAGGGTGTTGCGTTGGAGAAAGCGTTACGTTCGGAAACTGTGCTATGATTGCATTCTCTAGTTGACGCATATACGGAGTATCCGGAGAGATCTGATTCCTGTCAAATGCTCCCGTACTATCCTTCTCTCGAAATCTCCGGTATCTTTGTTGGACAATCTTTCCGTATGGCACCAAACCATCAAATGCTATTATAGTGTGTTTTGCTACACATAAATCTGTAAGAATGTGTTCCAATGCATCGAGAACTGAAGTAATTGGATGTTCGTCGACAAGATAGCGATGAATTAAACAATTAAAATCAATGCCAAGAACGTCAACTTCCATCTTTTTAACTACTGACGTTATACCAGCATGGTTCTTTAGAAGAGTTGCAAAATAAAAGGGTATGCCCATTACTATGTTAATCGGTGATCCTGAAAACTCTTGGTTATTTAACAAATGTGGTGGGTATACTTGATTTGCTTCCTGGTAGCCCTGGCCCTTATGTTTGCAAAAAATATGCCCGCAAGCTCTGGCTGTTCATCTTGTCCAAATAAAACGGAAAAACTGGACTAGCCATGCTAGTCCGTTCCCACATGGGCATCAGTACGCATCTCCGTCGATGCGCTCGATACCACACTCGCTGCACTTGCGCACAGCAGAGTATGTCATGTCTCCGCCAATCATCCGCATGATTTCGCCGATCCACTCCATGATGCCCGGGCACCCACTCGTGTGCTGGCACATTTTTCCTTTTCTCTCTTTGGCGCTTTTGCTTGTATTGAGCTAGCACCTTGACAAACCTCTCTTCTGTATTTATAAAATCCGTTTTTAATACTAAATGTCTGAAGGAAAGTGTGGTGCAGGAAGACGTCATACTCGTCGTTATTGGAAAACGCATGGCATAGGGGAACTGAAACAAGGGGACTTAACAAAGCGCGGTTATTCTACATCTAAGGGAAAGACGGCTCGCCACCGTGCATTGAGAAAGACGGTAAAGGCATTAGGAGCTGTTTCTACATTTCGTAAACTGAATGCAGTTGCAACGTTCACAAAACGAACATCTAAGGGTAAATCTAGAACATTCAGAGCCGATCGTAATTGGGTAAGAAAAACTTTCATGAAGAAGTGAGTTTTCTATCAATATTTACACGTTATGAATTAATCTCTCTGGACACTAATAAAATGTGGAAGTATCTTCTTTTGACAGCCCTGACGTTCTACGTTCTCTCGCCCGGAGTCCTGTTTGTCCTCCCATCGGTTGGACCCGTACCCTCCCTTGCTCTGCATGCGGTATTATTTGCAGTAGTCCATAAGTATACGCACAAGTTTGCCTACGCGTAAGGAAGTAATTCTAAAGACATTATAAATGTCGAAGTGGTTTGTAATTAATATTTTCCTCTTCGCCCTTCTCTCACCCGGAGTTCTTGGAACTCTTCCAGGATCAAAAGTCGTATCAACTCTTTTGCATGCAGTTTTATTCGCAGCGGTTCACTGTGCTATGAGATACTACGTTGTTCTTGAATTTTTTGAGAATCCAGACTCTAGAATAAATCCGGCATGCCCTCCAAATTCGGTACCAACTGCAAGTGGCGATTGCAGATTGGCGACCGACAGATATGGGCTTCAATAAAAATGGATTTTTAATCATTGTAAAAGAACATTTACAAAATGCGTTCCATCCCCAAGCCAATCCGCAAGGTAATCCTTGCAGAGCAGGGTGGAAAGTGTGCGGGCACTATCCCGTGGTACAAGTGCCCTCTTCGTAACTATAAGCTCCGTCTTGATGAATGTCAGACGGATCATATTGTGGAGTATGCACTTACCCGCGACAATCGCCGCGAAAATCTGCAGGTATTGTGTCACATGTGTCACGCAATCAAGACTCTGCGATTCAATCGCAAAAATATGACGGGTCGTATTCGATTCAGCTCTGAAGAGAAGTCTTTTCTTCGGAGTTAAGTATTTTTAAATTCCAGACGCATTTTCTGGATAACGAGTACTTATAAAGAATACAGCATGTGTTAGACCTTCGGCCTTTAATTCAGTGCACCAATAGGATGCTTCTTCAAGACATTCATACGAGTCTATAACAACTGGATCCAAATTTGTCCATTTGCCAACTAGGTAATACAGCATATTTATATTATAGAAGAATCGTTTCTACTACAATACCATACTGGTCTATTTTTTCAACTTTTGTATGGTAGTATGGTTTCTTTGGAGGTTCTTTCTTTTCTGGGCTTAGTGTATAATTTAAATCTTTAAAATCTAAAATTGTCTCCAAACGTTTATCGTGTTTCTTATAGGTTCTATACATTCTTTTCTGTGCAGGCGTTTTTCTTTTTATACGTTCTATCAAAGTTCCTATCCTGATTGCTTCGTATATCAGTTCTGCAAAATATGGCTCCGATCTATTTTCTGAAGTTACTTCTTCTGTACATCTGATATACCTGTTTACTAAGTAACTCATTGAAGGAGCAGATTTTACCGCTATTATTGATTGAGTAATAGGTAGTGGCTGTATCTTACGTCGAGGGCACATTTGTTTCTTCAGTGCAAAATACGGCGGCGGCGCGTAGAGCGTTTTTTGTGATTGCGTTTACGAGTTCTTCTCCCTCCGTATGCGTTTCCCATTGCTGAAGTAGGAGTTCCCTCAGAAAAAACTTGTACTCCCTTTTTTGGTTTGTTTTTTTTATTTTTGTCACATTCGTCAACCTTATCCTGATATTTTTTGATTTCTTTTAATATTTGAGCCTTATTTGATTCCATCGCACCAGCTTCCTTACCCTTCCACTCTGCGAGTTTCGTTCTAGCGGTTTCACATGGATCGGGCATTTGTAAAACAACAAAGAATATTAAAAAATTGGAGGCAATTAGCCTCGAATCAGTGGTGGCATGTCTGCATATTCGGCCTCAATGATCTGATGCCGACCGGCGCTATCAAAGCGACGTACAAAGTATACCTTGCAATGTGAATTATACATAGCCTCTACCATCCAAGGGTTATTTCCAAACATATAAATCTGAACAACTCCCAGATTATCCCACTGTTCTACAGTGCCGAAGAGATGGGGAAGATTGCTTAGAACCTGGTTTCGAATATTTTCCTCCATAAGGCTGGCACGATAGTCTAGATTACCGTAAGTATTGAAGATGGTGCGTCCATTAATAGCGAGTGCATGGCAATCTGCCTGAATGTATTCCCTCATATCCGCAATGAAATTAAGATAGTCGTTGTTGTCACTTACATTGACGCCATAGTTTCGGAACCCCTCGTTTACAATATTGCAAACCGGGAGCATTTTAATGAAAAATAGGTAATAACCTTCTAATTCCGTTTTACTCTTCCTCCTCATCATCTGAAGAGACAGATGCTCCAACGCGAACCCGGTCAGGGTTGCGAACATTCTCTACTCCAACAGACCAGCGAATACGCGACCAAACGCGAGATGCAGGCTTCTCAAATGAGAGAATGCTATATGCAACTGGATCACGACGACAGCGAACAATATAGTCCACCCACATCTGCGAATCCTTTTCCCAGTCAGAGTCTGGCTGGCGCATAGTATACAGGATATAACCGGTAAATGCACCAACAGCCCATTGCTTCTTTCGATCCTGTAGCCCCACTGGGCACTGCTCGTCTGCACGAGAATATACCTCGAGAAGCTTATCAAACCGTTCGTTTACAAGCATCTCGTCCAACGGACGAGCCAGCTCTTCGCCGAGAGCGATATAGCTCGTTGTGATTAGATCGTCACATGGAAGATTCAAACCAGCTGCAATTGCAACTGCGTTTGTGAGGACAGTAAACCCTGCCGTCTCCTTCCGCTTGCCCCAAACAAGTTCAGAGCGAGGATCGTCGACAATGCGACGAGCCAGCTTTACCAGTGGCATTCCACTACACGCATTAAAGCGCTGGCCATTAGTCAGAGGAATTCCGTCCTGGAGCCTCTGAAACAGGCTAATCCGATCCTCGCGAGACACATTCTCAAGTGTGCACACTGTGAACGGATAATTTTCAATCTTGCTTTTGTCAAACACCGATAGCTCAGCAAATGCGAGCTTGTTGTACTTAACGTCCGTAGACTCGCCGTTGATATATCGCATGACTGTCAGCCAGCGCTGCTGGCCGTCTTCAATCCACTTCTTCAGCTGCCCACCTGATACCTCCTGGTAGAAGATGAGTGCATGAGTCGGAAGACCCTTCATAATAGTGTCAATAAATCCTTCCGCAGTCCGCTGCTTCCAAATATATGGGCGCTGGTGAATGGGAATGTCAATCGACTTGTCATTGAAGAGATCGCGAACGCTACGCTGTGATACGGCGAACGGCATTTTAAAGTTAAACCGGATCTGAGATGCAAAATCCATTTTTAAAAATGGAAGTAATCGAGGATATATTAGAAAGCTATAAATGCCGAGGCCTGATTACAATCACCCTCGTTGGCCTTCTCCGTGTGCACGTCTGGTAGCTATTAAACTTGAACTTGACTATGTGAATGGACAGAAAATCAAACGTCTTACTCACCAACAGGCTCTGGAACTTCTATCAAAGAAAGCAAAGAAGACGGTTCCAGAATTTCTTGCACTAACGAAGGATGCTGCTCTGATTGCAGTGGGTTCCTATCAAGACATTGGGTTTCGCAAGATTCCCATTCATCCCTTGTATCCAAACAGATATGACTGGACATAGAAAACGGAAAGTATGACTTCTACATTTTTAAATGTAAAATGGCTAAGACTCTCGAGAATTTAAGACTTATCTTAGGTGAAATGTCCAAGCAAACGGTTCTTCTTGAAGAAATTGCTGGCCCTATTCGTAAACATAATTACGAGAATAGCCGATGTTTAAATACACTGGACGAAGTTGCTAAGCTGCGTGAAATTAGGTTTACTTTTGAAGATAATGTTGCAAGTGCTCGCGAGGCATCGGCAGGGGCGGGTGTCATTCTTGCACACGAGAATGAACTTCGAGTATTTATTATCGATAGTACTATCTTGCTTAGCAATCGTGAAACATGCCCTCGAGTAAGTTATGTTGAAGAATTCTCGAAACCAAGAGGACAACGAGTAAAGTGTTCTTTCCACATGTAATCAAAATGGATTTTTAATTATGAAACCGCACAATGAATAAAATGAGCACTATTTACGATGTGCATCCGGGCAAGTACGTAATTGGGTGCCCGTATGACGAGATGTACGACAGTGTTTATCGCGCTGTCATTGTACCTATGCAGGACGGACTTTATCATCAGGACACTAACTTGATTATCGTCAAGACTTATGAACAGTTTGACTACTTTGGAGTCAACCGAGGCAAGGATGAGTCTTATATCATTGATCGGCCGGAAGACAGCAAGCTCGCACTCATGAGTGCTACATATGTAACTCCTGAGTTCCAGCACTGGACGTTTCTCTGCGAAAAGCCCTC